>Ga0183099_1001257_pt1 | contig 15128 bp, 15 predicted proteins | sample Biomet1_FD_127788 | JGI IMG/M metagenome (GOLD analysis project Ga0183099, IMG submission 127788) | Microbial communities from bioreactor (seeded with anoxic lake sediment) at LBNL, California, USA - Biofuel metagenome 1 | ecosystem: Engineered > Bioreactor > Anaerobic > Unclassified ... | reverse complement strand
TCGTGGTTTTTCCCTACCCGTCAAATCTCTTGTTCCAGAACGGCGGCCCGCGGGCCGTCCGCGCGGACGGAGACAACATCCCCGCTTTTCAGTCCGTAGCAGGCGCCTTGGGCATCCGACAGATGCAGGTGCCTGGCCGCCACGATGACGCCGCGGGAGACGGTAATTTCCCCTGCGGGACCTTTCAGCGTACAGCCGGGCGTGCCGTCCACGGCGCCGGACATGCGGACCTGTCCCTCAATGCCGAGGCGCATCAGGTCGGAGAACGCCATCTCGACCTGCGTGGCGTCCCGCACAGGGCCCAGTACGCGGATGCCGGCGATGGAACCCTTGGGGCCGACAACGGTCACTTGTTCCTCGGAGGCAAACTGGCCCGGCTGGACCAAAGACCTGCAAGGCGTCAGCTTCCGGCCGGGCCCGAACAGCCTGTCCAGGTCCTGCTGGCACAGGTGCACATGATGGGCGGTCCCCCCACGGGTACAAACTTCGTCCCTTGTACGGCCAGGCTTGCCAATACGTTATTGCGGATCGCGGTCTTGTCCATGGTATTGAACCATCCTTTACGGACAGTTTACTTACTTTGTATCCGGGCGATTACACTGCGGACGATGGCTGCCACCTCGCCGTTTTCGCAGAGGCTGCCGCCGGGGCAGTCCTGCCCGTGGGAGCAGGGCGACGGCTGGCCGGCCGGAACGAAGCGACACTGGGGCCGTCCGCCGGCGGTGATGCCGAGCCGGGTGCGGGTATCGATCAGCTTGTCCACCTGATCGCAGCTGAGTTCGTTGGCCCGGCCGATGATGTTGCCGGTGTACATGGTGACCATGGCGTAATACTCCAGGGACTCCATGCGCATATAAGCCTGCATCGGGCTGTCGCCCCAGGTCAGAGCGCCGTGGTTCGCCAACAGCACGCCGTTATGGGTCCTACAGAAGGGAGCAATGGAATCGGGCACTTCTTGGGTGCCGGGGGTGGCGTAGGGCGCGCAGGGTACTTCGCCCAGCTGCACCACCGCCTCGGGCAGTATGGCCCGGGAGAGAGGAATGCCGGCGATGGCGTAGGAAGTGGCCACCGGCGGATGGGCGTGGCAGACGGCCATCACGTCCGAGTTCTCCTTGTAGACCCGCAGGTGCATTTTCAGTTCGCTGGAGGGCTTATGGGTTCCCTGTAGGATGTGCCCATCCAGATCGACCTTGAGCAGCATGTCGTCGGTCATATATCCCTTCGACACGCCCGTGGGCGTAGTCCAGAGGGTCGTGGGGGAAACCTTGCAGGTGATGTTGCCGTCGTTGGATACAACGTAGTTTTTGGCGTACATGCGGCGGCCGACCTCCAGAACCTGCTCCTTGGCCTCCCGATCCGACAGGTAGCGGTCTCTATCCTCACCATACATTGTCATTTCCTCCTGGATTCCAGCTTTTCTTTGAACGCCCGGCAGTTTGCCGACAGATCGGGGGACGATGTAAACAGACTGCCGCCGATGAGAAGCGCTACGTCGTCGGAGTAAAACTTTCGCATCATGCCGACTTTTTCCACCTTCATGCCTCCGGCCGGGCACGGGATCATGCGCTGAATTGGCCCCAGGTCCTCCAGCGCCATGCGTCGGATGCCCGCACACTGCTCCTCCGATAGAGAGAAGCGCCCGCCGAAGTTGGGAAACACCATGATGTCCGCGCCCGCAAGCCTCGGGAGCTGACCGAAAATACATCCGCACTCAAAGCCGCCCCGGCCGCGGTCTGTGTAGCTGCCAAGAAAGGCGGGATGGCCCACCACGGGGAGGGCCGTGTGCTGCGAGCAGTAGTAGAGCATGTCGAAACCCACGAGTCCGGGGGCAAACATGACTCCGCCCACGCCATACTCCTCACAGAGCTTTATCCGGTCCGCCATGTCCCGGAACCCACCGGACAGGTTTGGAATATAGGCCGTGTGGCCGCCTGTTTCCGCGTTGGCCTTCTGAACGGCGCTGCTCACCAGTTTCACCCGTTCGGAGAAGGGGGAAAACGCCTGGTTCAGGATGCCATGGTCGTCCTTGATGAGATCAATGCCGCCAGAAGCGCATTGATACGCCTCGGTTGCCAAGGACTCCGCCGAAAGACCCATGGGCTTCAGAGCGGTGAAAGTAAAGGGTCGTCCATGGACGTTCAGTCTCTCCCGCAGACCCCATACACCATAGCGCGGGCCGGTGAAAATTTTTTTCTGTGCTTCCGAGAGATCCACCCGCTCGACGACAATGTCCGGGAGGATGCTGGAATTGCCGAAGACAACATTCAGAAACTGGGGGAACTCCAGACCGGCATCCTCGTCGGCATAGCTGATGACGGCTCTGTAGGAATTGTCACCGGCCGGCCGGAGATCCGCAATCCTTCCGATGATGTCCGACCGGATGATGTTGCACTCGATTTGGTCGGCCGGAAACTCTACCGTTTGCTCAATGCACAGACTGTGCGCTTTTCCGAGAACATCTTTTTCTGAACCGGTGATGCGGTAGGTAACGGTGAAACGGCTGCCGCTGAGAAAGCTTTTTAGTTCTTCGTCTTTGTATCCGACAAATTTCATTTTACAATGCCTCCGGTTTGGCGTCCGAATGCAGCGCGGGGCGGAAGGCTTCACCAACATCTTCCTTATCGACGGTAAGCTTTTTGCCAGTGACTTTTTCCACAGCGCCCAGCAGGGCCCACATGTCGATGCCGTACTCATGCATCAGATACTGGCGGCTGGCGCCATGGAGAAACTTGTCCTGAATGCCCAGTCGCGTGAGCCTTTTACCGATGCCCTGTTCCGCCATGCATTCGGCAAGGCAGGTACCAAGGCCGCCTACAACAGTGTGGTTTTCCAAGGAGATAACGCCGTATTTGCTTCGGGCGATGTTTCCCAGAATCTCCGAATAGTGGAAGGGCTTGAGCGTGGAAACGTGATAAATGGCTGTTTGGATGCCGTTGGCTGCCAGAGCTTTCGCGGCTCGGAGAGCCTCCTCCGTGCACAGACCGGAAGATACGATCACAAGATCGTCCCCTTCGCTGAGTTTCCTCGCCTTGCCGAATTCCATGGGCGTCTGGAAAATACGGGGTAGTTCTCCCCGGAGCATCCGGACGTAGACGGGGCCAGGCACGTCATAGGCGATCTGCAGGACGTTTTCCACTTCGGTGGCATCGCCTACCTCCAGGATCGTCATGTTGGGCAGCGCGCGCAGCACCGCGATATCCTCCAGCGCCTGATGGGTAGCGCCGCCTGGCGTGGTGACGCCGGGCAGGAAGCCGATCATCTTGACGGGGAGGTTGGGGTAAGCCACCGACATGGCGATCTGGTCGAAAGCCCGCCGGTAGATGAACACGGAAAACGTGTGGACGTAAGGAATAAACCCCTCCCTGGCCAAGCCGCCCGCAAAAGCCAGCATATTCTGCTCCGCGATGCCCATAGAGAAGAAGCGGTCGGGATAGGTATCGCGAAAACCGTCGGCCTCGCAGGAACTTGTCAGATCCGCGGAGAGAACCAGCACCTCGGGTTTGTCCTTGGCCCAGGAGACTAGGTTCTGAGCGTGCACTCTTTTCAGAATTTCCATCAGCGCTCACGCTCCTTTGCCAAGGCCTCGTAACGGGCCTTGGTTTCCAGCCACTCCTGATCGTCCGCGAACCGGACGTAATGGAATTTTGGCCGGCGGGCCCGCAAAAACTCCAGCCCGTGGCACGGGTCGGTGTCACAGATGACCGCGAGAGGCTTGCTCCGGTGAGGCATTTGCACTGCCTTTGCCAGTGTCAGCGGATCGTGGCCGGGAATGCGGACGCATTCACAGCCGAAAGCGCGGAACCGGGCTTCGAAGGGTTCGATGTTCATGACCGATTCCATGGCTCCGTCGCATTGGCAGCCGTTTCGATCTATGATGAGGAGCATATTATCGAGCCTGTGGAAGCTGGCGGTCTGGACGGCTTCCCAGAACTCACCGGACTCGCATTCCCCATCAGAAAGGAACACGACGACTTTGCCGGTCTGCTTTTTTAAGCGCAGCGCCAGCGCAATGCCGGAAGCGTGGCTGATGCCCTGACCCAGGGAGCCGGTGGTGGCCTCCATGCCGGGGGAGTGCTCGGCGCCGATCATCTCCACGCTGCTGCCGTCCCGGTTATAGTCGAGCATGCCTTTTTCGTCCATGCGGTGGGCCTCCACGAGGGCGGCATACAGGACCAGAGCGTATTGGGCGGGGGACAGGATAAAACGGTCGTAGCCGGGCAGACCATTGGAATTAAACTTAATGCCCGTGTGGGCAGGGTTGTCTGGCCCGGGAACACCCCTCCAGGGGTCGGGTGAAAGCGGTGAGTCCAGCTTGGGCAGATTGAGAAGGCCGTGATAAAGGGCCGCGAAAATCTCCGCCGACGAACAGGCCTGGCATAGGTATCCGCCTTTCTGGCTCAACGTGTGCTCGAGGACACGAAGCCGGATGCCGTCGGCAAGCCCCTCCACTTCACTGGCCCATTTCGCATCAAATTCCAATTGAAAAGCACCTCCGTATGGCCTTATCTGCCGATGCCCAAGGCTTCGAAAGCCCTGTCGTACGGGGCGTGACAGAGACCTTTTTCGGTGATGATGCCGGTAATGAGGGAGTGGTCGGTCACGTCGAAGGCGGGATTATAGACTTTCACGCCAACGGGTGCCATACGCTCCTTGTACCACATTTCCGTGACTTCGTCGGGACTGCGCTGCTCGATAGGGATCTGGTCGCCGGTCTTCAGAGACAGGTCGATGGTGGAACTGGGGGCGCAGACGTAGAACGGGATGCCGTAGTGCTTGGCCAAGATGGCTACGCCGGAAGTGCCGATCTTATTGGCTGCGTCGCCGTTGCGGGTGACGCGGTCGCAGCCCACGAAAACAATGTTGATCCATCCGTTTTTCATAACGATCGAGGCCATGTTATCGCAGATCAGGGTGGTGTCGACGCCGGCGTTGAACATCTCAAAGGAAGTCAGCCGGGCACCCTGCAGCAGGGGCCGGGTCTCGTCGCAGTAGACACGCAGATCGTTCCAACCATTCTCGAGGGCGATGTACAGGGGAGCTGTGGCGGTGCCGTACTTAGCGGTGGCCAGCGTGCCGGCGTTACAGTGGGTCAGAATGCCGTCGCCGTGGTGCAGCAGGCCGAAGCCGATCTGCCCGATGTTCCGGCTGATGGCCACATCCTCATCACGGATATCCTGCGCTTCCTTGAAAAGAAGCTCCTTGATTTGGGGTACGGTTTTGTCCATGTTGGAAAGAACGGCGCGCTCCATACGGTTGAGGGCCCAGAACAGGTTGACGGCCGTTGGGCGGGAGGAGGAAAGATATTTCTTCTGCTTCATGAACTCAGCGTAGAAGACGTTGGGGTCGTCGGTATCGATTCGGGAGGCGGTCAGGGCAATGCCATAGCCGGCGGCAACGCCGATAGCCGGGGCGCCGCGGACGCGCAGGAGCTTGATAGCGTCCCAGATGTCTTTGATTTTATCAATATGTAGGATTTTTACGGTTTCGGGCAGGAGTGTCTGATCCAAAATCTCCAGGCAGTTTCTGTCGCTGGAGAGGAGCACGGTGTCCAGCTGCAGCGCGTTCATACGCAGATCTCCTTTGCGGTTTGCTTTGCGGCCGTAGTGGCGCGTCTGACGGCATCCACAAAGTCCGCACCGGTGCGGAACTTCGATTGATTCAGGATGTACTCCTTGCCGCAGAGGATGTTGATACGCTCTACCCAGGCGCGCATGTCCTCGTCCCGGATTGTGGTGACGTCCTTGACGTTTGCCATGCCCACCGTACGGCGGTGCAGTTCGGTGCCGGCATAGCCTGCGGTGTCGTTGAGGATATCGCCGAGATACCACTCCCGGAAGCCCCGGACCTTTGCCATAGGCTCTGTGGCGGCCTTATCGAATTTTCTCGTGAACTTCTCCACGAACATGTCCATCATCTGTTCGATGGTGTCTAGACACCAGGAACAGAATGCGCTGTCGCCAGTGGCAAACCCGTTATCATAGGCAAAAATCATGTTGGCGACCACGTTGCCGATGTCATAGCCCATGGGGGCGTAGGTGGCGAATTCGGGGTCAAACACGCGTGTGGAATCTGGCCTGACGAAGATGGAGCCGGTGTGCAGGTCGCCGTGCATCAGCGCCTGAGCGTCGGTCATGAACTTGAATTTGAGCTTAGCGACTTCCAGGTGCAGTGCCTCGTCCTCGTAGAGCTCCTTTTTCACGAACTCCGCATTGGGCGGAAACACGTGATTTTCTTGGTAGATGTCGTTGTAGGGCTCCATGAGGACCAAATTTTCGGTGATCTCGCAGAGCTCCGGAGAGATAAAGTTTTTCACAAGGGCTTTCTTGGCCTTGTGCTCCATAACGACGTCGGAGCTCATGAGCAGCGTGTTCACCATAAAAGTGGAGATGTCGTCGGCAAAGAGCGGGAAAATTTCGTGTTTCATGAGCGCATAGCGCATGAGCTCGTGGTCGGACAGGTCTTCCATGCCGCAGGCACACATGACGGTGTCGTAGAAATAGACGCGGGGGACCATGCCTGGTGCGTATCGGTCCTCCAGCAGCAGGATTTCGGATTCGATGCGGTTGCGGTCTGTGGAAACTCTCATCTCGGCAGAAATGCGCAGAGCCTCGCCCGCGTGCTTGATGATGACGGAGTGTCCCCTGGCGTCCCATACGCGGAAAACATAGTTCAGATTGCCGTCGCCAATCTCCCGGGCCCGTACGGACGCGCGGTCCCAGCCGAGCTCGGGGAGCTTATCCATGGTGTACTCGACGATATCGTCCACATTCATCAGAAAATAATGGTCAAACCTAGACATCTTTTTCTCCTCCGTATGAAATCAAAATTGCTCACGCGCAGAATCCAAGCCGCAACGGCTCCCGGCAGGATGAAGGCTCACTGCTCTTTTTTGCTGGCGTATGCCGCGACAAGAGCCAGGGCCAGCACAGCGCCCTTGACGGCGGGCAGCACGTAGTAGGACACGGCGCAGATCGTCAGACCGTTTTCCAGCGTGGATACAAGCATGGCGCCCACTAAGGTGCCGAGGGCGTTGGGCTTCTCGGCACCGCCGACGGAACGGCCGACGAACACGGCGGCCAGAGACTGCATCAGGTAGTTGTCGCAGCACATGACCTGTGCGGAACTGCCGCGTGAGGCCACCAAAATTCCGCCGATGGCGATGAACAGAGCGGTGATCATGCCGGCAAGATACCGGTAACCTTTGATATTGATGCCGGAGAGCTTGGCGGCCTGCTTGTTGCCGCCCATAGCGTAAAGGTAGCGACCGTGCTTGGTGTATTCCAAGAATATGTACGCGACCAGAACGCAGGCCAGCATGATGATGATGATCAGCGGCGCCCGTCCAATCGCGGAGAACGAGTCCGTTAGCGCCGTGCGGACAGGGGGGCTGCCGGCAGGAGTGTTCATGCCGGTTGATACGGCGCCGCCGCCGATATACCACTGGCCGAGGCCCTGATGGACGAACATCAGTGCGCAGGTGGCCAGCATGTCCGGGATTTTACAGACCAGTATCAGGAACATGGTCAGCTGATACATAACCAATGTCACCAGGATCGTAACCAAGATGGACATGCCCAATGACAGGCCGTACCACAGGAACATGGATACAAACACATAGGCTGAACAGCTGGCCAGCGTGCAGGCCGACATATCAAAGCCGTCCGGCGCCATGGTAACGGTGGCGGCAATGCCGAAGACCGTACAGATGGACATGGCCCGCAGAATGTTGATCATGTTGCTCTCGGACATGAAGGAACTGCCTTTTACCAATGTAAAGACGATGAAGCATAAAACCAGCGTGATAACAGCCGCCCAGTCCAGAAGGAAGCGGGCGATTTTCTTGCTCTTTCTAGTTGTCAGAGTTTCCATGGTTGGATTCCTCCCGTTGTATGTTTATGTATGCCGTCTTAATCGGCATACACAGCCTTGCCGCCGACGGCATAGTTCATGATTTCATCTTCCGAAGTGTCCGCGGTGATGAGCTCGGCCGCGATCCGGCCGTCGTACATGACGTAAACCCGATCTGTGATGGACAAAATTTCAGCGTTCTCGCAGGACGCGTAGATCACACCGTTCCCGCGCTTGGCAATGTCATTGATCAGGCGGAATATATCCTGCTTGGCGCCTACGTCGACGCCCTTGGTGGGTTCATCGAAAATATATACGTCACAATCCGCGGCCATCCATTTGCCTACGGCCACCTTCTGCTGGTTGCCGCCGGAAAGGTTTCTGAGGTACTGCTTGATGGAGGGCGTTGCGATGCCAAGGCCTTCCACGTAATTTCTTGCATTTGCACTTGTCTTTGCCCTGTTGATGAATGACAAATTGCAGAATTTGCTCAGACATGCGGCCGACAGATTGAAGCTTACGTTTTCGCTGACAAGGACGCCCTCCTTGCGGCGCTCTTCAGGAACGAGAGCCAGGCGGTTTTTTACGGCGTGAGAGGGAATGCGGATCTTTAGCTCCTGCCCGTTCAGACTTACGGTGCCTCCGGTTTTCCTGTAACCGCCGAAAATGGTCTTGCACAGTTCGGATTTACCGGCTCCGACAAGACCTGCGATGCCGATAATCTCACCCTTTTTCACATAAAAAGAAACGTCGTTCACTTTGCCACCTGCGCCGGAAAGATGATTTACTTCGAAGATTTTTTCGCCAATGGGCACTTTCTCCTTGGGAAAGTTCTCTTCAAAAGTTCGTCCAAGCATCTTTTCGACAATCTCTTTGACAGTGGTCTCCGGCGTGACGGGAGAGGTGTCTACAATCTCGCCGTTGCGCATAACTGTGTAGTTTTTGCAGATCTGAAGTATCTCGTTGATGCGGTGGGAGATAAATATGACAGCTATGTTTTCTGTTTTCTGCAGGCGACGGACGAGTTCAAACAGCTCCGCTGTCTCCGTGTCGCTCAGGGGGGCGGTAGGCTCGTCGAGAATGAGAAAACTGCACGCGGACTGGATGGCACGGGCGATGAGCACCATCTGCTTCTGGGCCAGGGTCAGGTCCTGTATCAGTCTGCGCTCGTCAACGTTGATGTGCAGCCGTTCCAGGACATCCCGGGCCTTGCGGCGCAACTTCTTCCAGTCCATAAAAGGGCTCGGATGACTCATGATCGTGTCGTTGAGCATGACGTTTTCAGCGACGGACAACGTGGGGATAAGCGCGGTGTCCACTTCCTGGTAGACGATCTGGATGCCGAGCTTCTTGGCGGCCATCGTCGTACGTAGGTCGATAACCTTATCGTTCATATACACTTCACCGATGTAAGTGGGGTTGGCTCCGGCCAGAACCTTCATAAGAGTGGATTTACCGGCGCCATTGGCACCCACTACCGCACGGATTTCGCCGGTAGAGACCTCGAAATTCACGTCGGTCAATGCCCTGACGCCGGGAAATTCAATCGAGACGTGTCTTGTTCCGAGAGTAATCTTATCCATGGATTCCCTCTTTTCTGACAAAAAACAAAATACTGTTTTTATAGAAGAAGCGCCGGAGCAACTCCGACGCTTCCCAGTCAAGAAATCATTGCTCGAATGGTCCTTATAACAGGTCGCGAAGCACCATTATCAGTGGATAAGGTCGGTGGGCATCCAGTCGGCCACGGACAGGTAGGACAGGTTGCCGTAAGTATCGGGGGCTATATCGCCCAGGTTCTCCACGGTGGAATCCGATTTCAGATCGGAAGCAAGAATTGCGGAGCCGGGGATTTCGACCACGTCGACACCGTATTGGCTGGAGGCGGGATCGTAGATCTTATCGTATTCACCGGCCAGCTCGAGGAGCAACAGACGCATGGCGATTTCGCCGTTCAGTGTCCAGTCTGTGGTTCCAGCGGCAGTCCAGATGTCCGGGCGGGTCTGCATGTTGGTGACGTCGACAGGATCGATATCGACAGAGGCCATCGGCAGCGCAGCGCCGTTTGTACCGTTGAAGTTGTCGTTTTCCACGATGGCGTTGTAAACGCCCTGGCCATAGCAGTCATAGTAGACACAGACGGCGTCAACGTCCTCACGCTTGATACCCTGCAGGTAAGCGGCAAACACGGCATTGGCGGAATCAACGGTATCCTGAAGCGGCTGGACCTCGCCGGCGGTAACGATCTTGCCAGCATTTTCATACTCTTCCCAGCCAACCTCGCGGCGGTCGAAGGGACTATTGTAGTTGGGGCCTCTCCAGACTTTGATTACGCGGACTCCTTCGCCGAAATCTTTCACAAATTTGTCAAGCAGAACGGTGACCAGGCTCTTGTCCTGCTGGAACAACTGGGTAACGCCGTCAAGTTTCTGATATTTGCCGTCGGCGTAGAACTGTGTGTCGAAGCAGACAATTTTCAGATTGGGATACTGCTCAGTCAGCTCCTTCAGAAATACATAGGAACCGTCCTGGTTGCCGTGGCTGATCAGAACGCCGTCATAGCCTGCTGCGGCACAGGTGCGGATGGTATCCTGCCATTTGTTGAAGTCGTTGTCACAGAAAAAGTAGTCAAACTGCACGCCCAGTGCGTCGCATAGTTTGGCGCAGGAATCCTTCCACATTTGGAAGATGGTTGCAGAGGTCAAATCCATTATGTAGGCTACTTTCATACCAGCCACGGGGTTTGCGGCCTTTGTGGCGACGGGCTCTGCGGCGGTGGGCTCTGCAGCGGTTGGTTCAGCGGCGGCGGGCTCTGTGGCGGCTGGAGTTTCGACCTTTGCTTCGCAGGCGCATAGAGCAAAGACCATAATCAGAGCCAAAAGCAGTGCGATAAATTTTTTCATTTTCTCCTCCTAGTACTTTTCAACAAAATATTTTTTGCTGAAGGGTGTTTTTCTTCAGCACATTTATTATAGCGGACAGTTTTGGCAGATGCTGTAAAACTCTGTCGTATGGTGTAATTGATTTACTTTGTTAAAACGACAAAATACAACAAAATCAGTCATTTTCTGTCGTTGATTTTATTGTCGCTTTTCGGTATCATAAAGAGCGGCTACCGGAAAATTCCATTGGAGGTGAGATATAAAGGTTCTGAATTTGGGCTCTCTGAACATTGACGATGTCTACCGTTTGAATGAGTGTATTTCCTGTATGGCGTCCTGGGCGGAATGGCGATCGAGAACGTGCTAATTATGGCCAACACGGCCAGCGCCATCTGCGTGAGCTGTGACGGTGCTGCCGACTCCATTCCCCTGAAGGCGGAGGTAGATGAGGCGGTCCGCCTCAAGGCGTTTGGCGAATTTCATGTAAGAGAGCGGGTTGGCGGGAAGCCCGCCGGTTCGTTTCCGCCCTGACGGGAGCGGAAAGAAAGAGGAAAAATATGAAAAGAACCCTTGTAAGGCTGCTTTGTGTTGCGCTGCTGGCAGGACTTCTGACAGGCTGCAGTGCAACGGCCAACGAAACTTCTGCCAGCCCGACGGAAACGCCTGCGGCGGCAGACAGTGAGAACTCCAAGGAATCAGATTTCAGAGCTACACTGCAGAAAGCCATGGGAAGATACGACAATGACACTCTTGTTATGACGGTAAACGGTCAGAAGATCACCTGGGACTTGTATTATTACTGGCTCAGTCACATGCTGGATACATACAATTCCATCCTCGGCAAGCTTCCGGAGGACTTCAGCGCGGAATTTGCACAGGGGCAGTCCCTGGACGAATTCCTTAGCCATTCCACCAATCGGTATGTCGTTTATTATGCTTCCTTGTTTACCTGGGCAAAGGAACTGGGTATCACTACGGAAGACGATGGAGAGCTCGAAAAAGCCTGGCAGGCAGAATGTGATCAGAACGGCGGGGAGGAAGCATATCTGACGTCGCTTGCCGCTGATTCTGTGACAAAAAATGCCTGGATGTATTACACCCGCGGGGACGATCTGTATCGGAAACTGCTGGTAGCCCAGTACGGGGAAAATGGCGAAAAAATAACCCAAGAACAAGCGGAGGCCTGGGCACAGGAGAACAATTACGTCCATGTGAACGATATTGCTTTTCTGACAAAAAACAGCGACGGCAGCGAGATGGACGATACAGAAAAGGCGGAAGTCTATGCCCGGGCGGAGAAACTTTTGGATGAACTAAGGGCACTGGAGGGAGAGCCCGAAGCGCTGGAGGCGAAGTTCGATGCGCTGCGGAACGAATATTCGGAGGAACCGGGGCTGGATGATTACCCCGATGGTTATACCATCACTACAAACCAGATGGAAACGGCCTTCGAGACGGCAGCATTTTCTTTGGGCGAATATAAACTATCGGATGTTATAGAGACGAGCGGCAGCTATCACATTCTCCTGGGGTTGCCCATCAGACTGAACGCCATAATGGGCAATGACGAAAGCGGCGAACCCTATACGCTGGCGACTGCGGTGAGAAGAGACAAGTTCAATGCGGACATGGACGAATGGATTGGTAAGGCCACGATCGTGTGGTCAGACGAGTTTTCCAACTTCTCGGTAGGAAAGCTGTTCGAATGAATAACGGGTGACCCGGCGGGGCTTCCTACGACAAGTTCAAAGAAGGCAAAAATAAAAAACACAAAAGCCCGTTTCAAGGACTTTTGTGTTTTGATTTTGTACCCGGATCTCTGAAAGCGGAGTCCTTCAGAAGCCGACTCCGAATACACAGTTTCGCTGCTTTTTCGCGTGATACATATTTTCATCAACTTTTGTTATAAAACTATCTGCATCTTCGCATGATGCTGCATGGAAGCAATCGAAACCGATGCTTATCGTTACTTTGATAGAATTTATATCACAGGAAAACTCTGAATGCTCTATACAGCTCCGCAGCCTTTCCGCAATCGTACTTGCTTCTTCGCACGTTGTGTTTGGCATACAAATCATGAACTCATCGCCGCCAAACCTTCCCAAGACATCATACGGCCTAAGATTTTCAGTCAGAAGATGCGCCAGGTCCTTCAATACAATGTCTCCGCATGTGTGTCCCAAAGTGTCGTTGATCTGTTTAAAGCGGTCGATATCAAGCAGCAGCAGGCTCAATGACGTTCTATCGCGTTTTGACCTTTCCATTTCCTGTTGAAGTTTTTCTATAAATACGCGGCGGTTCAGGATGCCGGTTAGATAGTCATAGGCCGCAAAGTGTGCCGTTTCTTCGTTTGCTTTACGGAGGGCGTTTTCAGCATCCTTTAAGGTGGTGATATCATGAATAATGATAACCACCCAAGTTTTTTCTTCGTCATCTTTAAAAATTGCGGAAGCACATACTGCCGGGAAAACACTGCCGTCTTTCCTTGTGAAATTCAGTTCGGCACTGACCTTCCCCTTTGCCTCGCGTTCCATGGTGGCTTGTTCCAGGCGGGGGTCGCTCCTATCGACGATTCCGCTATGCCCAATCCGGCACAACTCCTCTTCCGACCTCTGAAACATTTCGCATGCGGCAGCATTTGCCCGGTATATGGCTCCATCCAAGCTTGATAGAAGAATGGCATCGAAACTGTTCTCGAAAATAAAACGATAGTATTTATCTCTGATATTACCATTCATAACGCACCTCGGGTATATAAGTCTTCACTTTATATACCTGATTTTACAACAAATGGCCATGAATTGCACGACTATCGTACCACTTGTTTTGAACAGCATGGCGATATACAATGGAACAGGGACCCGGTCCAAACGCAGCCGTTCTTGTTTACCAGCGCCAGTGCTGGCAGTACGTCCACGGCGTAGCCCGTAATGGTTAAGGTCACAGCAGAAATGCCTGCGCGTGAAAAGCTGAGATATTTGCAAAGACTTGACGAATAGAATAAAAAAATGTTACATTATAGAATGATGTATTTTTGGAAGAAAATTATTATAAGCATGGAGTATTAAGAAATGACAAAAGAAGAATTATATCGCTCCAAATTTATTAGTATAGATGATGCGCTGGGGATGATCCACAGCCACGACACCATTTCCACCGGATTTTTCGGCAACGAACCTTATACACTGCTGTCGAACATCCACCGTATCGCCGACCGCGTGGAGGATGTGGTAATCTGGGCCTGCAACCCGCAGACGGAACATCCGTTTATTCAGGACGATTCCCTCACGGGCAAGATCGATCTGATCAGCATGTTTTACGGAGAGTCCGTGCGGGGCGATCACGCCAAAGGCCACGTCACCTTCATGCCCAACAACCTTCACTCCTGCTATGAAGTCATGTGCAGGACGCGCAAGCCGAACATCTTTTTTGCCGCCACGACGCCCATGGACAAATACGGCTACGTCAGCCTGTCCATGAGCCAGCAGATCGAGCTGGAGGCGCTGGACATCTGCGACCTCATCGTTTTCGAGGCCAACCCCAATATGCCGCAGACCACTGGCACCGTGCGGGTGCCCATCGAAAAGGTGAACTATTTCGTCGACGTGGATTACCCGATCTCCAAGTCGCCGGTGTATTCCAAGACGCCGGAGCAGCTGAAGATCGCCGAATATGCGGCCGAGATGATCCACGACGGCGACTGCATTCAACTTGGCATCGGAGGCATGCCGGACGCCGTGGCGGAGCGCCTGCGCGACCGTCAGGACCTGGGCGTGTACACGGAGATGATCGGTTCGGCCATCGGGAACCTGATGGAGTGCGGCGCCGTCAACAACAGCAGGAAAAACTATTACCGCAACCGCACCATCGGTGCTTTCGTCTGGGGCAACCAGCACCTGTACGACTATATCAACGGCAACCCCATGGTCGAGATCCTGCCGATCCGCGCCGTCAACGACCCTTTCAACGTGGCGCAGAATGAAAACATGGTGTCCGTCAACACCGCGCTGGAGATCGATCTGACCGGGCAGGTTTGCTCCGAAACCATCAACGGCCGCCAGTATTCCGGCACCGGCGGGGCATCGGATTTTGCCTATGGCGCATACCACGCCAAAAACGGGCGCAGCATCATTGCCCTGCAGTCCACAGCCAAGCACGGCACCATATCGCGAATTAAGGCACAGCTCACGCCGGGGTCTGTGGTTTCTATTTCCCGGAACATTGTGGACTATGTGGTGACGGAATACGGCGTTGCTCACCTGCGGAATAAGACGGTGATGCAAAGGGTGGATGAGCTGATCAGCGTCGCACACCCGGACTTCCGGGCGGAACTGCGCAAGCAGGCCAATGCGCTGAAGATCTGGTAATAATAACAGATGACTTTCTGCTAAAAACGCC
>Ga0183099_1001256_pt1 | contig 15131 bp, 16 predicted proteins | sample Biomet1_FD_127788 | JGI IMG/M metagenome (GOLD analysis project Ga0183099, IMG submission 127788) | Microbial communities from bioreactor (seeded with anoxic lake sediment) at LBNL, California, USA - Biofuel metagenome 1 | ecosystem: Engineered > Bioreactor > Anaerobic > Unclassified ... | reverse complement strand
CTTTTAATTAAAATAGGTTGTATTGTTCTATACATACTATCTCATACAGCACGAGTTGTTTTCATTTTATTGCCTTGTACATACTATAGACGGCACGTAAGTGATTAAAATGAATATGGATGATTGACAGAAGTGACAAACAGTGGTACGTTATAAAAAATAAGAAATAGATAGATTTTGGGGGGACTCTTCGGAGTTGAGAAGGTAGAACCTGACCCTTTGAACCTGTTAGTTAATACTGACGTAGGGAAGCAATGTCGTAATGCAAAAGATGCTTGCCCTTTCTGCGAGCATCTTTTTTTTGTGCTTGTGGGAAGATTGCATGTAGTTTGTTGTGCCCCTGGGAAGGTAAATATAAAATAAAGGGGAAGCTAAGAAATAATGGATAAAGAGCAAATCAAGAAACAAATCAGACAGGCCGTCGAAACGGTAAAGGAAACAAATCCGATGGCAGGGTCTATCACCAATACGGTGACGATTAATCTTGTCGCCAATGCCCAGCTTGCTGTTGGGGGGTCTGCGGCGATGGTATACTTGCCGGATGAAGGCGAGTTTTTAGCAAAAGCTGGCGGGGCTACTTATATTAATGTTGGCACGCTTTTTCCGATTTACGAAGATACACTGCCTCGGACGGTCAAAGCTTTGCAGGAAGCAGGAAAACCGTGGGTGCTGGATCCGGTTGCGGTTGGCATTGGTGAACTTCGCACAAAGATGCTGCTCGCGTTTAAGATGTATAAACCCAGTGTGATCAGGGGAAATGCTTCGGAGATCATTGCTTTGGCGGGGCTTTGGAAATTGGCAGGCGGAACGGAGCAATCCAAGGTGCGTGGTGTAGACTCCACGGATTCGGTTATCGCTGCTAAATCAGCTGCTGTTGCCTTGGCAAATTGGACGGGTGGGGCAGTTGCCGTATCGGGAGAAACCGATTTGATCACCGATGGTTCTGTCCTGGCTTTTTCGCATGGCGGTTCGCCTTTTTTTGAAAGAATAACAGGTGCAGGTTGTTCTTTGGGTGGTGTTATGGCGGTTTATTTGAGTGCAGCATCTCCTTTTATTGCAGCATTGACTGGGGCTGCTGTTTATAATCTGGCGGGACAACGGGCAGAGCGCAAAGTGGAGGGGCCGGGACATTTTCAGACACAGTTTATCGATGAACTCTACAAGGCTACAGCAGAAGAAATTGCGAATACTCCATTTGAACTTGAGGTGGTTGAAGGATGAATACTTTAGTTGCTGTTGCGATTGCCCCTTGTGGTGTAGGTGATGAGCTTTCCGCGGAAGTAGCCGAAGTTGTCCAGGTGATTCGTGCATCGGGTTTACCTAATCGCACGAACTCGATGTTTACCGAGATGGAGGGCGATTGGGATGAAGTGATGAAAGTGGTCAAAGAGGCAACGTTTGTGCTTGCTGAAAAAGGAATACGTACGGAGGTTGTTTTAAAAGCCGATATACGTCCAGGCCATCGGGACATGCTTCATACGAAAGTTGAGAAAGTGAATACGATTTTGGAGAAGATAAAATGAGTATAAGAAAAAATCTGGACATTTCGTCGTACCTCGTTGTTGGTCCTGAAAATACAAAAGGCCGCTCCGTTGGAGCGATTATCCAAGCGGCTGTTACCGCTGGATTCACCTGTATACAGATTCGATCGAAAGTGGCTTCGGCCGTTGAGTTGATTGAGCTGACGCGGCAGGCTGCAGATATTATTTATCAGGCGGGAAAATCAGAGGAGCTTGCTCTTTTGGTGAATGATCGCTTGGATGTTATTTTGGCTGCGAGAAAAATGGGGATAAAAGTAGATGGAATTCATGTAGGGCAAACAGATATTCCCGTTGAGGTTTGCCGGGAATATTTAGGTGAGGCTTCTATCGTGGGTTTGTCCGCAAAAACGGATGCGCTGCTCGAATATATCAGGACGGTCGATGTTCGTTCCATTGACTATTTTGGTGCAGGGCCGTTGCATAAGACGCTGACGAAGCCAAACTGTGGGCTGGATGCAAAGGGGAATGTAGTTACCAGAAGCTTTGAGGAACTCACGAAGCTAAGGGAACTAAGCCCGATTCCAGTCGTTGTTGGCGGCGGTGTGAAGCTTTCGGATATACCGCAGTTGGCACAAACCCAGGTCGCTGGATTTTTCGTCGTGTCTGCTGTAGCGGAAGCACAGTGCCCGGAGAAAGCTGCCGCTGCGCTGGTTGAAGCCTGGAAAACTGCTGTGGTATAGAGAAAATATCGTTTTTTTGTCGCCTGTATATATGTTCAGGCGGCTTTTTTTGTGGGCGAAATGCGCAAAGCCTCTTGACAGATATTGTCTTCATGCGATATCATATAAATAATATATGAATTATATGATATTGCATGAGGCGATGATGATAAAAGGAGATGTAAAAAAATGTATATTACGGATTTGCAAAAAACAAAACCGGCGGCTACACCGGAAACTTTAGAAAAAGATCAAATCCCCGTATCGGTGCAATGGCTTTTGGGTGAACCAGAAGGAGCACCTAATTTTGAATTACGCTATATTAGTTTTCCCGTAGGAGCTTCTACGGTTTATCACGAACATGCATGGGAGCATGAGGTTTTCGTTGTCAAAGGCAAAGGGAAGATTAAAACAGAAGCTGGCGAGCAAGCTGTTAAAGCCAATGATGCGGTTTTGCTTTTACCCAAGGAAGGCCATCAACTGCTCAATACTTCTTTGAATGAAACATTTGATATTATTTGTGTTGTGCCGAAAGGTACACGTACGTTTTCTTGTCAATGTGGATGAGGATTCGGTGAAAAAATATAAAGTGAGGAGAATTTATGATGAAACGAAGCAAAGTATTACTTACCGTTCTTTTTAGTATTTTAACAGCTGCTATTTTTATGGCAGGCTGTGGTTCATCAACGGCAGATGTGAAGGATGAAAAACCAATAAAAATTGGTGCTACGGCTGGCCCGAATGCGGAAATATTGGAAGAGGTACAGAAAGAAGCGAAGAAGGAAGGCATCCAAATTGAAATTGTAGAGTTCAATGAATATATTCAGCCGAATGTGGCATTAGCAAATAAAGATTTAGCGATGAATGTATATCAGCATGAACAGTTTTTGAAGAATGCAATGAAGACGAGCAATTATGCGTTTTCATCGATTGGTTCTACGTATTTGCTTCCTTATGGATTGTTTTCCAGTCGGTATACGTCTTTTGCAGAAGTACCAGATGGTGCGAAAGTAGCTATTCCAAACGATCCAACCAATGGTGGCCGTGGTCTGGCGCTATTGGAAAAAGCAGGGCTCATTCGTTTGAAAGCTGGTGTCGGAGCTGCTGCCGGGGTCAATGATATTATAGAAAACAAGCACAATCTTCAGATTGTTGAATTGGAAGCAGCACAGCTTCCGCGTTCCTTGAATGATTTGGATTTAGTTGCAATTCCGGGAAATTATGTATTGAGTGCGGGGCTGAATCTAAAGGACGCGCTTGTTGTTGAGGATAAAACATCACCTTTTACGATTGTCGCGGTGGTTCGCAGTGAAGATAAAGATAATCCCGTATACAAAAAGATTGTGCAGATTTATCAATCGGAAACCGTTCGTCAGTTTGTTGACAGCAAATATGGCGGAAATGTCGTCCCGGGATTTTAATGTACGATACAAGTGAGATAGGGCACGCCTCTTGCGAAAATTAATTTTTCAAGAGGCGTGCTTTTTGCTTATGCCAAAGAGGGTGCTATTATGAATATTTTAGTTGTTATGTTCGTTGTAAATTTGACGATAATCTAAGCTCAGTGGTTTTTTGAAAAAAGATAGTGGCATTGTTTTTAACAGAATGATATAATCGACATGATTTTAGTTAGGGCATGAATGGAGGATTTTATGAAAAAAATGGTTGACGATATGCGTCTGATTTTTAAGTGTTGCAGCTTATATTATCAAGATCGGAAGGGGCAACAAGAAATTTGCGATCTTTTGGGGATTTCACGTCCTACGGTTTCCAGGATGCTGAAACTAGGGCGTGAGTACGGCATTGTAAAGATTGAAATAAATAATCCTGATAATGTAGCCTTTGGACAACTCGAACGGAAGATAGAAAAGATGTTTAATCTGCGCGAAGTTATTATTGTGCAAAGCAGTCCGCTGGAGAAAGGGACGCAACATATAAGCTCGGCGATTGGAAAAGGAACGCTGGATTTTCTTTCTCGTGCAATTGAAGATGGTGATTATGTCGGTGTAGGGATGGGAATGACAATTCAAAATGTTACGAGGGCGGAATGTGTCATTGAAAAAATGATAAAATGTACATTTGTTCCAATATTAGGCGGCGTCGGTGAAAGTAGGCTAGATATTCATTCGAATTATTTGGCTCGTGAATTTGCTGATCTTTTTGGAGGGGAATGTATTCAGTTCTTTTCTCCGGCAATATTTTCTGATAAAAAAGTATGGGAGGGGTTTCAAAAGGAAAAATCCATTCAGAAAATTTTAAAAATGTATCATAAAATAGACATGGTCATCATGGGGATCGGTATTCCAAAAACAGAAGATTCTACTTTACTTGAAACCGGATATGTTGACAGGAAAATACTTGAAGATTTTGTAACTAAAGGCGCAGTTGGCGATATTGCATTGCGTTTTTTTAATATTAAGGGTGAGACGCAGGCTTTTCAGGAGTTTAATGAACGTATAGCAGGAATGCCCACGGAACAGCTTGAAAAAGTGCCTCGAAGAGTGGGGATAGCTGGCGGAAAGCAAAAAGCCGAGGCGGTTTTGGGAGCAATTCGAGGAGGGTATATTAATATTCTTATCACGGATGTTGATTGTGCACAAAATCTTGTTGCATTAGCGGAAAATAATGAATGAAAGTGTAAGAGATTGCAAGCAATTTATTATATCTTTACGGGATATATGATTGTTTGCAATTTTTATAAGATGGTGGTGGGAATGTTTCTTTAAAGGAACAAAGAACATATGTAAAAAATAAAAAATCGCACAATCTCTTTTACATATGTTCAGGTTACGATATATTGTAAAAGAGATTGTGCGATGCTATAATATGAATTGTCAGAATGGTTTGTACGTTCAGAGAATAAAGAAATAACTCTCTTTATGGCGATTGTTTTATCCGCTTATATAGAATTCGTGTAGTAATTGCTAGGAAAGAGTTTTTAACTTAAAGGAAAGAGGGAGAAGTAAAATGCGTTTGGAAATGTTCTTTGCGATTTTGTTTATCTTGCTGGTCATACAGGTTATAGGAACACATATGCAAGTCAAACAGTATAGGAATGCGGTTAGAAGGTTGCATAAATTGGGTAATATTGGAATCGGGGGGCAACGCAAAAAAATAGGGGCAGGGAATATTGTCATTATTGCTTGTAAAAATGATGGGGTTATTATGGGAGCAGAAATTATGGAAGGCATCACAATATTTAATAATTTCAAGACGGTTGTTGATGTAACAGGTAAAAATATTTATGAACTCAAGCAAGAATATATGAATATGCCCGTAAAGCGCCAGAAGTTATATAAAGGTCATATACAAGCTTTGGAGGCTTTAGAATTGAGGCTGCAGCCGAAAGAATCAGAAGAACTGATGGCGGTTGCGAATTAGGTCAAGTGATAGAAGATCAAAGAGTGGGCCCCTTGGAGATTTTCTTTTTCCTTTATATGCAGAAATCAAAAAAGCAAAATAGAAAGGTAAAGGTGAAGATAATGGAAATTATTGCTGGGTTAGCCAATGGGTTTATGGAACTTTTCAAAGCAGGAGCGGCAACCTTTTCTAGTTGGGTAGTGGGGATTATTCCATTGGTTGTTGTATTGATGACAGCGGTCAGTTCTGTGATTAAGATTATTGGAGAAGAACGAGTCTATATGGTGGCGGAAAAGGCTACGCAAAATATTATTACGAGATATACTGTGTTACCGATTTTGGCTGTGTTGTTTCTAGGAAATCCAATGAGTTACACATTTGGCAGATTTGTAGATGAGAAATATAAGCCGGCATTTTATGATGCAAATGTAAGCTTTTTGCATCCCGTAACAGGTCTCTTCCCTCATGCAAATGGTGGCGAGCTCTTTGTCTATATGGGGATTGCAGCTGGCATTACTACATTAGGGTTGCCTCTTGGTGATCTGGCCGTGCGGTATTTTTTGGTTGGTGTAGTGGTAATCCTTATTCGTGGGATCTTGACGGAAAAAATTTATGCCTATATGTGTGAAAAAGAAGGGAAAACTTTTTAAGCTTTGATAAGAGAAAGAGAGTGATTGTTCATGTATAAATCCATCATGATTAAACGAGGCTCTGGGGGCTGGGGCGGACCGTTAACGATTGTTCCGACGGAAGAAAAACATAAAATTGTAAGTGTCACAGGCGGAGGAATTCATCCGGTTGCTGAAAAAATTGCTGAAATGACTGGCTGTGAAGCAATCGATGGTTTTTCAAAAGGTGTGCCAGATACAGAAATCCTTCTTGTTGTAGTCGATTGTGGAGGAACAGCGCGTTGTGGTGTATATCCTAAGAAAAAAATATTTACAGTAAATGTACTTCCCGTTGGGAAAACCGGTCCGCTTGCGCAGTTTATTACGGAAGAGCTCTATGTGTCTGCTGTTACAGAAAAATGTTTGAGTTATGCGGATGGGCTATCTGCAACAGAGACAACTCCATCGGCAACTCAGACAAGTGGTAGGCCAAAAACAAAAGATCAGGCAAAGGCGGAAATTGCCAGGATGAATTCCGGACAAAAAGAAAACTTTGTGACTCGATTGGGAATTGGCATTGGTGGTATCGTCAATAAATTTTATGCAGCTGGCCGTGAAACTATTGATATTACAATAAAAAGCATTTTGCCGTTTATGGCTTTTGTCAGTATGATTTTGGGTGTTATCAGTGCTTCCGGGATAGGCAATGTGATCGCTAATACCATTTCGCCGATTGCCAGCACACTTCCAGGTATGCTTGTGATTTCTTTTATCTGTGCGATACCTTTTATATCGCCGGTTCTTGGCCCTGGCGCAGTTATTGCACAAGTGGTCGGAACTTTGTTGGGAGCGCAGATTGGCCTAGGCAATATTCCTGCACAATATGCACTACCAGCATTATTTGCAATTAATGCTCAAGTTGGGGCGGATTTTGTTCCAGTCGGCTTAAGTCTTGGTGAGGCAGAGGCTGAAACGATCGAACTAGGGGTGCCAGCGGTACTGTATTCGCGTGTAATCACGGGGCCACTTTCGGTTGTAATTGCTTATGCAGCAAGCATTGGGCTTTATTAATAAATCTTATCGGAGGAAAATCATGAAGTATTTTTCAGAAATTGTAGGTTGGGGGAATGATGCACTTTTTTTCCTCGAAGATGCTGATGCAAACTTCGTCATTCTTTTTAATCAAGATGCGCCTCCAGAACTGGCAGAAATTTCTATATTGCATACAAAGACAGAACTTCTTACAAACCCAGAAATTGGTGATACGGTTATTATTGCTAATAAGGTATTTGACATTACAGCAATTGGTGATGAAGCTATAACTACATTGAAAGAATTAGGTCATTGCACGTTATGTTTCAAGGGGGGGGATGCACCTGACCGACCGGGGTGCATCATGCTCCGGGGAGAACATCCTCTGTTAAAGCAAGATATTCAAAAAGGGGAAAGTATTGAAATTCATTAGTAGAAAAACATCATATGTGTTTTTTAATAGAAAAAAGGAGATTTTATTATGTTGAATATGGATCAAAAGTTAATTAAACGTGAAGCTGAGGGGAAAATCATTCGTACTGGTATTGTAGGTGCGGGGCAAATGGGGCGTGGTATGGTTACGCAAATGGCGTTGATGAAGGGCATCATGCCAGCGATTGTTTCGGATATCAAAATGGAAAATGTTATAAATGCATTTCATTATGCCGGAATAAAAGATGAAGATATTGCCATTGCTAAGACACTGGAAGAAGCTAATAAATATATGGAAATGGGAAAATATGTAGCAACGGAAAAATCCGATCTCATTGCTCAGGCAAATCTTGTGGAATGCGCTATTGATGTAACGGGAGTACCGGAAGTTGGTGTTAAAATTGCAACGGATGCGCTAAATAATCATAAACATGTTGTTATGATGGATGTTGAAACAGATGTTGTTATTGGTTCGTATCTCAAAAAGCTTGCTGATAAAAATGGTGTGATTTATACAGGATCTGCAGGGGATGAGCCTGGAGCGGTCATGGAACTTTATTCTTTTGCTAAGGCTATGGGGATGCAGGTCAAGGTTATGGGTAAAGGAAAAAATAATAAGCTTGATTATGAATGTAATCCCGACACCGTTTTAGAAGAAGCCACGCGTCGTAAAATGAGTCCAAGAATGCTTTGCGCATTTAAAGACGGCACGAAAACTATGGTTGAAATGACAGCAATGTCAAATGCTACCGGTTTGGTTCCGGATGTTATTGGGGGGCACGGACCAAAAGCATCCCCGGATGAAAGGTGCAAGGAACTCAATGATATCTTTAAATTGAAAAAAGACGGAGGGATTTTGAGCAAGCATGGGGTCGTTGAGTTTGTAAATGGCATTGCGCCAGGGGTATTCGTAACGGTAGCGACAGAAAACGAAGAAATTGCGTATCAGATGCAATATCATAGTATGGGCCCGGGGCCACTGTGGACACTATACCGTCCGTATCATCTGTGCAATCTGGAAACCCCTTTAACTGTTGCAAAAGCTGTTATTGATGGCGAACCAACGATCATCCCAATCGATGGACCGGTAAGCGAATGTATCACCATTGCGAAAAAAGATCTTAAGATTGGTGAATATATTGATGGTATTGGTGGATACACAACATATGGTTCGATTGCCACGGCGCAAGAAACCTATGAAAAAGGCTATGTGCTTTTCGGTTTAGTCAATAAAAAAGCTCGTATGGTAAAGGCTGCAAAGAAAGGACAAATTCTGACACTCGATATGGTAGAACTTGATACGACTACCCAGCTTTATAAAACCCGCAAAGAACAGGATGCTATGTACAACAAAAAATAAGATTAAAAAATCTTCATAAAGATAGAAAATTTAAGGGGCCTTTAAACTATATATATGAATGTGTGAATATATGTACATTCGATATACGTTTAAAGGTTTTCTTTTTTATAAATCTGAATAGACAAATTTTCTTTAATAATCTACCGGTTTAAGATAAACTAAAGAAAACTATTGCAATGGTTATCATAGTAAGGCAGTAACTGAGGAGGATGAAAATGAAATCAATAGAAGTTTTGCGCAGGGAAGAGATAGCGAAATCTATGGAGACATCTACGCGGGAATATTTAGTGGGGGAATTACAATTACCCCAAATTTTAGAGTATATACATGATACGGATGTTGAGGCAGGAATAACTTCCTACCAACAGTGGACGGTAGAGAAGCCTCATTACCATAAAGTTACAACAGAATATATTTATATGCTTGAAGGAGAAAGTAAATATTTAGACATCAGTAATGATAAAGAATATCATTTAAAAAAGGGGGATTTTTTTGTGATTCATAAAAATATAATATATGCGCAAAAGTCAAAAGCAAATACAAAATTGATCTTTTTTAAATATCCATCGGGTAATGATAAAGTGCAGATGGACAATCCTAAAGAGCTGGGAACTTGGTATGGTGCTTGGTAAATGAAATTTTTAAAAGTTATGGATGTAGTAGATGTATTTCCTGATTTAGTTGTGTGAATAAGAGACTGGTCTCAAATTATAATGGGCTTAACATATTCTTAACCAAAACTTAATCCCTTGGCATCCGAAAAGGAATAGAATAAGAACAAACATATTTATGGTGATGGAGGGATTTTTGTGAAACAGGAAAAAAGTTTGTTAGATCTGTTTAATGAAACCGATAAAGGACTTAGCCGCCGATTTTTTTTGAAAACTTGTGGTTCTGTTTTGGTAGCGGCTAGTTTGCCTATTAATTTGACCAAAATATTCGCTGCGGATATGTTGTCCGGCGCAAATGGGAATTTAACGCTTACGTGGAGTCTTGATCCCAAAACTACGCAAACCATTGCCTGGACAACAGCAAAAGATGGAGCGCAAGGTGTCTTGCAAATCCTGAAAACGAGCACGTATAAAAAAACGGGATGGCAAAAGGCTGTTTCTGTAAAAACAGAGCGGGAACTTTTTCAGACGAATATAGAAAATGTAATGCTTTATCATGCGACGGCAACAGCCCTGACACCTGGGACAACGTATACATATCGTGTGGGTACAGAAAATAATTGGAGTGAAGCTGCACAATTTTCCACGCAGCCGGAACAAGAATCTTCGTTTAAGTTTCTTGTTTTTGGCGATTCGCAAAGTGGCCTTCCGAAAAGCCCAGAATATGGCCCGTGGGAAAAAACGATCAATCAAGCATATGCTGCGCACAAGGATGCCGCATTTTTTATGAATGTTGGAGATCTTGTTGAAGTGGGACAGGATTATGCCCATTGGGAAAACTGGTATGCTGCGGCAAAAAATGTGATCGACAAAATCCCCAGCATGTCTGTCCCGGGGAATCATGAGACCTATGATGTGCCGGAAGAAAATCATTCGGTATTGCCACTTTATTTTAAAAAACAATTGAGCTTGCCGATGAATGGACCTGCTGCACTAAAAGGGCAAGTGTATTCTTTTGAATATGGTGATGCACATATTGCTGTTATGGATAGCCAGGTGGATGAAGAACAAACTTATGTCGAAAATATGCTGGAGCTTCAGGCAAAATGGTTGGATGAAGATCTTGCCAGTAGCAAGAAGGCTTGGAAAATTGTTTTATTTCATAAGACCCCTTATTATAATAAGGCCACACGCTCGAATGAGAAAGTGAAAGCGGTTTTGACGCCGGTTATCGATAAGCACCATGTAGATCTTGTAATCAACGGGCATGATCATGGATATTCTCGTACCTATCCGATATATCAGGATACTTTTGTTGATAGCCCAGCCAAAGGCACGATATATCTTGTCGCCGGACGAAGCGGCAATAAATATTATACGGATTTATCTCCGAAAGTATGGGATGCTTTTTTCCATGATCCACAAGCGGAACCTAATTATGTGACGATTACGGTTGAGCGACAGGTGCTCAGCATACACGGTTATACGCAAAGCGGTACATTGATCGATGCATATAGTATTGATAAGCAAAAGCAAATCGATATTCCTCGCACGATTTTACCGGAATTTGCAAATAATACGCTTTTGGTTATCTGGGGGAATTTATTGCAAACGCCATTGGTTCCAATACCACCACAAAAAATAGCAGGGGCTTGGCATGTTCCGCTGCGTAGTTTTGTTGAATTTATCGGTGGCAAACTTGATGCGGATCGTGACGGAAATGTTATCGCTGTTTATCAAAAAACGACAGCGGTATTTAAACTGGAAGAGGTGCAGGTGAGGGTCAATGGAGAAGAGCAGTCCTTGGATTATCCGCTTGCGCTCGTTAAGGGAAGCGCAATGCTATCTGCCCTTGATATCAAAACATTGTTCCATTTTAATAGTCGTTATGATAAAGCAACGAATATGTTGTTTCTGGTAAAATAGTAGTAGTCGTTGCTAAATATATAATTTTTTGGCAAGTGTTGGGCTATGAGCTACAATGGGGCATTCGTATAAGTAAAACATTAAACCGGCTGTAAAACATCAAGGGATGTTTTACAGCCGGTTTTGTATAGCGGTGTAGTCTTAACTTTTTTAGAATATCGCTGGATCCATAGCGTTTGGTTATTTGATATCACAGAATTCATATAAATCCGAGGCGAGAATGGAATCTAATTCGCTTTCATTTTCTTTCTGTGTTTGTGTGAAAACAAATCCGAAAATGTCCAGATTGGGATTATTTACTTTGCGAAGCTCTAGAACATTTTCAAAAGAGTGATGCAGCTTATCATAGTCAAATGCCGAACAGGGAATCGTTTTATTCGGTTTATCCAGGAGTATTAGGCTGTACAAAAGGCCGTCTTTTCCTTTTAATATTTCCGGGAAATCAGGTTCTTTATTTTGTAAAAAGTACTCCAAGGTTCGAATTCCATAGGCATAATAGGCAACATCGGTACAAGAAAGGCCGGCAAAGCGCATGGGGTTAAATTCGATAGGACAGATGAATGAGCCATCGACACGGACTTCCACATGCATGGGGAAGTTTTTTAATTGTAAAAACTGATTGGCTTCTGTCAAAAACAGTTCGAATGGCTGCTTGAATGTATCAATGATTTCTTTACTGGTATAGTAGACTCTGTCGCTTACGTCCGTACTCGATGCAAATTTATGCGTAAAAATATTTAAAATGACAGGCTTTCCTTTATCATTATAATAGGCATCAATTGCGTATTCTGTCCCTGGAATATATTGTTCAAGAATGAATTTGGAATCACCGATTACTGAATTGGGGAAATTTGTTTTCCAATCCATTTTATTTCTTTTTATCTCGATAACGGCAGCTTGCAAGTCTTGTTCTTTATAAATGGTATATACCCCAAGACTTAGAAAACCAATGGAGGGTTTCAAAATAAATGGGGGCTTGAATTTTTTGAAATCAATAGTATACAGTTCAGCTTCTGTGAGTTCTTTATACAAGAAATCCGGATACATGGGCTGCAGCAGTTCTCTGAATTTGAACTTGTCTTTTAGAATACGTATTTTTTCAACGATTTCATGGTTGGCTAGATTCTGGTATATCCAATCCAAAGAGTTTTCTGATGTCGTGTAGATTTTGCCACTCTGTTCATAGGCTGCTTTCATTTGGGAATCTGTCAGCAGATTTAAGGGATAGCGCTTTGCAGCTTCCCTTGCAAAGGCATTGTCTAATACGGGGATGCGTTGCTGGCTTAAATATGTTAGCATCAAATCTGAAATGTATGGTTTTTCTAAGATGACCATGGGTTCAACTCCTAATACGTTTATATTATTGTATGCTTTTTTGAATTATAACATTGCGATTATTTGCATGCAATATTATAATTGTATGCAAAACAATTTGATTTAAAGAGGAGAATGGATATGCCAGTCAATTCATTTGATAACTATCCTATGCTGTGGAAGCCGAGTCTGGCTGGTGAAACCATGCCATTATATAAAGCATTGGCGAGGTTGCTTGAAGAAGATATTAAAAAAGGGGCTTTAAAACCGGGCGACATGTTGCCGCCGCAAAGAGAGTTAGCGGATTATTTGGATATTAACGTAAGCACGATTTCGAGAGCATTTAAGTTATGTGAACAAAGAGGGCTGATCAGCGCAACTGTCGGCAAGGGGACGTATATTTCCTCGGATGTGCATGTTAACAGTAGAATATTAACGGCTGCCAAAACGAGTGGATTCATTGAGATGGGGCCTACATATCCCAGTTATCGACAGAATATGGCGGTGATCGAATTTGTTAAAAGTATGCTCGACCAGTCGAATGCAGCAGATTTCTTGCGGTATGCTTCGCCTTGTGGATCCTTGTCGCAAAAAGCAGCTGGTGTAAAGTGGGTTAAGAAGGCGAATTTAAATACTACGGAAGAAAATTTGATTTTATCATACGGTGGTCAAAATGCGTTGGCTGCAATTTTAGCTGCCCTTTTTCAGCCGGGGGATCGCATTGGCACGGATTTATGCATTTATTCGGGAATGAAAACACTGGCGAAAATGTTGGGGATACAATTAGTTCCGATTCAACAAGAAAATAATGCGATGTCTCCGGCGGCATTGCGTAATTATTGTAAAAATAAAGAATTGAAGGGAGTATATTTGATTCCCGATTATCAAAATCCCACGACACATTCTATGTCTTTACATACAAGAAAGGAAATTGCAAGTATTGCAAAAGAGTATAATATCATTGTAATAGAAGATGCCATAAATAGCCTATTACGTGAAAATCCTAGTGTTCCGATTGCCATGTTAGCTCCAGACCAAACCGTATATGTTTCTAGTACTTCGAAGGCGTTATGTGCGGGTTTGCGGATTGGCTTTATTGTTAGCCCTTCCGTTTATAAAAGCGCATTAGAGCTAGCCTTGTATAATCTTAATTTGGTGATATCCCCTTTTAATGCAGAAATCATTTGCCAGCTTATCGAATCTTCTATGGCTGATGAAATTATTAAGGATCGCAAGGCGATGATTGTTAGCCGGAACAGGTTAACGGATTCTATTCTTGGTGCATATCAACTTTTAGGAGATGCATATTGCTATTTCCGTTGGCTGCTGCTGCCGGAAGGGTGGACGGGTAAAACTTTTGAGTTGTGTGCAAAAAATGCGGGGGTGCAGGTATATTGTGCCGAACGTTTTGCGGTCGGGAATTCCCTTGTGCCGAATGCTGTCCGGATCGCGATAACGGCTCCAGAAGATTTAGCAGAATTAGAGACGGGATTATATATACTCCAATCCATATTGAAACAAGCAGATGACTTTACTATGCTATGAGAAGGCGACGTTCCACCATGCGGAATACCCATTCCACATGGTGGTTTTTGCCAATTGTTTCTTTTTCCTCCTGTTCTATAATGAGTTTAAAGGCAAAATAATACAAATATTTATAGTATTTGCATTTAATCGCATTGAACCAATATAGAAGGAGGAATTTTTATGTTACAGGCAAACACAGGTTCAAGTGTCCAAAAATCAGCTAAAGCTGCGGGGCTGGAAGCCGCCAGTAAAGCGGCAGGTAATTTACAGAATATCAAAATTGCTTTTGTTTATGCCAGCTGTGCGTATCCTATCCATGATGTTTTGGCTGGGGTTCAAGAAGGCTTGCCCAATGTTCCCGTTATCGGTAATACCTCTTTTACCGGTGTGATTACCCCGGAAGGATTTGTCGGAGGGGCTGATGGTTTTGTCGGTATCATGGCGATGGCCGATGCGGATTTGGCTGTCGGCACAGCGACGGTAGCTAAAGGCAGTTCTGCTATCGAAGATGGCAAAAAAGCGGCAAAAAAAGCTATGGAAGCTGCGGGAAAGTCAACTCCACCAGATTATTTTTATATGGCAGCTTCTCCTGGTGAAGAGGAATCCTATCTGAAGGGCATCACGCAAGTGATTGGCCGTATTCCTTTTTTTGGCGGGAGTGCTGCGGATAATACCATTTCAGGTAACTGGCAGCTTTATTCTGATAAGGGGGTCTGTTCCAACGGCGTCGGTTTTAGCTTTCGGCGTCGGTTTTAGCTTTC
>Ga0183099_1001255_pt1 | contig 15131 bp, 14 predicted proteins | sample Biomet1_FD_127788 | JGI IMG/M metagenome (GOLD analysis project Ga0183099, IMG submission 127788) | Microbial communities from bioreactor (seeded with anoxic lake sediment) at LBNL, California, USA - Biofuel metagenome 1 | ecosystem: Engineered > Bioreactor > Anaerobic > Unclassified ... | reverse complement strand
CGCCCGGCGCTTCGCGGCGGTGGCCGCCATAGCCCTCCCGGCAGATCTGCGACGGCGTCAGCGCATCGGCCGCCGCCGAGTTTCCCCCGCCGGCCACGGCGACGGTCTTGCCTTTATACTGCATCCCGTCGCAGGTTGCGCAGTACGCGACGCCCTTTCCATACAGCTCCGCCTCGCCGGGCAGGTCCAGCTTCTGGGGCGACGCGCCGGTCGCCAGAATGACCGAGCGCGCCGCGTATTCAACGCTTGCCGTGATTACCCGCCGGGGGTTCGAGGCGAAGTCGAATCCGGTGACTTCCGCGTATTCCGTCTTAGCCCCGAAGCGCTCCGCCCCGCGCTGCATTTTTTCGCCCAGCTCAAAGCCGTCGACGCCCTCGTCAAAACCGGGGTAGTTGTCCACCTGCGTCGTCGTCGCCATCTGGCCGCCGGCGGACAGCTTCTCCAGCACCAGCGTTTTGAGGCCGGCTCTCGCGCAGTAGAGGGCTGAAGAATATCCGCCCGGCCCTCCTCCGACGACGATCACATCGTAGGTCTCATCCATCGACTGTCACTCCCTGCGCGCCGATCCATTGTTCGATCTGCGCCTGTGAGGACGGCGCGACCAGCTTTTCCCCGTGATCTCCATTCCGGAACAGATAGAGCGTCGGGATCACTTCGACGTTGTACTGCGTTTCCAGGTCCGGCTGCTCGTCGACATTGATTTTTCCGATGGGGAGTTTGTCTCCGAGCTTGTCAGACAGCCTGTCCAGCACGGGTGAAAGCCGCCGGCAGTATACGCACCACGGCGCCCAGAATTCGACCAACACGGGGCGGTCCGCTTTTTTGACCTCGTTTGAAAAATTTTCTTTTGTTATAGTTTCAATAGACATTTTTTGTCCCTCCGTTTTTTGTTTATGGCTTTAGTATACGCAGACGCTGGCCGGCAAACCGTGACGAAATCACCAAAAGGATTGATTTCTGTCGCGAATTGAATTAAAAAGTATTATAATGTTATTGTGCGCGAAAGGGGATGCGATATGGGACTTGCAGATTATTTCCCGATATGGGACCGGCTGACTGATGCCGAGCGCAGAACACTGGAAAATTCCGTAACAAAACGCACCGTACCGGAAGGGACGCTGCTGCATAACGGCTCGAACGACTGCGTAGGCCTGTTCATCATATGCTCGGGACAGCTGCGGGCCTTCATTCTCTCGGACGAGGGCAAAGAGGTCACACTCTACCGCCTGTTTGAGCGCGATATCTGCCTTATGTCCGCATCGTGCATGATGGCAAGCATCCAGTTCGACATCGCCATTGAGGCGGAGAAGGATTCGGAGCTTCTGATGATCCCCAAGGACGTCTATAAAAACCTGATGGACAGCTCCGCCATCGTAGCCGGCTATACAAACGAGCTGATGGCGTCCCGCTTTTCGGAGGTCATGTGGCTGGTCGAGCAGATCATGTGGAAGAGCTTCGACAAACGGCTCGCGGAGTTTTTGCTCGCGGAAAGCGCGCTGGAACAGTCCGAAACTTTGAAAATCACCCACGAAAAAATCGCCAACCATATGGGTACGGCGCGCGAGGTGGTGACGAGGATGCTCCGCTATTTCCAGTCGGAGGGCATGGTCGGTCTTGCGCGGGGAGAGATCCGGCTGACGAACCGCGCGGCTCTGGAGTCGCTGGCAAGATAAAATATAAGCGTGCTGCACGGTAAGTCCGCGCAGCACGCTTTTTTAAGGCAGGAGAGACAGAATCTGTTCTTTCTGGGCTTCTTCTACCCTGGATACAGCTTGTCTCCTGTGATATTATCACAATCGCGAGGAGGAAATAACCCATGACCTATGCTTCATAGCGCGCTTTTAAATTTCTTCCTGTCCCAATATGAGCAAAAAATATCAGCGGGTGTATTTTCCCACTGTCACCGATGATCCGGAACGACAAGTTTCCCGTATAATATAACCGGGTCCGGTATGTACCCCGAATACCCGCAGGTATTCAGGGCGAATAATTTTTTAGGCAGGGTTATTGTCCACTGCCAGCGCGCTCAGGGTCGCATTGTTGACCGTCAGTCCCGGAGTAATATCAATAATGGAATTCGTTGAGAGCTGCACGGAATACGTGTAGAGTCCAGGGTTGAGATTGTTATCGAAGAACTTGAAACTGAAGGCTTCCGCCTCAAGAATATCGACCAAAGTGGAGAACGTATAGGTTGATCCGACATTCACCGGAGCGCCGCCGTTCAGGCTTCTCGTTACTTCGAAGTTCAAAGTTACCGAAATGCCGATGGGCAGGCTGATGATGCTGGTAAAATCAAGAAGAACGACGGGAACCCTCATGCCGGTGGTATCGATTGTAACATCGACAACATTGACCGGATTTGCTAGAAGGGTCGTAATGATCGGAAACGGCCCCGCCCCGCCGGTTGAAGCGTTCAGCTGCACGAGCCTTCTAGGGGACCTACTCGCTCCGATAGAAGCACATGGATCGAAATTTGGCATATTGCCCACCTTATTCATTTATTGGAAGCAGGCGTCGATAATAAGATCGGGATGCATTACGCGAAGCCCACATTCCTTCTACATCATATGACGGCAACGCTCATGTGTTACTCGGCAAAACGGGGCTATAAAGACCATTGATCAGAAGAAGTGACAATTATCACCGCGGTTGCTGCCTTTTGCAGAACAGTATATTCGTATATTACTAAAACGTGCCGTCATCACGTGGCATAGAGAGGTAGTGTGTCATGAAAGAACAAAACGCTTTTATTCGGCATATGCCGAAACTGGAACTGCATGTGCATCTGGAATCCACCATTGACGGCATAAAACTGGAACAGTATGCCCATCGCCAGGGAAAGCACTTGCCCCGTTCGGGAGATGCCATCTATCAGTGCTCTGCTGTGGATTTAAGCAATTTTCTTTCATTTTTAGATATGATTTGCTCCATGGTGGGAGACCGAGGAGAACTGGAGGAAATAGCTCACGATTTTTCCCTGCGAAGCCGTGAGGAGAACATCCTGTATGCCGAGGCGATCCTTAATCCTACTCACTGGCCGCAATTTTCCCATGAGGAAATCATCGTCGCGCTGACGGAGGGCTTTGACCACGGCGTTGCAGACGGGGGTGCCGACTGCCGCTTCACACTGTCGTTGTCCCGAAACCAGACAACGCAAGAGGCCATGGCGTTAGTGTCATGTATGGAACACTGTCGGACGCATCGCTTGGTTGGATTGTCCATCGATGGTAACGAAGCGCTGTCCGGGCGTACTGGAAAGCGCTTTGCCCCTGCTTTCGCAATGGCAAAGCGCGCAGGCTTTGGTTTAACAGTTCATGCAGGCGAGAGCAGCGGCCCCGAGGGCGTGACGGATGCGCTCGATGATCTTCATGCCGACCGGATTGATCATGGCGTACGGGCTGCGGAGGACCCTTCTTTGGTGAAGCGGCTGGTGCGGGAGCAGATACCGCTGAATCTGTGCCTGACCTCCAATCTGACGCTGCTTTACCGCAATCCGCAGCAGCATCCCATCCGTCGGCTCTGGGACGAGGGAGCCAAGATTACCCTCAGTCGGGACGACCCTACGTTTTTGGTGCTGAGTCTGACGGAAGAGTTGACCCGCTGCGCAGACTTCGCTGGATTTACACTGTCAGACCTTTTGCGGGCGGAACAAAACGCCGTAGATGCCGCCTTCTGCGAACGGGAGACCAAGAGGTCGCTTCAAGCGCGGCTGGATGCTTTTTCCGCCATGCCAGCCGGCTAATTTTAATACAAAAAAGGCCGCAGTCATTGATACAATGGCTGCGGCCTTCTCTGGTGCGGGTAACAGGGGTCGAACCTGCACGGATTGCTCCACGGGAACCTAAATCCCGCATGTCTGCCAATTCCATCATACCCGCACACCAGTAAAAAGTATTATAGCGGAAGTTGACAACAGTTTCAAGAGAGCGTAATATATTTTGGTTCCAGAAAGGTGACAGAAGAAATGAAAAAATACGATTTTTCCATCCTTGCGGCCGGATGTATGTGGGGCATCATCGGCCTGTTTACACGGCATCTTAACGCCATGGGGCTTAACTCATCCAGCGTGCTGATCATCCGATCCGGTGGCTGCGCTATTTTTTTTGCGCTGACTCTCCTGATCAAAGATCCAAAGCTCTTTTGCGTTAAACCGCGGGATCTTTTGCTGCTTTTCTGCTTCGGCGCGAGCACGCTGTTTTTTACGTATTGCTATTACCAGTCCATCGAGCTTGCCAGTATGGGAGCTGCGTGCACGCTGATGTACTGCGCGCCGGCGTTCGTGATGGTACTGAGCGTTTTTGTTTTCAAAGAAAAGTTTACCAAACGGAAATTCGCGGCGCTGGTATGCTCCATCGCAGGGTGCTGCTTTGTGTCCGGGCTTCTGGAAGGAAACTCCAATCTGAGCGTGGCGGGTGTGATTTACGGCCTGCTTTCCGGTTTCGGATATGCTGTTTACAGCGTCATTTCAAAAGTGCTTTCCAGCAGGGGTTATCATTCGCTGACCATGAATTTTTACTGCTGGGGGCTGTGCTGCGTGGGGGCTATCCTGCTCTGGGGCATAGAACCGACCATTCAGACATTTGCCGGCGCCGGGAACATTTTTGGAAACATCCTTATATGCGTTGCCATGGTGGCTGTGAGCGGTTATGCACCGGCTTTCCTGTATAACTGGGGACTCAAAGGTGTGGAGGTCAGTAAGGGCTCCGTCATGGCTTCTGTAGAACCGGTCGTAGCGTCTATCGCGGGTTTTGCCGTGTTCGGCGAAAAGCCGACGGTATTGGGCATTCTGGGTATTGCGCTGGTGCTGAGTGCGGTGGTCATTCTCAACATCAAGCAGCGTGAAAAAGTAGAAGTATAATCAGCAGAGTTAATACCGATATTCACATAAAAGCCGGAAGCATTTGCTTCCGGCTTTTTGTTTATTATTCGTTTGGCTTGAAGCTGTCTTTGAGGGCCACGGCGCGGTTGAAGACCAGGTGATCCGGCTTCGAATCCCTGTTGTCCACGGCAAAGTAACCCAGCCGTAGGAACTGGAAGGACTCCGGCGCTTTGGCCTCCTGAAGCGAACGCTCTACCTTGCAGCCGGTGAGCGTTTCGAGTGAATTGGGGTTCAGACAGGTAATAAAGTCCTCGGCTGCGTCCGGCTCCGGGGCGGAGAACAGATTATCGTATTGGCGGATATCAGCCTCTACGCAGTTGTTTGCATCCACCCAATGCACCGTTCCGCGAACCTTCCGTCCATCCGGTGTGTCACCGCCGCGGGTGGCTGGGTCATACTCGCATAAAACGCGAGTCACGGTGCCGTTCGAGTCCTTCTCACAGCCGGTGCATTTGACGATATACGCCCCCTTGAGGCGCACCTCGTTTCCGGGATAAAAGCGGTTGTACTTTTTGACCGGCACTTCCATGAAGTCATCCTGTTCGATCCACAGGTCGCGCGAAAACGTCACAGGCCGGGTGCCGGCGGTCTCGTCAAGATTGTTGTTTTCGATCTGGAACGTCTCTGTCTTCCCTTCCGGGTAGTTGGTGACGGTAAGGGCCAGCGGGTGCAGAACCGCCATGCGGCGGGGCGCTTTTTCGTTCAGTTCTTCCCGCAGGCAATGCTCCAGAAAAGAGTGCTCCACGGTGCTGTTGACCTTGGAAACACCGATGCGGTTAATGAAAGTTTTAATGGCTGTGGGTGTGTAGCCGCGTCGGCGAAGGCCGCACAGCGTCGGCATGCGGGGGTCGTCCCAGCCGGAGACATAGCCCTCCTCCACAAGACGGCGAAGCTTACGCTTGGACATCACGGTGTAGTTGATGCCCAGACGGGAGAATTCGATCTGGCGAGGCTTGGAGGGGACATCGGTATTGGCGATAACCCAATCGTACAGCGGCCGGTGGTCTTCATATTCCAGCGAGCACAGGGAGTGGGTAATGCCCTCCAGCGCGTCCTGAATGGGGTGGGCAAAATCGTACATGGGGAATACGCACCACTTGTTGCCCTGACGGTGGTGCTCTATATAACGGATGCGGTATAGAACCGGGTCGCGCAGGTTGAAGTTGCCGCTGGCAAGATCAATTTTGGCGCGCAGCGTATATTTGCCCTCCGGGAACTCGCCGTCGCGCATACGCCGGAACAGTTCGAGGTTTTCCTCGGCGGGCCGGTCGCGCCAGGGACTGCGGGCTGGTGTTCCCACGTCTCCGCGGTACTCCTTGAACTGCTCAGGCGTCAGCTCACACACATAGGCAAGGCCCTTTTTTATGAGGCCGACGGCCAGTTCATAGGTCTTTTCGAAATAATCGCTGCCATAATAAAACCGGTCGCCCCAGTCAAAGCCCAGCCAGTGGATATCCTCCTGAATCGCTTCGACATACTCGGTGTCCTCTTTGGCGGGGTTGGTATCGTCCATGCGTAAGTTTGTGATGCCGCCGAACTTTTCCGCCGTGCCGAAATCGATGCACAGAGCCTTACAGTGGCCGATGTGCAGATAGCCGTTGGGCTCCGGCGGGAAGCGGGTGTGCACCTGCATACCCTCGAAGCGGCCGCCGGGGCCGATATCTTCCGCCACAAAGTCCAATATAAAGTTTTTCGCGTTATCGTCCATGTTGTGCCCTCTTTGTGTAACATTTTGGTTATTATACTATCGTTTTCAAGTGTTTACAATACGAAAAATAGGTTATATAATATTCTAATTCGAATCTCAATTTTTGGAGCACTTGCCATGAATGAAAAAACACAATATGACGTGCTCATCGCAGGCGGCGGGCCCGCGGGAATTTCCGCGTGGCTGACTTGCCATGCCCGGGGCCTGAACGCTGTGATTGTGACGAACGCGCCGGAGCACTCGCTTCTGTGGAAGGCAGGCAGAATCGACAACTACCCCGGTTTTTCCGATTCCTCCGGCAGCACTCTCTTGGGCTCCATGTATGTCGGCGCAGAAAAGTTGGGTTTGCAGCGCATCACGGGCCAACTGCTCGGTATCATGCGCATGGGCAAATCGTTTATCGCCAGCTTCGGTACGGAGGTTTTGAGTGCCGGATCGGTGATTCTTGCCACCGGCGTTACTCCAGCAAACGTCTACCCCGGCGAGCGGGAACATTTGGGCTCGGGCGTAAGCTACTGCGCCACCTGTGACGGCATGCTCTACAGGGGGAAGACAGTGGCGGTTATCGGCCTGGCGGCTGACGCGGAGAACGAGGCGCAGGCTCTCCGTCAGATCGGCTGTCAGGTGGAATATTTCGATAAAAAACGCGCCCGCTCCTTTGCCATCAAGGGGGGGGATCGCGTGACTGCACTGAGCGCAGACGGGACCGACTACCCCGTGGAGGGCGTCTTTATTCTGCGAGATACCATCGCGGCGGACGTTCTGATGCCGGGCCTCGAGACCGATGGGCCGCATATCCGCGTCGACGCCGGTATGCGCACAAATATTCCCGGAATATTCGCGGCCGGCGACTGCACAGGAAAGCCCTATCAGATCGCCAGAGCCGTCGGCCAGGGAAATATCGCCGCCCTCTCCGCCAATGACTATATCACTCACACGAAGGAGAATGTAAAATGAGCGTCACACAGCTGACAAAAGCCAATTTTGACGATACAATCGCCGCCGGCACCGTGCTGGTGGATTTTTGGGCCGCCTGGTGCGGCCCCTGCCGGCTACAGAGCCCGGTAGTAGACGAGTTTGCGGGCAAACACCCCGAAGTTAAAGTCGGCAAGGTGAATGTGGATGAGGAACCGGAACTTGCCATGCGCTTTCAGGTGATGAGCATCCCCACGTTGATCGTGTTTAAAAACGGCAAGGTTGCAACAAAACATGTGAGCCTTTGTCCGTTGGAAGAGATAGAGGAAATATGCAAATGAAAGAAATCCCAAAACAATACGACCCAAAGATTGTCGAAAACAAGATTTATAAAATGTGGCTGGACGGCGGCTATTTCCACGCCGTTCGCGACCCGGCCAAAAAGCCTTTCACCATCGTCATCCCACCGCCCAACGTGACCGGCCAGCTTCACCTGGGCCACGCCTTCGACGAGACGCTGCAGGACGTGCTCATCCGTTATAAGCGCATGAAGGGCTACTGTGCCCTGTGGGTGCCCGGCTATGACCACGCCGGCATCGCCACCCAGATCAAGGTGGAGGAAATGCTCCGCAAGGAGGGACTGACCCGCTTCGATCTGGGCCGGGACAAATTTCTAGAGCGCGTTTGGGCCTGGAAGAACAAATACGGCGACCGCATCGTGGAACAGCTGAAAACCCTCGGCTCCTCCTGCGATTGGGATCGCCAGCGCTTCACCATGGACGAAGGCTGCTCCAAGGCCGTGCGCGAGGTGTTCTGCTCACTGTATGAAAAGGGCCTGATCTACAAGGGTAAGCGCATCATCAACTGGTGCCCGCACTGCACGACGGCCCTATCCGACGCCGAAGTGGAGTACGAGGAAAAACCGGGCCATTTCTGGCATATCCGCTATCCTTTGTCGGACGGCAGCGGCGACATCATTGTGGCCACCACCCGACCCGAGACCATGCTCGGCGACACCGGCGTCGCCGTTAACCCCAACGACAAGCGCTACACGCACCTGGTGGGCAAGACCTGCATCCTACCATTGGTCAACAAGGAAATTCCCATCGTGGCCGACGACTACGTCGATATGGAATTCGGCACCGGCTGTGTGAAAATGACTCCCTGCCACGATCCCAACGACTTCGAGGTCGGTCTGCGCCACAATTTAGAGCAGGTGCTTGTGATCGACGGTGAGGGCAAGATCATCAACGGCGGCAAGTATAACGGTATGGACCGCTACGAGGCCCGCAAGGCCGTCGTGGAGGACCTAAAGGCTGGCGGGTATCTGGTAAAGGTGGAGGACTGCGTACATAACGTGGGCACCTGCTACCGCTGCCACAGCGACGTGGAGCCGCTGGCAAGCGACCAGTGGTTTGTGAAGATGGAGCCGCTTGCCAAGGACGCCATCCGTGTGGTGGAGGACGGGACCATTAAGTTTGTGCCCGACCGTTTCGCCAAGACCTACCTGAACTGGATGTACAATGTGCGCGACTGGTGTATCTCCCGCCAGCTCTGGTGGGGCCATCAGATCCCCGCCTGGACCTGCGCCGACTGCGGCCATGTCACCGTTTCCCGCACCGACCCAGACTGCTGCGAGGCGTGCGGCTCGAAGAACATCGTCCGCGATCCGGACGTGTTGGATACCTGGTTTTCCTCCGCACTGTGGCCGTTTTCCACGCTCGGCTGGCCTGAAAAGACAGAGGATTTGGATTATTTTTACCCCACGGACGTACTGGTCACGGGATACGATATTATCTTCTTCTGGGTCGCCCGCATGATCTTCTCCGGTATGGAGCACATGCACGAGGAGCCTTTTAAGACTGTCCTCATCCACGGCCTGATCCGCGACGCGCAGGGCAAGAAGATGTCCAAGTCCGCCGGAAACGGCGTGGACCCCATCGAGATGATCGACAAGTTCGGCGCGGACGCGCTGCGCTTCAACATCATCACCGGAAACTCCCCCGGCAACGACATGCGCTTCTATATGGAGCGCTGCGAGGCCATGCGTAACTTTGCAAACAAGCTTTGGAACGCCGCCCGCTATGTGATGATGAACCTCACCATCGACCGCAACGGGCTGCCCGCGGAATTGAAGCTTGAGGACAAATGGATTTTGTCAAAGCTCAATACCCTTATCGCCGAGGTAAACGACAACTTCGACCGCTTCGAATTGGGTATTGCGGCCACGAAAATTTACGACTTCATCTGGGATAGCTTCTGCGACTGGTACATTGAGATCACAAAGGCTCGTCTGCGTGACAGCGATGAAAGCGCGCAAAAGGTATTGCTGTACGTCCTGACGGATATTCTGAAGCTTCTGCATCCGTTCATGCCGTTCATCACCGAGGAACTGTATGGCGCCATCCCCCATGAGGGCGATGCACTCATTGTGGCGAACTACCCTGAACCCAGCGAAAGCCTTGCCTTCCCGGCGGATGAGGCTGCCTTTGAGAGTATCATGACCGCCGTCAAGGCGGTGCGCAGTCGCCGCGCCGAGATGAATGTTCCGAATGCAAAGCGCCCTCACCTTCTCATAGTGACCGACAAACCGGATGTATTTGAAAAAGGACTTGTGTATTTGTCAAGTTTGGCATATGCCGGCGAAGTCAGCATCCGCTGCGATATGCCCGCTGAGACTTCTGGTATGGTCGGCGTCATCACGGAAGACGCGAAGATGTTCATGCCCATGGCCGAACTGGTCGATCTGGAAAAAGAGCGCGAGCGCATCGGCAAGGAATTTTCCAAAGCCGAAGCTGATATTGAGGCACAGGAAAAGAAGCTTTCCAACGAAGCCTTCGTGTCCCGCGCGCCGGAGCGCGTCGTGAATACCGAGCGCGACAAGCTCGCCAAGGCGCAAGCCCTTGCGGAAAATCTGAAGGAAAGTTTGAAAAATTTAGGCTGAAACCTCCTTTCGACAAAAATTGCAGCCGGAAAAAAGTACAATTGCACCGTACAAAATAGTACGGTGCAATTTTCATTTTCGGAGGCATTTTATGAAAGTTTTATCCTCCTATCAGGACGGGAGACTGACCTTGTACTTCAAAGGTGAGCTTGATCACCACGAGGCGGCGGCGGCTCTGAAAAGAATTGCGCGCACGCTGGATGATTACCTGCCGCGTGACTGCGTGGTGGACATGGGTGGGCTCACTTTTATGGATTCCTCCGGGATTGCCCTCATTCTGCGCGTCTGCAAGCTCATGAAAGAAACAGGCGGCCGCGCCTGGGTGGAAAACGCCCGGAATCAGCCGCTGAAAGTCATCGACGCCTCCGGTATCGACCGGATGATTCAAGTCACAACAGCCGCTAATTGAAGAGAGGTGCTACATAATATGAAAAGTACGAATTACATCAAATTTGAATTTCCCGCCCGCAGTGTGAATGAGAGCTTTGCTAGGGCCGCCGCAGCGGCTTTTGCCGCACAACTGGACCCGACGCTCGAGGAACTTGGCGACATCAAGACGGCTGTATCCGAGGCTGTCACAAACGTCATTGTTCATGCTTACCCGGATAAAATCGGAATGGTGCAGATGCGCCTGCGCACGATGGAAGGAAACATGCTGGAAATCTGCGTCAAGGACAAAGGCTGCGGCATTCCGGACGTGAAAAAGGCCATGGAGCCTATGTTTTCTACCGGAGGCGAGGAGCGCAGCGGCATGGGATTCACCATCATGGGGAGTTTCATGGACGGGCTGCGCGTTAAGTCCTCTGTCGGCAAGGGCACAACGGTTACCATGGCCAAAAAAATCAACGTAAAGGTCAGAGCATAATTGGACGAAACTACTGCCCTGCTGCGCAAGGCAAAGGCTGGCTCCCGAGAGGCGTCCGGTCGAATGGTGGAAGAAAACGCCGGACTCATCTGGTCCATCGCCCGGCGCTACTTCGGCCGCGGCACCGATCCGGATGATTTGTATCAGCTCGGCTGCCTTGGCTTTCTCAAGGCCATTGAAGGCTTTGACGAGAGCTATGGCACCCGCTTTTCTACTTATGCCGTGCCGAAGATTTCCGGTGAAATCCGCCGGTTCTTGCGTGACGACGGAGATGTGAAGGTCAGCCGGGGTGTGAAGGAACGTGCCGCGGTCATCCGCGCTACCCGAAAGCAGCTGGAACAGTCTCTGGGGCGTGATCCGACGCTTTCGGAGATTTCCGCCGAGACCGGATTTGCTCCGGAGGATATCGCCGTGGCGGAATCCGTGATCGGTCCTGCCGAATCCCTCCAGAGCCCTGCGGGCGAGGATGGTTTCACGTTGGAACAGATCCTGGGAGACTGGAGCCAGGAGGAACGGCTGGTGGAAAACGTCGCCCTTCGGCAGGCCATCGAACGGCTGCCCGACCGGGAAAAAGAGGCGGTGTTTCTGCGCTTTTACCACGGCATGACCCAGGAAACTGCGAGCCGTGTCATGGGTGTCAGCCAGGTACAGGTGTCCCGTCTGGAACGACGCGCAGTGAGTGAACTGCGGAAATTTCTTGAATGAAAAAGATCCATGCGTTATAATGACCGCATGGATCTTTTTTTACAAAATTATATAAAGACAAGACGAGAGGTCATCGCGCGGAATTTTCCGCATCTGAACGACCAGCAGGCCCAGGCCGTGCTGGCGACGGAAGGCCCTCTGCTCATTTTGGCCGGTGCCGGAAGCGGCAAAACCACCGTGCTTATTAACCGTGTGGCAAACCTTCTTAAGTATGGCCGAGCCTCCGATTCCGACGAATTGCCGCCCAATGCGGACGAAAATAAGCTCGCCGTCATGCGCGCTTACCTGGATGGTGACGACGCAAAAAAGTGCGAGGCGGAAACGTATGCTGAGCTCGACCCCGTGGAACCGTGGCGTATCATTGCCATCACTTTTACGAACAAAGCCGCGGGTGAGCTCAAGGAGCGACTTTCCCGTATGCTCGGCACTGCCGCGGAGGATGTGTGGGCGCGTACCTTCCACTCCGCGTGTGTCCGTATTCTCCGGCGCGACGCGGACAAGCTGAACTATCCCAAAAGTTTCACGATTTATGACGAGCAAGATCGCGTTGCGATCATGAAGCGCACGATCAAAGAGCTGAACTTGGACGACAAAACCTACCCGGCCAAGTGGGCGCTGAACGTGCTCGATCACGCGAGAAACGAGCTATTATCCCCCGAAGATTTTGCAGCGCGGGCGGAAAAAGCCATTGATTACCGCATGAAAGGCGCTGCGGACATCTACCGGGCCTATGCCGCAAAGCTCTTTGACGCCGGAGCCATGGACTTCGACGACTTGCTGTATAACACCGTGCGGCTGCTGCGCGACCACGAGGACGTACGCGACTATTACCAGCGGCTTTTCAAGTATGTCCTCATCGACGAATATCAGGACACCAACAATCTACAGTATTTGATGGCGACACTACTGGCCGGCGGCCGGAAAAACATCTGCGTTGTCGGCGATGACGACCAGTCCATCTATGCCTTCCGCGGCGCCACCATTGAAAATATCCTCTCCTTCGAGGATCAGTATAAAAATGCCCGCGTCATCCGGCTGGAACAGAACTACCGCTCCACCAGCCATATCCTAGATGCCGCAAACGGCGTCATTGCCAACAATGTAAGCCGCAAGGGCAAAAAACTCTGGACGGACAAGGGCGAAGGCGACCGTATCACTCTTTACATCGCCAAAAACGAGGACGACGAGGCCCAATATATCGTGCGCCAGGTACTGCAGGCGGTACAGCAGGGCGATAACCTGCGAGACCATGCGGTATTATATCGCATGAATGCACAGTCCCGCTCGCTGGAGCAGGCGTTCCTGCGCAATGGAATCCGCCCCCGCATCGTCAAGGGAAACCCGTTCTTTGAGCGTGCGGAAATTAAGGACATGATGGCCTATTTCTTCGTGCTCTTGAATCCCGCGGACGACCTGCGCCTGCAGCGCATCATCAACGTCCCTTCCCGCAGCATCGGTGAAAAAACGGTGGACACCGCCGCCGCGCTGGCCGCGCGCAACGGCGTGCCATTGTTCACGGTCATCAGCCACGCGGAAATGTTTCCGGAACTGGCCCGGTCGGCTGAAAAGTTAAAGTGCTTCGTCGATATGATGGATGGACTGATGAAGACAGCGGAGTCTGTAAGTCTTGAGGAACTTTACGACGAGATGCTTGACAAGACGGCCTACGCCCGGATGCTTGAAGAAAAGCACACGGATGAGGATTTAAACCGCCTTGAAAACGTCAAAGAGCTTAAAAGCTTCATCGCCACCCACGCCGCGACCACCGGTGACAACACCCTAGCGGGTTTTCTCGACGAGGTGAGCCTCTACACCGATTTACAGAACATGGACGCTGACGAAAACACCGTCACTCTCATGACCGTCCACTCCGCCAAAGGCCTGGAATTTCCCACGGTGTTCATCGCGGGCATGGAGGAAGGGCTGTTCCCCAGCTTGCAGGCCATCGGCGAATCCGCGCAGATGGAGGAGGAGCGGAGGCTTGCTTATGTGGCCATCACGCGGGCCAAGGAAAAACTTTATATCACCTGCGCACGCCAGCGCATGGTGTTCGGCCAAACCGCGTCCCACCGCGTCAGCCGCTTCGTGGATGAAATCCCGCCGGAGCACATTGACCGGCCGTATACGGATTTGAAGCCGACCTATTTTGATTTCGACGGTGCGCCGAAGCCACGCACTCCCTGGCCTCCGCAGGAAAAGACCATTGCTCCGCCTGCGAAAAAGGAAGTCCGCCTGGATTTTGCCGTTGGCGACCGAGTACGGCACTCGGCGTTCAAAGAGGGCCGCATTATGAAGATGACTCCTATGGGCGGCGATTTTTTGGTGGAGATCGAGTTTGAGGGAGCAGGCATCAAGCGCCTCATGCTCAAAGCCGCGAGCCGCTACATGGAAAAAATATAAGTAATAAGTAAAAGGAGAATTGCCCCGGGCGCGCCGATTTTTTGTTGAGTTGTAGGGATAGAATTGTATCAGCAGCATGGGATTTGATGGAAGCCGGAAAGGAGCTTTGCATGGATTCGTGTGTGTTGGTGAGACCTGACCTATCAATCACGGAGGAAATTCGGACATTTCGCGAAGAAATGCTGGACGCAGGCAGCCAGATGGACGGAACCGGCCCGCTGGAAAGAATGAAAAACACCGCGGACTGGATCGCTTTCAACCGTAGGCTGGAGGAAAAAGAAGATCTTCCGGGCAATTGGATGGAGGAAAAGCAGTTTGTCTACCTGCGCGAAACCGATCGGAAAATTGTGGGTATGATTCGGTATCAGTATTCCCTTAGTAATTTTGTTGAGAAGTATTCCGGACACATCGGCTACTCGGTTCGCCCGAGCGAGAGAAGAAAAGGCTATGCCGAGCGGATGCTTGCCAACTGCCTGAAACTCTGCCGTACCGACGGACTCAAGCGTGTGCTTGTGACCTGCATGCCGGAAAACGAGGGCAGTCGGCGCACGATACTCGCAAACGGAGGCGTCTACGAGGGAACCATCTACGACGATCCCGACGGTGTGTTTCTGGAACGATATTGGATTGATACATAAGAAACAACCTCCGTGGCACGTTTATCGACGCGCCCCGGGGGGTGTTTTAAAAAAGAATTGGTATCGATTTTTCTGGG
>Ga0183099_1001254_pt1 | contig 15144 bp, 12 predicted proteins | sample Biomet1_FD_127788 | JGI IMG/M metagenome (GOLD analysis project Ga0183099, IMG submission 127788) | Microbial communities from bioreactor (seeded with anoxic lake sediment) at LBNL, California, USA - Biofuel metagenome 1 | ecosystem: Engineered > Bioreactor > Anaerobic > Unclassified ... | reverse complement strand
TTGGTTTTGATTTTCTTTTCGTTAACCCAGTCTCCTTGTTTAATTGAACAAATTGCATGACCAATTGCATAACCATATTTAATAATATGATTATCAATATCGAAATCCTTTAATGCAAACTTGTGTCCGGCAGGGATATCTTCATTTAATTTAATATCCAATCCATTTACAGAAATGATATCTCCAGCCGACAAATTTGAAACAGCAACAGCTACATTATCAGCAGGATTAATTTTTAAATACTTCGTTTCCATTCTTTTATATTCTATTATTATAAGTTTATTTTTGAAAATCAAGATAAAAATCTATAGTTTCTACAGTCAACAAATCTATTGGCATATAGTTAACACTGTTTACCTCTTTTTTAAAGATTAAGTGATCACATAATGCTTTAATTCCATTATATCCTTGAATTTCAGGTTGCTGAGCTATCAATATAGAGACAGATCCATTTCTAAGGCAAGCTACGTTTCTTTCTAGTAAATCATAACCCATTAAATTGAAATTCTTAATATTTCTTTTCTGCAGATATTCACCAATAATATGTACTTTCGAATTAAAAGTAATTCCGCAAGTTACAGAAGGATGTTCTGAGAAATATGCATCTAATAACTGTATATCTTCTATGGGGCATTTAGGATGAAGATTTAGTTCAGTAATATGGCAGGAAGGGAAGTGTTTCTCCATATAAATTCTAAACCCCTTATCTCTATTTTCCTGTTGATTAGATCCTGTAATACCTTCTTTAATCTGACGAAAAATAGCAATTTCATCAGTATTCCCAGCCATTAGCATTAACATTCTTGCAGCAAAGTAGCCACTTCTTTCTGAGTTTTGACCATAAAAAGCTAGTGGATGCAATTCAGGGATATTTGAGTCTATAAATATATAAGGTATAGAAAGTCCCATTAGCTGGTCTGTAAAATGACGAGTTATATGGATAACAGTAGGAGATAGTAATACACCATCAGGATGCTCAGTCATTATTTCTTTGCCTGCAGCTATGAATGAAGTATAATCATAAGGATCATAAAAATGCATCTTCAATGAAATATTAAAATCGGAATAAGCGGCAACTGCATCATTCAGTCCTTTTTCTACAGCCGTCCAGTATTCTCCTTCTAAATGCTGAGGAAGCAAACAAATAAAAAGATATTTCTTATTTGAAGCAAGAGCACTGGCATACATATTAGGTTGATAATTTAATTGCTTTAAAATTTCTTCAACCCGCTTTTTACTACTTTCAGATACGCCGCTTCGTCCATGAATCACGCGATCGACAGTCCCAACTGACACATCGGCTAAGCGTGCTATATCTTTTATTCGTATTCTTTCCGGCAGTTCATCCATAGCGCATTAACAATTGGTTATTCGTGCTCGGGCACAATAATAATTTATTTTTTTTCAACGCAAATATATAACAATTTTTGTAATTACAAAAATATTTGTATCTTTGTGCACGTACACGAGTTAGATATTAAATAGAGCAAAGTTTTGCTAAGAAGCTTATTTATAATGCTTTGAATATGCTTGTGTTGCTTATAATAATCTGAAAGATAAAAAGATAAATTATTTATTTTAATTAGAAATAGAATTATGGGAAAGAAAGTTGTTACTTTTGGGGAAATTATGTTGCGTTTAGCAACTCCCGGTTATTTGAGATTTTCACAAGCGAAAGAATTTAGTGCTACTTTTGGGGGCGGAGAAGCAAATGTTGCTGTTTCTTTGGCAAACTATGGCTTAGAAACTGAATTTGTGACTCGTCTTCCTAAAAATGACATCGCAGAATCTTGCATTATGGACCTTCGTTCACACAGCGTTGGAACTAAAGAAATTATTTTCGGTGGTGAACGTGTAGGTATTTATTTTCTTGAAACCGGTGCTGTAGCGCGTGCTTCAAAAGTAGTTTATGACCGTGCTAACTCTTCTATATCAACTATCCAACCGGGAATGATCAACTGGAAGGAAGTATTTAAGGATGCTGAGTGGTTTCACTGGACCGGTATTACTCCTGCATTGTCTCAAGGAGCTGCTGATGCTTGTCTTGAAGCAATCAAAGTAGCGAACGAAATGGGTGTTACTGTTTCTACCGACTTAAACTTCCGTAAAAACCTTTGGAAATATGGTAAAACTGCATCAGAAGTTATGCCGGCTTTAGTCGAAGGTTGTGATGTTATCCTTGGTAATGAAGAAGACTGCGAAAAAGTATTTGGCGTTAAACCAGAAGGCTTTGATGTAGCTGATACAAAAGGTGAAGTTAATGCTGCTGAATTTGAATCAGTATGTACTCAGATGATGAAAAAATTCCCACGTGCTAAGAAGGTTATCGTTACTCTTCGTGGTTCTATCAATGCAAATCACAATACATGGGGTGGCGTTCTTTACTCTGACGGTTCATTGAAACAATCAAAGAGATATGATATTACTCACATTGTAGACCGTGTTGGTGGTGGAGACTCATTTATGGGTGGTCTTATCTACGGACTGATCTCTTATCCTAAAGATGATCAGAAAGCATTAGAATTTGCAGTTGCTGCTTCTTGTTTGAAACATACAATCTATGGTGACTTCAATTTAGTTACTGTTGCTGAAGTTGAAAACTTATGAAGGGTGATGGTTCAGGTCGTGTTTCTCGTTAATAGATTATAATAATAAAATAAAATGGCAAGATTTTCTAAAATACAGGTGCTTAATGCAATGGCAAGCACAGGGATGGTTCCCGTTTTCTATAATAAAGATGTTGAAGTAGCAAAGAATGTTGTAAAGGCATGCTATAATGGAGGTGTTCGTGCTTTCGAATTCACAAACCGTGGCGACTTTGCACAGGAAGTATTCGCAGAATTAGTAAAATGGGCTGCTAAAGAATGTCCTGAAATGATTCTTGGAATTGGTTCTATCGTTGATCCAGCTACAGCAGCTATGTACCTTCAATTAGGTGCAAACTTTATTGTTGGACCATTGTTCAACCCAGAAATTGCTAAGATTTGTAATCGTCGTTTAGTTCCTTATACTCCAGGTTGCGGTTCTGTATCAGAAATTGGTTTCGCGCAGGAAGTAGGATTGCGATCTTTGCAAAGTATTTCCAGCTGGAAACGTTGGTGGTCCTTCATTTGTGAAGAATGTTAAAGCTCCAATGCCTTGGTCAATGTTAATGGTTACTGGTGGTGTTGAGCCAACAAAAGATAATCTTACAGCATGGATTAAAGCTGGTGTAACTTGCGTAGGTATGGGATCTAATCTTTTCCCAAATGATGTAGTTGCTGCTCAGGACTGGGCATGGGTTTCTGCTAAATGTAAAGAAGCTTTCGGATATATTGCCGAAGCTCGCAAATAATATACGGTAAATTTAGTATAATTTACCCAAGTAAAAAAAATGCCCCGTTAAGGTTGATTATATAAAAGGGGTGTTTTTATATTTTGTTTAAATTGTTTAAAGGGGGGCTTAGCCATCGGGAAAATTCATTATAAATGAAATCCCGGTGGCTTGCTTTTTTATTTCTTTTTCAAAAATAAATTATAATTCCTTTTTCAGAAAGTTTGTCTATTAAGAAGTTCTCTCGTTTATTTTGTTATCCTCATTAGTATTTAATTAATTATGGTGTAAATATCTTGAATAAATTGAAATAAAAATCCCCATTTGTTGTAAGTAAAACACCGTTCAACTACAACAAATGAGGATAAATAAGGTTATTAATAAGTCTTTCTATTTCAGATAGTAATGATTTATAGGTTTCAGATTATCATCTAATTCGTAAACTAGAGGAATTCCTGTTGGAATTTCTAAATTAACGATATCCTCATCACTGATCTTATCGAGATATTTAATTAATGCTCGCAAACTGTTTCCATGAGCAGCAACCAGTACTGCTTTTCCTTCAAGCAAAGATTGTGCTATATAATCCTGCCAAAAAGGCAACACTCGCTTAATGGTCATTTCAAGAGATTCACCAAATGGAAGGATCGTTGGGTCAAGACCATTATATTTAGCTTCTTTTGAAGCACAGCGTTCATCATCCGGTTCCAGTAGAGGAGGAGCTATATTAAAACTTCTACGCCATATATGCACTTGTTCATCTCCATATTTTTGAGCCGTTTCGGCTTTGTTAAGTCCTTGTAATGCACCATAATGACGTTCGTTTAATCTCCAATGATGAATTTCAGGTACCCATAATAAATCAGTCTCTTCTTGTAATAGATGTTGCGTTTTAATTGCACGTTTTAATACAGACGAATATGCTATATCAAAGGTTATACCAGCTTCCTTTATTTTTTTTCCGGCCTCTCTGGCTTCTTTTTCTCCTTTATCGCTTAAATCAACATCAGTCCATCCCGTGAATCTATTCTCCTTATTCCAATTACTTTCTCCGTGTCTTATCAATATAAGTTTCTTCATATCTTTATCTATTTTAAATCATTTATACTAATAACGTATTACTTTCTGATATGTTTAATTGTAAAAATCAAATTTATCAAATTATAACGATAATATGCTATTAAAATAGTATAAAAAAATCCCTTATCGAATTATTTTCGATAAGGGATTATACTTATTTTCCTATATTCTTATTATTTATCTTTTTTCACCAACTTAAGAATTCGTGTTACAGAGAAAGATTGTTTATGGAAGATAAACATGGGTACCGCAACTCCAACAACAAGAGCAAACAAGATAAAAGTGGCAGTTAAGCCATTTCTAAAGATGGATACAATTATTTCAACTGAATCAGAATCATCCTTGCATTGAATAAATTTTACTAAAAAAAGGACTGTTTATATGCAAACATTCCCGGGATCATAGGCAATAGTGAAGGAAAGGAGAATACTTCAGCAGGGCAATGAATCATTTTAGCAAAGAGAATACTTAGCATACCAATAGAAAAAGCCGCAATAAAAGAAGCTGACGCAATATCCAGCGATGTACTATGCAATAAAAAATAACGTAATCCATGTCCTACAGCAGCTAGAAGTGCCGAAACCAAAATAGCTTTACGAGGAGGATTAGAAATAACAGCAAATCCAACTGAGGCAATAGCTGCAAAGAAGCCATCAAAAATCATGGCTTCCAATAAATTATAATTCATCATAATGTTTCTACTCCTAATAATAATAAGGTTAGTGATAAGCCAATTGAAAGACTGATAATCAATAATGCGGCATTAATTAAACGTGAAACTCCGGCTAAAACATGGCCTTCAATAATATCAATAATCCCATTAATCAAGGGTACACCCGGAACAAGGTAGAGTACGCTGGTTCCCAATGCAATTTCAGGCGTGCTTCCTATGTTATAAAGTATGGCTGAACAGCCAATCATAGAGGCTACAAAAGATGATACCACAAATACAAACAAATGATTAATATGCTTTTCCATCATTTTCTGACGCACAAAGAAACCTACTAATGTTGCAATAAAAACAACGCCCATTGCTTGCCAGTCTCCAGTGAAAAGACGACAGAATGATGCATTGGCACAAGCAACAAGGAATAGTACTATCCACTTATTCATACGAGGATTGCTTATAATTTCCTGATATTTAGCCTTTAATTCATCTAAAGACAAATGTTCATCATAAGCTTCCCAACTTAGAGTACTAAGTCGTGAATTAATTTCAAAATTCAAAGCCATTGGCTTGATTTTATTTACTGTACTGTATGAATGAGAATTATCCTTGTCACGCAAAGTCATGATAATAGTCTTTTGGAAAATAGTCATATCAACAAAATAGCCAAAAGACTCTGCTATGCGCGATGTATTTCGCACAATACGTGAAGTATGCACACCTACTGCCATTAGGCTGGTTGAGTAGTCCGATAAAAATCTCGATAACTCCTTGAGTTCTGAATGAATGTCCATGTGATTAAAATCTAATTTAATTATATGGATTTCACATATCGATTTCTAGATTAAAAAAAGGTGCTCTTTTTCGGGCGCAAAGGTAATCAAAAGAGATAAGAAGAAAGCCTCAAATCAGCTTTTTTTTATTTGAATTTGATTGAATATTACATCTATTTGTAATTCAGGTAAATGAAAACCATTTGTTCTTACTATTCAAGATGTATCTTTTGTAAATCCTATTATAAGTATTGCTTTCTTAATAAGGAATAAAAAAACTCTCTCAACGAATCACTTCGGCAAGAGAGTTGCATATTACTTAATTGTGGCTACGTAATAAACCCTATGACTAATATTATTTAAAACTTATGATGCAAAGATACGCGATAATTATGAGGTGTAAAATCCCATATTAATGGTATTTTTCATTGTATATATCCCTAAATGTAGTGATATAAGGGCCATATTATACAGAAAAAGCATAATATATAAATTCAATGTTTCATAACATTTAACTTGCATTAAATCAGATATTGGTTAAATATTACTTTAAACTAATTATATTTGTGAGAAATATGGATATTAGATGAATAAACTCCGCAATATATTTTTCTTTATTGCTTTTATACTGATGCTTTCAGTAATTTATTCTTGTACAGGAACACCTTCTGCACGGGAAGTCCAGTTATTGGATTCTCTCAATCAGCGGGCATATGATTTGCGGTATAAGCAATTGGACTTATCTTATAAGGAAGCTCTTCAGGCATATAATAAAGCTGATATATACGATCAGGGGAAAGCTGAAGCCTGTAATAACCTGGGATTCTGCGCATTTATGAAGATGGATTTTGATGCAGCAGAGAGGCATTATAAACATGTATATAAAATAACTCAGAACGAGCTGGAACTTGTAATTGCCGATATCGGACTGATGAAAATCTATCAGCGTACATCTATGAATAAGGAGTACTATGATTGCCGTAACAGTGCTGTTCGCCGAATGAAGCGTATTGATGAAGATCAGTCTGTCTTTGTAGATGTACACGAAAAGAAACGTTTGAACTATGCCCGTACGGAGTTTTTTATAGTATCCTCAATTTACTATTTTTACTTGCAGCAGGAACAGGAAGCTATTCAATCCATTAATCAGATTCAGGATTCCGATCTGGCCTCTGACACGGCACAAATCTTGTATTACTACTATATCAAAGGTTCGGCCGAGTTATTTGAGAAAAGCGATGTACAACAAAAAATAGTTAGTGAATTTGATGCGCTTTTCAAATGCTGGATGCTGAGTCGGAATAATTATATTTACTTCGAGGCAAACAGTCTTCAGGGAATATCTTCATTGCTCAACAGCAAAAATGCTTTTAGCCAGATTTATAATGAGCGCCCGCGGGCAATCCAAACCATAAACAGCTATTATCATTTTCAGGATAGCGAAATAACAGCATCAGATACTGTTTTTACATTGAACCTTGCTCAGGCAGCCCTTAAGAAATTTAAAAAGTACAAAGATATTTATCAAATAGCCGGTGCTTATGTCTCTATAGGCAAATATTACAATATTCACGGTCATTATAAACAGGCGCTCGATTCTCTTGGAAAAGCTTTAGATTGTGTAAACCAGCACCATAAGCTTTATTATGATGGGGGAAAAGATCTGAGACATAACCTAAAACCTTTTTCCGAGCAAGACACCATCTATACGGAGTTAACATGGATATCAAAGGATGGCATTAAAACAGTTCCCGAATGGATATCCCGTATCCGCGAGCAATTGAGCGTTACGTATGCCGGAATGGGTATGAAAGTGCCGTCCAACTATAACCGGAATATTTATCTGGATATTCTCGATTATACACGTCAGGACAAAGAATTGGAAAGCCGTTCGCAGGAACTGGAGAAGGAAGACAGGCAGTTAAATGTTCTTTCGTTGTTCGTTTTCACAGGTATCTTTTTATTGATTATTCTTTTCTGGGGATTGAATTCTCGTTCTAAGGTGCGCAACCGGAAACATACCGGGCGGTTGAGAGCCACGCTTGAAGTGTGTCAGCGGATTACAGCTTCTATTCCCGTGGATGTGAGATGTACGGATGAAATTATTTCGGCTGTTGGTACTGCTATTCAGGCGGACTTAAAGCAGTTGTTTCGTGCTTATTCTTTGCGGATAGGAATCTTTGATAAAGAAACTAATGAGTTTATATATCCTTCTATTATAGAAGAGGAAAATATTGAAGATGAATTAGTTGAGAATGATTTAATCAAGTCTTCATTCAATCTTTATTTACCGGAAGAAGAGAGTCCGGTGGGCGTTATTGAGTTATATACCCGCCACAAGATGACTAAAGACGAAAAGGCTTTGATGAACGTTATTGCTCCATACATTGCCTGGACACTGGGCAACGGCCTCACATTTATTTCTTTGGGCGATGAGCGGATCAGACTTGAGAAACAACGTTATGTGTATGAACAGCACATTTCGGATAATAAACGTCAGAATTTAATTAAGAAAGCCTGCATGGCTATTGTTTACGGCATCACTCCTTACATGGACCGTATTATAAATGAAGTGCATAAGCTCACAAGGAAAGGCTTCCTGCACGATGAAACTATTAAATACGAGAAATATCAGTATATTGACGAATTGGTAACCAAAATCAATGAGTATAATGATATTCTGGCTCTTTGGATAAAGATGAAACAGGGGTACGCTGAATCTGAATATCGAGAATTTTGAGCTGAATGAACTCTTTGAAGTTCTGGTAAAAGGTAGAAGAACTTTTGAAATGAAGAACCAGACTTTTAAAGTAGATCCTACAAATGTGACCGTTAAAGCGGACAAAGCTCTTACTATGTTTATGATTAACACTCTGACTGAGAATGCTCGTAAATATACTCCAAAGGGAGGAACCATCCGTGTACAAGCTCAGGCTAAGGAAGATTACGTAGAGATCTCAGTCTCCGATACGGGAAGAGGAATATCTACCGAAGATGTTGCCCGGATATTGGGCGAAAAGGTATATGATTCTAGTCAGATTGGTGTGGAATCATCTGATAAAGAGGAACTCTTTAAGAATAAAGGTAGTGGATTCGGACTGATGAACTGTAAAGGAATCATTGAAAAGTACCGTAAGACAAGCGATCTTTTCAAAGTTTGCAGATTTAGCATAGAAAGTCCCCCGGGCAAAGGCAGCCGCTTCTATTTCCGCCTGCCTTCAGGCGTTCGCAAAACACTGGGCATACTTATATGTGTAATTTTAACAGCAGGATTCAGCTCCTGCGGTAAACCGGTAAAGCCAGCCCCAAAGGAGCGTCGTTCTGCTGATTCCCTCTCTACACAGCCTAAAAAAGCATACGACAAACTGCTCACTGAGGCTTCTCTTTTTGCAGATACAGTCTATTATTGCAATGTAATTGAGAATTATCCGCTTGCCTTGCAATATGCCGATTCGGCCATTTCGAGGTTAAATCGTCATTATGCCCAATATGCTCGTACGCCTCGCTATTTTATGACCTTGAAAGGTCAGGGAACATCTGCGGAAATCAATTGGTGGAACGGGACATTTGATTCCGATTATTATGTGATACTGGATATTCGTAATGAAGCCGCAGTGGCTTTTCTGGCGCTCAAACAGTGGGATAACTATCAGTACAACAATACTGCCTATTCTCGTCTATATAAATTGGTAAGCGAAGATTATTCACTTGAGGAGTATTGCCGGAATCTGGAGCATTCTACCAATAATAAAGTGGTGGCCGTTATCCTGTTCATCTTGCTTCTGATTATCTTTTTCATAGGCTATTATCTGCTTTATATCCGTAAGCGGCTGATTAATAGATGGAATCTGGAACAAGTACTCGAGATTAATAAACAAGTACTGGCTTCTTCCTTAACGCTCAAAGACATTCCCCGACACATTGTAGACAATTGCTTTGACGGTATCAATGAGTTGCTTACCATCGATATGCTCAGCATAGGTGTTTATAACGAGGATAGCCATAAACTTGAATTCGCCTATAACCCTCATCAGATGGAATGGAACGATACTTCCGTGGAAATTCAGGGAGAACAAGAGACACTTACCGAAGTAATGCAGCGCTGCTTTTTTACACAAAGATACACTGCCGGCAAATTAAAATCGCTTCCTTTTTATAATAATGATTTATACGATATATACGTTCAGGCACTTCCGCTGATGGTGGAAGTGGGAGAGACTCATCGCTGTGTTGGTGTGCTTGCCTTCTTGAAACAAGACGAAAGTGAACGTGAAAATGACCGTTTGCTTATTGAGCTAATTACTAACTATGTAGCCATTGTGGTGTTTAATGCTGTGGTGAAACTGGCTACTAAATACAGGGATATTGAATCGGCAGAAGAAGATACTCATAGGGCTTCCTGGGAAGATAGTTTGCTGCATGTTCAGAATATGGTGCTCGACAACTGTCTTTCTACCATTAAGCATGAAACTATTTATTATCCAAGTAAAATTAAGAATATAATTGATAAGCTGGCCAAACAGTCGCTTACACCTGCGGAGGAAAAGGAACATATTGAGACTATTAGTGAGCTGATTGATTATTATAAAGGGATATTTACCATTCTGAGTTCTTGTGCAGCAAGGCAGTTGGAGGAAGTAACCTTCCGTAGAGGAACTGTGGAGGTAGATGAACTGATGGTGCATGCACAGAAGTATTTCCGCAAAGCGAGCAAGCGCATGCAGAGTACAGTTTCATTCCACACAGAAGGGAATGGAGATAAGGTGATTGGAGATGGTATTCAACTAAAATTCCTGCTGGAGAATCTGATTGATGAATGCCTGGCTGTGCCCGATGATGGAGATGTGATTTTTGAAGCAAAGGCTGATGGTGAGTTTGTTCGTTTCCTTTTTACCGACAGACGAAGAGAAAAAACAGTGGAAGAACTGAATCAGCTTTTCTATCCTGATCTTACCCGTATGACGGCGTCTGAAGATGGAAAACTGAAAGGAACCGAATACTTGATTTGCAAACAGATAATTCGTGATCATGACGAGTTTGCCGGTCAGCGAGGTTGTCGCATCAATGCTGAACCATCTCCCGAAGGAGGGTTCACCGTCTACTTTACTTTACCAAAGAAAAAGGTGAGGTGAAACAGTAAAAAGCTCCAAGCTTGGCTCACTGTTTACTTTATTTTGCCAAAGTAAAGAGAGTGTTTAGGAAAAGGAAAGAAGGGCTTAAGAAAATAAAGTGAGCGTTAAGGGGAAAGTAAAGGAACGCTTAGGAAAACTAAAGTGAGAGCTTTTTGAAAAAGAGTAGAGGTAATTAACGAATAGTGTAGAGTATATTTAATTTAGATGTACACCTTATTGAAATAAAGAGTAGGTCTTTTAAAGAAGATATAAAGGAATACCAGACTAAGTATAAAGGAATATAGGACTAATATAGTAATAAAGAAACAATGGAAGATAGTAAGTTTAAAGTAATCATCGTTGAAGATGTAAAACTGGAACTAAAGGGTACAGAAGAAATATTTCGTCACGAAATACCCAATGCCGAAGTGATTGGCACAGCAATGACCGAAAAAGAGTTCTGGCCACTGATAGAAGCTCAGGTGCCCGACCTTGTATTGCTCGATTTAGGACTGGGAGGTTCAACAACCATTGGGGTTGATATCTGCAAGAACGTACGCAAAAAGTACAAGGAAGTGCGCGTATTGATATTTACCGGTGAGGTGCTCAACGAAAAGCTTTGGGTGGATGTGCTTAATGCCGGTGCGGATGGAATTATCCTGAAGACAGGCGAACTGCTTACCAAGACAGACGTACAAGCTGTAATGGATGGCAAGAAATTAGTATTCAACTATCCGATTCTGGAAAAGATTGTAGATCGTTTTAAGAAGTCGGTTACCAATGATGCCTTGCGTCAGGAAGCCGTAATTGAGTATGATATTGACGAATATGATGAGCGCTTCCTTCGCCACCTTGCTTTGGGATATACCAAAGATATGATTGCCAACCTGAAAGGGATGCCTTTTGGTGTAAAATCATTGGAAAAAAGACAGAATGACCTGGTGGCACGTTTATTTGGCTCGGGCGAACGGGTAGGAGTGAATGCCACCCGCCTTGTTGTTCGTGCCTTGGAACTTCGTATCATCGACCTTGATAATTTAGAAGCAGATGAAGAATAAATTGCGAATGCCTCACCCCGCTACGATGTTTTTACTGCTTACCGGAGCAGTGATCATGCTTTCGTGGATATTTGATATCTACGGACTTCGCGTGATAAATCCTCAAACGGGTGAAGCTATCCGCGTGCAAAGTTTGCTTAGTGCAGAAGGAATCCGCTGGCTGTTGCGGCATGTTGTTACCAACTTCACCGGGTTTGCCCCATTAGGAATGGTAATGGTGGCCATGTTTGGTGTAGGTGTGGCAGAGCATTCCGGCTTTATAGGAGCCTGTATCCGTCAAAGCCTGAGAAAGCATCCCAGTAAACGGGTGGTGATTCTTCTTGTTATTTTTCTTGGTATCCTTTCCAATATAGTAGGCGATGCAGGATATATAATTCTTATCCCCATAGCAGCCACACTATTCCAGTCGGTTTCACTGCATCCCGTGGCCGGAATAGTAACTGCTTATGTATCCGTGGCATGCGGATTCAGTGCGAATATATTTCTCAGTACACTCGACCCGCTTATTGCCCGATTTACTCAGGAAGCAGCAGCCACCATGACCTTTTACCAAGGAAACGTGGGGCCTCTTTGCAACTATTATTTCATGTTTGCCTCCACATTTGTCATTGCAGCGGTAATCTATTACATTACCCGTAAAAGCCTTTTGCCTGCACTTGGCGAATATACAGGCAGTGCGCCTTATGACAATTTTAAATCACTCTCACGCAAAGAACGACGCGCACTGCTTATTGCGTTGAGCACAGGAATTATCTATACCCTTGTCATTCTTTTCGCTACCTTTTCATCCTGGGGAATCTTGCGGGGTATCACTGGAAGTCTTACCCGTTCACCATTCATATTTGGCGTTCTCTTTCTAATTTCCTTTGCTTTTGGGCTAATGGGAACCATTTATGGGTTTGCATCAGGACGTTATCGCAGAGATTCAGATGTGATAAGCGGACTATCACACCCCATGCAGTTACTTGGTGTATACTTTGCCATAGCCTTTTTTGCTGCTCAAATGTTTGCCTGCTTTGAATATTCCCATCTAGACAAATGTCTGGCTATAATGGGAGCAAATCTTCTCGTTTCCATTCATACCAGTAGTCTTGTCACTTTATTGTTATTTATTCTCTTTACCACGGCAATCAACCTGATAATGGTTTCCGCCACGGCAAAATGGGCCTTTATGTCCTTTATCTTTGTCCCAATGTTCGCAGCAATGGGCATCAGTCCGGACTTAACCCAGTGTGCCTTCCGCATTGGTGACAGTTCCACAAATGCAATAACGCCTTTCCTGTTCTATATGCCATTGATACTGGCCTATATGCAGCAATACAATAAGCAGGCCAATTATGCTACATTGTTTAAATACACCTGGCGCTATTCGGTTTACATACTGTTGGCATGGACAGCATTTTTTATTATTTGGTATTTACTAAAAATTCCACTGGGAGTATAATAATATGTTAGAAAATAGTATATTTATAATTATCGGCATTATAAATATAATACCCATAATAGTATTCGTGATCTTTCCTGTTTTTTTAAAAAAGGAAGATGATGAAGCAATAGTTAAAAGCAATCCGTTAGTATTATTTATAAAAGGATTAATTCTTTCTATCTTTTTATTTATTCTGTTTTTCTATTGTACCGGGACATTTTTTCCTGATCAAAGTAGAGAATTGCCACTAGTAATGTTTATTTATGAAATAAGATTATTTCCAATAGCAGCTATAGTTCTGCTTCTGGCATGCCTTGGTTACAATATTTCGTGGACAAAACATTACTGGTATTGGGCAACGATTATATTATTATTTATGTTGTTTATTCTTTTCTATTCATTATTTGACGATTCTATCGGATTTTTATAGAACTTTCTTCCTTTCTGGAAATCAAGCATAAGCTGATCAACAATCACTTCCGGGTCGAGCGCACTGATACGAATGGTGTGCTTTCCCGGAGTATTTATTTTATGAAGAGTAGTGTTCAGTGATTGATTTCTCAGAACATTGATTTTCCATGGCTCACTGCGGAATCCGGTTTCATAAGCCACCACCTGAGGTTTTTCATTATCCACAGATATAGCATAACGAATACTTCCGCCATTTACCGGATGATTAGGAATCAATGCCACTCTAAGGGCAGCTTCACCCGGAGTTGTGGTGTAAACGTCATAAGTCAGTTCTCCATTTTTAGGAAGAGATACAGCTTTAGCGCTATGTCCCAAACCTTCAATAACCAGAGCTCCCTTTGCTGCAGATTTATAATCCGCAGCATTCCACGCAATCATTCCGTCTGCCTCGGTCATTATGCCGGGAGCTATATTCTGTGTACATACGTTTAACTGGTACATTTTACCGTCTACAGTCAACAAACAAATACCTAGGAAATCATCAGAGATTTGTTCCCAGTCGGCACTGACTACTAATTTTTTCTCAAACCTTAGCTTCGTATCTATCTCCTTAATCTTTAACCATTCAGGAGCCTTTTCTACCTTCCATTCAATCGGTTTATTGCTTCTGTTGAATAACGATATAAACGTTTGATTACCCGCACCGCGTACCAATGTAATAAGATTAACCGGGCATTCTATTTGCAATGGGATACTGTCTCCTTCTATCCACACCAAAGCCGAAGCTCCTTGCTGTGGAGCAACTCTCTCAGGCAATGCTGAAGCTTTATAAACAGGAAGCTGACGAGGTTTCATATCCATCATTCCATTCCATTTAGCATTCTGAATATCATGATTATAAGTCTGTGTTAGTCCGGCAATTTCATTATATGCATTATTGCTCAAGGACGAATATTCATTTGCTGCAAGCAAGTTATAACGGGCAAACAGGCGTGCTTTATGAGCATACAAATGCTTCTGATTCATAGCTGCAGCGCCACAAACAGGATATTGAACGAGCTCAAAATAAGCATCGCGCCGTTCGGCTGGCGTTCTATTGGCAAATGCTTTCACTTTATCTGCAAGATCAGTATATTCATCCGCCCGTCTTTGCAACTCATCACCAAAAGCAAAAGGATTAAATTCAGAGTCAATCACCGGAGTCTTGTTTCCTTTTACGGAAGGCTCTTCAACTCTGCTCCATCCCATAAACTCCGGTTTGCGGATATTTGCCAACTGATAATATTTATTCATCAAAGGAGTAAG
>Ga0183099_1001253_pt1 | contig 15144 bp, 13 predicted proteins | sample Biomet1_FD_127788 | JGI IMG/M metagenome (GOLD analysis project Ga0183099, IMG submission 127788) | Microbial communities from bioreactor (seeded with anoxic lake sediment) at LBNL, California, USA - Biofuel metagenome 1 | ecosystem: Engineered > Bioreactor > Anaerobic > Unclassified ... | reverse complement strand
CCTAACTTCGACTTATGGGGCGGTTGAAAACCGTCCCACATTAAGTTTTTGTTGTGCGCTGACACTCTAAAGTGTGATTTTACAACGTTTAAACCAGAATAAAGCCATAAGAGGTGTGTTTAATGGTGCTTTTATTGGTGCTATAATTGACGAAACTACAGTGTGGAGCACTAAAATGGCATATCAAATTTTGACATCTGTTGCCGCTAGTATCACCGAATTAAAGAAAAATCCGATGGGCACAGCTATGGAAGGCGAAGGACAGCCAGTCGCAATTCTGAATCGAAATGAGCCTGCATTTTATATTGTACCTCCAGCACTATTTGGCTATTTTCAAGAGCTAGCCGAAGATGCTGAACTGAATCGTATCGCTGATGAGCGGATGCAAGATCCTGATTTTATTGAGGTCAATATAGATGACCTATAAGCTTAAATTTGATAAAAGAGCTTGGAAAGAATGGGAAAAACTTGGTCATCCAGTCAAAGAGCAATTTAAAAAGAAATTGAAAGAACGTCTGGAAAATCCTCGAGTGCCAAGCGCCAAACTGAGTGGTCATGCTGATCGTTATAAAATTAAGTTGCGTTCTGCTGGTTATCGACTTGTTTATCAAGTAATTGACGAAGAGGTAGTTGTCAGTGTGATAGCCATTGGTAAACGTGAAAATTCAGATGTATACAATTTAGCTAGCGATCGATAACAACCATACCATCTTGTATCAATTGAGTTTTTCTGTTTTTCCGCCTTATCACAAATTAATAGCCTCAGCGCACAACAATTTATTAGACGGAAAAGTTTCGTAAAATATTCACAAATTAGTGATTTTTACGGAGAACCAGCTTGCTACAAATCCGGTAAAAATCCATATTTTTGTTTTTCGATAAAGCGGAGAAAATCCGTATTTTATGCTGCTTCAATTGGTCACTCCGACAGATAAGTACGCTACCGCAGGACCATGTTGAGACGATCTTGGGCTGTCAATGGTGACAGGTGTATTCATCCTACTCCCCGCAGAGGCTGGCTTCAAACGCAATTGATTGATCTGAATCAGCTTTTCATTTGATTCCTGTATTCGTTTTGGCGTGGTTTTCATGTTTGGTTTGATGACTGCTATTGTTATATCCGACTGACTCTTTATTTTGTCAATTAGCGTGTACATCGACTGTATCAGACTAAAACTTTTGATATGACTTAGACCACAACTAGCCTTGTAAAGGTTGAGGTTTGTAATGACGACTGAAACGCTCAATTTTTGTACCCTTTTCGAAGGTGCTCCAGATTGTTATCTGGTCCTTGATCGCAACCTGAATATTGTCGCGGTCACTGATGCCTATGCGGGCGCGACAATGACCAAACGCAGCGAGATTTTAGGTAAAGGGATGTTTGAGATTTTTCCTGATAATCCCGATGATCCGGCTGCGGAAGGTGTGCGCAATCTTCATGCATCATTACTACAAGTACTCAAGACCAATACTGCCGATGCTATGCCAGTTCAGAAATACGACATTCGGAAGCCGGAGAGTGAAGGTGGGGGGGTTGATGCTCGTTATTGGAGCCCCGTGAATACGCCTATTTCAGATCAAAATGGGAATATTCAATACATTATTCACAAGGTGCAGGACGTTACTGAGTTTGTCAGGCTGAAACAACAGGGTGTTGAGCAAAGTCGTCTCAATGAAACGTTACGTGAGCGGGCGGTGCGCATGGAAGCGGAAATTTTCTCCCGTGCTAATGAGGTTGCAACGAGCAGTGCTAAATTGAAGGCGGCAAATGAAGAACTTGAACAGCTATATGCAAATACGCTCGAACTTGATCAACTGAAGAGTCAGTTTTTTGCTAACGTCAGTCATGAACTACGTACACCACTCACGTTGATCATGGCACCGCTGGAACAATTAATCCGTTTGCCAATAGGAACAAGCATATCGGAAACGATTCACAAACAGCTGGAAATGATGCTTCGAAATGCCCGTATTCTTTATCGCCACGTGAGTGACCTTCTGGATGCGGCAAAACTTGAAGCCGGTAGAATGCCTGTAGCACATTCTCGTTTTAATTTGGCCAAGCTTGTACGCACCACTGCGGCACAATTTGACTCGTTAGCTTCTGACCGGAGTCTTTCTTTTACAGTTGAAACGCCAGATATATTAGATATCGAAGCGGATGCGGAAAAAACGCAACGAATGCTGATTAATTTACTTTCTAATGCGTTCAAATTCACACCGGGAGGGGGATTTGTAACATTACGCCTGAATACCAACAACAAATCAGCATTTATAGAAGTGGCAGACAGCGGCTCTGGCGTACCTGAAGATATGCGGCAGGTTGTCTTTGAACGTTTTCGCCAACTTGAAGGAAGCGCACAGCGACGGTTTGGAGGTACAGGTCTCGGGCTTGCTATCGTCAAAGAGTTCGCTGAATTGCACGAAGGATCAGTTCGTATTGATGATGCAAGCCAAGGTGGCGCGTTATTTATTGTCACCCTTCCACTGACCGCACCAGCTGGGGCAGAAATTAACGATATTGATCAGGCACCAAACCCAATCATCGTACAAGCGACGGCAGATGAGCTCCCTAAACCGGTTCAAACATATCCACAAAGCCAGCCTTCTATCGTTTCGGGTAATAAGCCGCTGATTTTGGTGATTGAAGATAATATCGAAATGAACCAGTTTATTTCAGAAACGCTAAATCCCAATTATCAGGTTATCAATGCTTACAACGGGCAGGAAGGCGTTGATCTGGCTAAGAAATATAATCCTGACTTAGTGATCTGCGATGTAATGATGCCAATTATGAGTGGTGATCAGGTTGTTGCGGCATTAAGGCAGAGACCTGAATTTGTCGATATGCCTATTCTCATGCTGACAGCAAAAACAGATAAAGCGTTTCGCATCGGTATGTTCACTATGCGTATTCCGGCGAAGTTGAACAGTGATTCTGGCCCAACGTGAACACCTCTTTTCTCAACGCATCACGTCCATTATGTTTTAGCCTGACTGTTCATCTTGCGTCAACTTATCCTGTCTTTTTCTCATCGATTCTCCTTTAAGTTGTAACCGGTGGGCGTTGTGCATTAACCGGTCAAGGATGGCATCGGCCAGCGTGTTATCGCCGATACTTCCGTACCATTGTTCTGTCGGTAACTGGCTGATGACCATGGTTGAACTCTGTCCGTGCCGATCATCCATGATTTCCAGCAGGTCATTGCGATGCGCCTGGGTCAGTGGTTCCAGCCCCCAGTCATCCAGCACCAGTAACCGGATCCGGGCTAGCTGTCTTAGCAACTTCGGGTAACTACCGTCTGCTTTCGCTTGCGTCAGCGCCTGCAACAGCCGCGATAGCCGGTAATATTGCACGCTATAGCCATGCAGACAGGCGTTATGGCCGAACGCACAAGCCAGATAGGTTTTACCACTGCCACAGGGGCCGGTGATCAACAGATTCTGACCCCGGTTGATCCATTCGCTTTGTGCCAGTTGGGCGATTTGATTGCGTTCGACATTCCTCGGATGCTGATAGTCGATCTCCTGCAATGTCGCACTGAGTTTTAGGTGCGCTTGTTGCAGTAACCGCGATTGTTTCTTTTGCTCCCGATACAGATGTTCCTGTTCAACCAGCATGGCTAGCCGTTCAGTAAACGACAGTTCTGCATACGGTCCCGGTTGTTCCTGTTGCTGCTGTAATGCGTGCGCCATTCCGCCCAGTTTCAGTTCCCGTAAGCGGTTGAGTGTGGGTATAGTCATGTTCATTCCTCTTAGTGGAAGCTTTGTGGACCACGGATATTTTCATGATCCTGCGGCAGTTCCAGGGTCACAATGGGATGTCCGGGCAGCTCATCCCGACGGCTTTCTAATATCGATTTGATCTGTTTCAGACGATTTAGCCCTTCCTGATTAGCCAGACGGCAACTGTTGTTCAGACGGGTTGCCGGATAAGTACGGCAGAGGTTGAGTAAGCCTAGGCATAGACGATAAGCCTGTTCGGGATGCGCTTTTTCCTCTAACCGGGCGGTGACCCAACGTAAAACCTCCGGTCCAAGATCTTGAGCCCATTGTTTTAACCGGCCCGGTGTCCATTGCTGCTGATGACTGTGTTTCAGCGGCATATGACCGGTCTCTGTGGTGGTGCCGGGTACGCGTTTTCTGGGATGTGAGGCGACTAACTGCTGCCGGAAGTACACCCGGATCAATCCATCTGAGGCATGTAATTCGAGTGTTTCACCGACAAGCTGATGAGGGACAGAGTAATGATGCTGTTCAAATTGAACATGGTAATCGATATTCACTTTGACCCGTTTGATGGCGACATAGTGATAGGGATGCAGCGGCAAGGGCTTGAGTGCCGGGCGGTCGAGGTATTCAAACGCCTGACAGCGGTTCCCCGGTAACTGCTTGAAGGGTTTATTATTCAGCGCCATTAATAAGGTACGGATACACTGATTCACCTCTGCCAGCGAGAAGAAGGTGTAATGCCGAAGACGGGCTAAGATCCAACGTTCAACGATCTGCACACCGACTTCGGCTTTCGCTTTGTCTTTGGGTTTATAGGGCCGAGCTGGCATGACGGCGATCTGATAATGCTCCGCCAGTTGCTGATAGCTCGGGTTGAGTTCCGGATCGTAACGACAAGCGCTACTGACACCACTTTTCAGATTATCTGGGATCACCAGCTCCGGTGTACCGCCAAAGAACTCAAAGGTCCGAACATGACTTTGTAACCAGTCAGGCAGTGACTGCGTGAACGTCGCCTCCGCATAGGTGTAATTGGATGCGCCCAGTACGGCCACAAAGATCTGAACCTGACGGATCTCACCGGTCGTCGGTGAAACTACCGGCACCGTTGGTCCACAGTAATCGACAAAGCATTTTTCCCCGGCACGGTGGTGCTGACGCATGGAGCGTTTTTGTTTTTTACCCCACTGCGCATAACGGTCGCAAAACTGGGAATAACAGAAGCAACGATTGGGAAAGCGTTGAGTATATTCCTCCCACAGCAGCAGTTTGGTAACGCCTTTGCGTTTGAGCTCTTGATGCACTGAAGCCCAGTCAGGCACCTGATAACGGGATGACACGGTGGTATCGGCTTGCGGATAAAACAGCGCAGCAAGCTGACTGTCATCCAGTTCAGCAGGCAGCGGCCAGTTTAACGACAGTTCATCAGCTTTTTTCAGCAGCTTCTGAATAGCGCCAACACTGACTTTGGCGCTGGCATTTATTTGCCGGACAGATAAGCCAGCCTCAAGCCGGAGTCGCAGAATTTCACGGATTTTACGCATTGCAATCCTCTTGGCAGACATAGCCTCTCCCGGAGAAAAAGGGAAAGGTTATCAAGATTAAGAAAATCAATGCGTTGAAAAGGATTCTGGGTAATGTGAACAGTGATTCTGGCATGATGAACACTCATTCCGGCAAAACGGGTAAAAGTGTTCACGATAAAACCGGAATGGATGTTCACGTTGAAACAGAATAGGTGTTCACATTCAGCCGGAATGGCTGTTCACGATGCGCCGGAATATGCAATAGTATGGTCGAAGAAAAATATGCTCACCAATGAGCTAGGATTGTTATTAGTTTGTATGGCTTGGTGCTGAATATGGGAAAAGTCATTGTTTATAAGTTTTTTATTTTTGATCCCACTCAAAAACGAACAACGCTTAGCAATGTGTTTATAACGAAACATGCGGGCGGTTGTCTGGACTTGTTGGATACCTCTGCGTTGGAAATAGATGATTCAGAATTAAATTCTGACGGCGTTTATGTTCCAACGTCAGATCGCTATTTCTTGTCATAAGCGTATAAAAAAGCCCCGAACAGTAAACTGCTGGGGCAAACAATCACGGTTTTGCTTAACACGGGATACTGATCCAAAGGTAGTCTGCGGCTTTAGATACGGCAACATATCTGTCAGATATATCTTCAATGGGTGATCATCGCTGTATTTCTAGTACATTCATCTACGATCTGTTTGTATCTGCCATTTTCCACAATCATCACATTAAATCAGGTAGTTAAAGTTAAATTTGGTGATGTAAGTTGGATTAAGTGCTTATTAAGTCTGGTATAACAAAGACTCAATAAACTACTGGAGAGCAGTTGTGGTTAATGTTGAAAAATTACAAAGAGAACATTTTATTAGTCATGACGTTGTATTGCCTCACTTCCATGGTTATCCAATTAGAGTCATTACAGCATCGTGTCCGTGGTCTGAAGAGCATTTCACGACCAATATTCTTAATGTGGCCGTTTCTCTTCCTGGTGAAGAGGGCATTGCACAACTTAAACAGATGTTAAGATCTATTGATGTAACACCAGGTGAATAACAATTATTCATTCTTGTCACCGTCATTCAGACGTTTTGACGGTATCGTAACTAGCTAACCGGCCATTCCTGTGAATTGAACGGTCAGGCATAAAGTAAATATGGTTTTAGATCCAACAAAAAGCCCAAATACTATATTGGGCTTTTTGCTTTTTTAGGCTCTTATCCACCCGAACAGCATTGGTGTGAACTTATAGTTTGATGTTGTACTTTTTAAGGTATTCAGCCGCTAGCATTTGTGCTTCAAACAGATCTTCTGGCGGTAGTTGTGCTGCCACAGAATCCCGCGATTTTATTGCTTCCTGATTATGTTTGGCTGCAACAGTAAGCCAGGCATAGGCTTGTTTGTAATCTTTCACAATACCTCGCCCTTCAAAATACATTCCGCCTAAAAATGCCTGGGCGTTGGAATTCCCTTGTTCTGCAGATTTTTGATACCAGTAAGCGGCCTGATCGTAGTTCTGTAAAATGCCCTGACCTTCATGGTACATGGTGCCAAGACGGAACTGTGCGTTATCGTCGCCCTGTTCTGCCGCAAGCTGATACCAATGCGCGGCTTGCATGTAATCCTGATTCACCCATTGCCCTTCAAAATACATGGCACCGACGAGCACCATGGGGTGAAGACTGACTTGTCTTGCTGCTTTTTGAAACCAGAACGTGGCTTGTGTATTATTTTTCGGCACACCTTTCCCTTCGAAATACAGCGAGCCGACAAGCGCTTGGGCATTCACATCGCCATCCTGAGCGACTTTTTGAAACCAAAAAGCGGCTTTTTCATAGCTTTGAGGGATGCCTTCTCCCCGAAAATACATCGAACCGACTAATGTCTGAGCAAAACTATTACCCAGTTCTGCTGCTATTTTGCAGTAAGGAAAAGCCTCTTTATGTTGACCTTTGGTATCAAAGGAAATGCATTTTTGCGTTGATGAAATGTTATTACGTTTCATATTGGCAGAGGAGTTGATGTTATCTGAGTCACTTGATGAACAGCCATAAAGCGATAAGACGATAAAGGATGTTATAAAAAGTGGGATACGCATTTTTATGAGATACATAGGCCAATCCTTACTTCTTTGAACAGGGAAAGTGGCTGTAATTATTTTGAGTCTATGTTCATTAATCAGAACCACAAATAATCAAAGCAGTGAGATATCTGCAAAAAATCATAATTAACATTATAGCTTCTATCAATGAGCTTGTTGTGCGGACTGTTTCGTCGTCAGTTTCCCTGAATATGCTTTGCCTGTAATAATAGCGTCCTGTTTTTGGTGATTTTGACTTCCACTTTTAAGAGCCTTCATTATGTCTGAGCTACGCACCGGATTTTCAGTCGTGCTGGAACAAGCTGATTTCCTTGTTGTAAATAAAGAAGCGGGCATTGATATGCATGATGATGCTGGCGTGCCGGGTTTAGTTTCACGCGTGTCAGCTGCCGTCGGTCAGAATGTTTACCCGGTACATCGCTTGGATAAAGTCACTTCAGGTCTGGTTTTGCTGGCAAAAAATAAAGAAGCAACGTCTGAACTAAGCCAGTTGTTTGCCGACAGACGTGTAAAGAAAACCTATTTAGCTATCAGCGATCGATCGCCCAAAAAGAAACAAGGTTGGGTGAAAGGTGATATGGCTAAAAGCCGCAATGGTAGCTGGAAGCTACTGCATTCCTCCGACAATCCTGCGATTACCTATTTTCAGAGTGTTGCGCTGGCTATTCCTCATCATCGTTTATATGTCGTTTCCCCACACACCGGGAAAACTCACCAAATTCGAGTCGCATTAAAGAGCATTAGTGCGCCGATTCTGGGTGATGAACGCTATGGTGGTTCGGTAGCAGATCGAACCTATTTACATGCGTGGCGCCTGCATTTTAGTTATGGCGGAGCAGAATATAGCGTAGAAGTGGACCCTCTGTGGGGTGAAAAAATAGACGATACGGTTGATTTGCAAAATTTTATCCCTTAAAAAGTCTTTTTTTGCTATCTTATCGTCTTGAAGTGATCGCTTTTGAAGTCTTTCCAGTGATTTATGCTAATAAACTGGTTTGTGGTGATTTTTACTTCTGGGTATTGAAGCAAACTATCGAAACAATAGCCGTGATTGTCATGAAAATCTTGATTTTCGACTGCTTGCACTGTTTTGGTGTTCATGGATGGTGCTGCAAAGGAATGTTGTTCATTAATTCGCCGGAACAACGGGGTTTTCTGCTTTGCAATGTGGCCTGATAGTTGCTTTTATTGATTACGGGTGCTGTCTGGCATGGTCAGCACTAATCAAGTAATGCTATTCACTCAACCTCGCAGGGAAGAAATATGTCAAAACTAAAATATTTAACCGGTGTTGCATCAGCTGTAGCTTTATTGATCGCAGGAAATGCACAAGCAGCTTCAGGTGATACTCTGGCCAATGTTAAGAAAAAAGGCTATGTACAGTGTGGCGTGAATGATGGTTTGCCTGGTTTTTCCAGCCCTAACGCGAAAGGCGCTTGGGAAGGTATGGACGTTGACGTTTGCCGTGCCGTGGCTGCTGCCATTTTTGCTGATGCAAGCAAAGTGAAATATATCCCGCTGGGTGGTAAAGAGCGTTTCACTGCACTGCAATCTGGTGAAGTTGATATTCTGTCTCGTAACACAACCTGGACTATGACTCGTGACGCGACTCTGGGTCTGAAATCAACTGCGACCACCTATTATGATGGCCAGGGTTTCATGGTTAACAAATCTCTGGGTGTGAAAAGCGCTAAAGAGTTAGATGGTGCAACCATTTGTACTGAAGGTGGTACTACCACTGAAATGAACATGGCTGATTACTTCCATGCTAATAACATGAAATACACACCAGTTGTATTCGACAACTCTGATCAGACTGTAAAAGGTTTTGAGTCAGGCCGTTGTGACGTGCTGACTTCTGATAAATCACAGCTGTTCGCAGTACGTGTGAAACTGGCTAAACCAGATTCTGTTGATGTATTGCCAGAAATCATCTCTAAAGAGCCTTTAGGCCCAATGGTTCGCCAAGGCGATGAACCATGGGAACTGCTGGTTAAATGGTCTGTATTTGCCATGATCAACGCTGAAGAATTAGGCGTGACCAGCAAAAACGTAGACGAAATGAAAACCTCTGGCAGCCCAGATGTTAAACGTATGTTGGGCTTTGATTCTCCAGACGGAACTACGCTTGGCGCTGTTAAAGACTGGGGCTATCAGATCGTGAAACAAGTAGGTAACTACGCTGAAGTTTTCGATCGTAACGTAGGTAAGGATTCACCACTGAAAATTGTTCGTACAGAAAACAATCTGTGGAACAAAGGCGGTTTCCTGTACGCGCCACCAGTACGTTAATAGCATCAGGAATGGGCGGAGTCTTTCCGCCCTTTTAAGTTAAGCGTTTTACTGGAGTTAAAATTTAGCATGCCTGCTGAAAACTCAAAAAATCAAAATAATGTAGTAGCTACTCGCTGGATTTATGATCCTAAAGTTCGCGGAATTATTTTCCAGGCAGTGGCTGTTGCATGCGTAGCATGGATGTTGTTCTATTTTATTAGCAACGCCCTGCACAACATGGAAACCCGCGGCATCGCGACTGGTTTCGCTTTTCTTGAAAATCGAGCCAGCTTTGGGATTGCCCAGACGTTAATCTCTTATTCTGAAGATGACACGTATGGCCGGGCATTCATCATCGGGTTGCTTAATACACTGTTAGTGTCCGTGATTGGTATTATCTTCGCGACCGCTCTTGGCTTTCTGGTCGGTATTGCACGGTTATCTAAAAACTGGTTATTAAGTCGGGCTGCGGCTGTTTATATCGAAATTTTCCGTAACATCCCTTTGTTGTTACAGATTTTTTTCTGGTATTTCTGCGTGCTGCGTAACTTACCTGCGCCAAGACAAAGTATGTCACTAGGCGATGCTTTTTTCCTGAACGTCAGAGGGTTATCTATTCCGGCCCCTGTCATTGAATCTGGTTTTTCGTTTGTTGTTGGCGCATTTATCGTCGCAATTATTGCTATCGTTGTGCTGCGCAAATGGGCGAAAAAACGTCAATATCTGACCGGTCAGATTTTTCCGGTATTTTACAGCGGTCTTGGTTTGTTAATTGGTTTGCCGTTACTGACATTCTTGTTCAGCGGCATGCCTTTGCATTGGGAATTACCTGAATTAAAAGGGTTTAATTTCCGCGGTGGTTTCACCATTATCCCTGAATTGTTTTCACTGGCTGTTGCGCTGACGATCTTCACTGCGGCATCTATCGCTGAAATTGTTCGCTCCGGGATCTTATCGGTATCCAAAGGTCAGGTCGAAGCGGCGAGCGCGCTTGGTCTGCGTGGCGGTTTAACATTACGATTTGTGATCATTCCTCAGGCAATGCGCGTGATTATTCCGCCATTAACCAGCCAGTTCCTTAACTTGGTTAAGAACTCCTCGCTGGCGACTGCGGTTGGGTATCCGGATCTGGTGTCTGTCTTCATGGGAAGTACACTGAATCAAACTGGTCAGGCGGTGGAAATCATTGCGATGACGATGGCAGTTTATCTGACGATCAGTTTGGTTACCTCTGCTTTGATGAATATGTACAACGCGAAGAACGCGTTAGTGGAGCGTTAATATGGTTGTATATCGCGAACAACCCAGTTTGCCTTCGCCAGCTGGACAGAGCAGTGTTGCTGCTTGGTTACGTAAGAATATGTTCTCCTCGTGGTTGAACAGCATCGTTTCACTGGCTTTGCTGTATGTGCTGATTCCACAACTTTGGAGTTTGATTCACTGGGCGTTTATTTCTGCCGACTGGTTTGGTGATAACCGTGATCAGTGTGTGTCTGGTGGCGCGTGCTGGGTGTTTATTACTAATCGTCTGAACCTGTTTATTTATGGTTTCTATCCGGAAAGCGAACACTGGCGTGTGAATTGGGTGTATGCGTTGACAGCATTGCAGGTTGCTGCACTGCTATACCCTAAAACACCGCACAAAACGATTCTGACTGGTATTTTCTTCATTGTTTATCCGTTTGTGGTGTTCTACCTGCTTTATGGCGGCGCTTTTGGCCTTGAAGTAGTGGAAACCCATAAATGGGGCGGATTAATGCTGACCTTGCTGTTAGGAATTGTGGGCACGTTAGCCGCATTACCTATCGGGATCGTGCTGGCATTAGGGCGTCGCTCTGAGATGCCAATGATCCGTGCACTGTCAGTGGTGTTTATTGAATTCTGGCGTGCAGTACCACTCATTACTGTGTTGTTTATGGCGTCAGTGATGTTGCCCCTGTTCCTTTCCGGTGAAGTGAACATGGATAAACTGCTGCGAGCCATGATTGGTATCATTCTGTTTGAATCAGCGTATGTGGCTGAGGTTATTCGTGGTGGTTTGCAGGCAATCCCGAAAGGGCAGTATGAAGCAGCTAAAGCGTTAGGTTTGAATTACTGGAAATCAATGGGTTTGATCATTATGCCACAGGCACTTAAGATCACCATCCCGTCTCTGGTAAACACCTTTATCGAGCTGTTTAAAGATACCAGTCTGGTAACTATTATCGGATTATTTGATTTGCTGGCAGTTGCTAAAGCTGGGTTGTCTGATCCTGCGTGGTTAGGTTACTCCACTGAAGCGTATGCTTTTATTGCGTTAGTATTTTGGGTTTTCTGTTTTGGTATGTCTCGTTACTCTATGTATCTAGAGAATTTGTTACATACAGGTCATAAGCGCTGAGGACATATTGATGAATATCGGTAAAAATGAAATCGTTGTTGAACTGAATGATGTCAACAAGTGGTATGGCGAATTCCATGTTCTCAAGAACGTTTGCCTGCGTGTGCAAAAAGGTGAAAAAATCGTTGTTTGTGGCCCGTCAGGCTCTGGCAAATCAACCATGATCCGTTGCATTAACCGTCTGGAAGAACACCAGCAAGGCGATATCATTGTTAAAGGCACGCCGTTAACTAACGATCTGAAAAACATTGAAAGTGTGCGTCGTGAAGTAGGTATGGTGTTCCAGCACTTCAACCTGTTCCCACACCTGACGGTGTTAGAAAATTGCTGTCTGGCGCCAATGTGGGTGCGTAAAATTCCACGTAAAGAAGCCGAAGCAGCAGCAATGAAATATCTGGAACGTGTACATATTCCAGATCAAGCACTGAAATATCCTGGTCAGCTTTCTGGTGGTCAACAGCAGCGTGTGGCGATTGCCCGTAGTCTGTGTATGAACCCTGAAATCATGCTGTTCGACGAACCAACCTCAGCACTCGACCCAGAAATGGTGAGTGAAGTGTTGGACGTAATGATCGAACTGGCCAAAGAAGGTATGACCATGTTGTGTGTAACCCACGAAATGGGTTTTGCACGCAAAGTGGCTGACCGTGTGATCTTCATGGATAAAGGCCAGATTGTTGAAGAAAATACACCTGAAGAGTTCTTTAACAATCCGCAATCTGATCGTGGTCGTTTGTTCCTGAGTCAGATCCTGCAGCATTAATCAGCAAAGATTAAATGAAAAAGCCGCTCAATCGAGCGGCTTTATTTTTTTGCTACATTTTATTACTACAGACTTAACTTACCCGATAAACTCGGACTTCATAAGGTTGTAATAGCAAGCGATTTACGGCTGTGTGCGGTAACACTGAGTAGTTATTCAGCCACAGATGATCATGGTAGAGCTTAAATTCCTCATGATGATATAGCGCTTCGTGATCACTCATATTGCAGATGATCACCACTTTCTGCGAATTCAATGTCCGTGTATACGCATAGATTTGCGGGTCATCGGCCATTAATAATTCATAGTTACCGTATACCAGCGCTGATTCCGCTTTACGCAGACGGATCATCTGGCGATAGAAATTAAGCACTGAATCTGGCTGCGCTTCCTGTTGCTGCACGTTGATCGTGATGTAGTTCGGGTTTACTTTCAGCCATGGTTTTGTTGTGCTGAAACCGGCATTGGTGGTGGCATCCCACTGCATCGGGGTCCGTGCGTTATCGCGAGAAGTCAGCGACAACCAGCCCAGAATGGCTTCATCCGTCATGCCTTCTTTTTTCATGCTGTGATAACGGTTTTTTGACCAGACATCATCAAAATCCTCAATGGATGAGAATTTGGTGTTAGTCATACCGATTTCTTGCCCCTGATAGATAAACGGGGTGCCTTGCATCAAGAAATACATGGCTGCAATTGCCGTTGCACTTTCACGCCAGTAGCGATCGGTATTACCCCATTTAGAGATAACGCGTGGAATGTCGTGGTTCTCGACATACAGCGCATTCCAGCCTTTACCGTGTAGTTCTTCTTGCCAGCGGGTGAAAATTTTCTTCAGTTCACACAAGTTCAGTGGGCTGGTTGGGTCACCTTCCCATAATTTCACATGTTCAAACTGGAATATCATATTTAAGCGATGGTGATGTTCAGCAACCCACTCATCCGACTGGAGTGCCGAGACACCGTTCGCTTCACCCACGGTCATGATGTCGTAATGCGCGAAGGTGTTTTTGCACATATCGTCGAGATAATCGAGTACACCATCTGCATTGAGATGCTTATCGAAAGAGGGCACATATTCCAGACCATCCGGGTTAGGCATATCGGTCAGGCCATCTTCTTTTTTCATATGGCTGATGGCATCAATACGGAAACCATCAATGCCTTTGTTCAGCCACCAATGCATCATGTCATACACGGCTTTACGAACATCCATGTTGTCCCAGTTCAGATCGGGCTGGCGGCTGGAGAACAAGTGCATGAAATATTGATCAGTTAATTCATCTTTTTTCCAGGCAGAACCTTTAAAGATGCTTTCCCAGTTATTAGGTTCTTTGCCATCTTTCCCATCACGCCAGATATACCAATCGCGTTTGGGGTTATCTTTCGAGGAACGGGATTCCAGAAACCAAGGGTGATCATCACTGGTGTGGTTTACCACCAAATCGAGGATCAAGCGCATGCCACGGCTATGTACTTCACTGAGCAGGCGATCGAAGTCGGCCATGGTACCGAATTCATCCATGATGTCTTGATAGTCACTGATATCGTAACCGTTATCGTCGTTTGGTGATTTGTACATCGGACAAATCCAGATGACATCAATGCCTAGGTTTTTCAGATAATCCAGCTTGCTGGTAATGCCATTCAGATCACCGATGCCATCGCCGTTGGAATCCATAAAACTGCGTGGATAGATCTGATAAGCAACGGCTTCTTTCCACCAGCGTTGAGTAACTTGTTTGCTCATAATATTAATCCTTTAATTGCCGCATTCATGCCACTGGTTGCTTATAGGCAACAGCAAAAGATTCATAAGGTTGTAGGGTGATTTCATCAGCCAGACTATGGTGTGGCTGATAGTTACTGATCAGGCTCTGGCCTTTGATGTACTGGATCTCAGCTGGTAACGACAAAGTGACTTTTTTCGCGCTGAAGTTATTGATCACGACGATGCGATCATCATTTTGTGCTCGTAAATAGGCAAAGACATCAGGATGATCTTCCAGCAACGGGATATATTGCCCGTAGGTCATGATCGGCTGTTCTTTGCGTAGTTTGATCAGTTTCTGGTAGTGGAAGAAGACAGAATCTGGTTCATTCAATGCGGCTTGCACGTTGATTTCGGTGTAATTCGGGTTTACTTTCAGCCATGGTGTTGCACTGCTGAAACCGGCATTAATTTCATTGTTCCAGTGCATCGGCGTGCGGGCATTATCGCGGCCGTTTGCGTAGATCCCTTCCATCATTTTTTCATGCGGTACGCCAGCGGCAGTGCGCTCGTAATACAGATTCAACGATTCGATATCCTGATAATCATCAATCGAATCAAAGCGCACGTTCGTCATGCCAATTTCTTCAC
>Ga0183099_1001252_pt1 | contig 15151 bp, 9 predicted proteins | sample Biomet1_FD_127788 | JGI IMG/M metagenome (GOLD analysis project Ga0183099, IMG submission 127788) | Microbial communities from bioreactor (seeded with anoxic lake sediment) at LBNL, California, USA - Biofuel metagenome 1 | ecosystem: Engineered > Bioreactor > Anaerobic > Unclassified ... | reverse complement strand
TTAAGAGACATCAAAGTGGCTTATGAGAATGCAAAAGTGCAATTAAAACAAGCTCAGAAACAATTGGAAGATACTTATATCAGAGCGTCCTTTCAGCGGATATATCACATCTCGTGAAATAGATTTGGGGTAAGTATGTCAATGCGTCTACTCCAGTAGTAGATAATGCATATAATAAGTTAACTTTGGAAAATGCAAGAATCAATTATAATAAATATCTGGAGGATTTACAACGTTACAAAACATTGAGAACCGGAGATGCTGTTTCTGAAACTCAGTTAAGAGACATCAAAGTGGCTTATGAGAATGCAAAAGTGCAATTAAAACAAGCTCAGAAACAATTGGAAGATACTTATATCAGAGCGCCTTTCAGCGGATATATCACATCTCGTGAAATAGATTTGGGTAAGTATGTCAATGCGTCTACTCCAGTAGCCGGGTTAGCTGATATATCTAATCTGAAAGTAATTTTATCAGTACCTGAATTTAATGTATATAATTTGAAGAATGGTCAGCCGGTTTCCGTAAATACACAAGTTTATCCCGGAGTGGCTTTCAGTGGGAAGGTAGCTCATATCAGTCCTAAAGGTGATGATACTCATTCTTATGTTGTTGAAGTTTCGTTGCCAAACAGTAAACAACATCCGCTTAAGGCCGGAACTTATGTAAGTGCTTCAATTGATTTGGGAGAAAATCAGGCTGCATTATTCATTCCAAGAAACGCCATTGTAAGCAGTATAAAGGAACCAACAGTATATCTGGTAGAGGGTGGTATAGCAAAACTGGTTAAAATCAATATTGGTAAAGATTATGAGAGTCGTATTGAAGTGCTGCAAGGTTTGAAAGAAGGTGATCAAGTTGTGGTAAACGGACAAATCAACCTGATGGACGGGGCACATGTTTCGGTCATTAAGAATTAGTGTGAGTATTAATCGGTTCTTAATCTTTAAAATTAGAAATTATGCCTTCAATAGTAGAAACATCTCTAAAGAAACCGCTGTTAATTGTAGTGATTTTCACGGTACTGGCTCTTGGCGGGCTGGTTAGTTATAATATGCTTAATTTGAATTTGTTGCCGAAGTTCCAGTTACCTATGCTCACCATACAAACCGTTTATCCGGGTGCTGGTGCATCGGAAGTAGAAACTTCTGTGACTAAGAAAATGGAAGATGCTCTTTCCACATTGGAAAATCTGAAAAAAATCAGCTCGACCTCCATGGAAGGCGTCTCTGTCATAGCCATTGAATTAAATGACGGTGCTGATCCCAACCAGGCTGTTCAGGATGCACAACGGAAAATTAATGTGATTAAGTCTGACTTGCCAACAGGAATTTTAGATCCTTCCATTGATAAGCTCTCTCTTGACGAAGCACCAATTATGAATATTGCAGCCTCGGCATCATTGTCCTCAACAAAATTTTATAAATTGGTTGAAGACCGGATACAACCCCGATTGGCAAAACTTCACGGAGTAGGTTCGGTGAAAATGACAGGAGGAAATGAACGAGAAGTTAAAGTCAATATAGATGCCAACAAATTAAAGGCCTACAATATCTCTGCATTACAGGTTTTGCAGGCTATTCAAATGGCAAATATGGAAATACCTGCCGGAAATGTTGAAAATGTCAATTCAACTTATTCTGTCCGTTTGGCTGCGAAATATTCAAATCTCAACGAACTCCGCAATACGGTAATAAAGACTACTGCTACCGGTGAGAAAGTGAAAATAATGGATGTGGCTGAAGTGGAAGATGGTATTGCCACACAAAAACTGATTAACAGAATTAATGGTCGTGATGCTATTGGTATTGCCATTAAAAAACAATCAGATGCAAATGCTGTAAAAGTGGCCGATTTGGTTAAAGCCGAATTGGCATCTATTGAAAAAGAATATAAAAGCAGTCAGGTGAAATTTGAAATTGCTTCTGATGATTCTGTTTACACCAGAGCCTCGGCAAATGCAGTGGTTTTTGATTTGATTTTAGCTATTATTATTGTGGCCATCGTATGTTTTATCTTTCTGCATAACCTGCGTAGTGCTATGATTGTAATGATTGCTGTTCCGCTCTCAATTATTCCCTCATTTATTGTGATGTATATCATGGGATTTTCTCTGAATCTGATGTCGTTGATGGCTTTGTCATTAGTTGTCGGCATTCTGGTGGATGATTCTATTGTTGTGATTGAGAATATGTTCCGCTATATGGAAGCTGGGAAATCAAAATGGCAGGCAGCACTTGAAGGTTGTAAACAAATTATGTTTACCTGTATGGCCATAACTATTGTTATTGTTGTTGTATTCTTGCCATTGGCTATCAGCGGAGGATTAATTGGAAACATTTTAAGAGAGTTTGCTTTCCCAATTATTATTGCTACACTTTCCAGCTTATTCGTTTCGTTTACTGTAACGCCGTTACTAATGTCTCGTTTCGGAAAGTTATCTGATGATACAAAACCTACTTTATCCGGCCGATTCTCTCGTTTGGCTGAGAGTACTTTTGACTCAGTAGTAAAGGTGTATTCTCAGGTATTAGTTAAAGGATTACAGCATAAAGTGACGGTATTTATTGTTACGCTTGTTCTGTTGATAGGCTCCTTTTCCTTGATTCCGGCAGGATTTATCGGTTTCTCATTTGTTCCTAATACCGACCAGGGTATGCTGACTGTAACTCTGGATATGGATCCTCAGGTAACGGTTTTTCAGAACAATCAGGCTACTATGCAAGCTGAAAAAATAATAAGCCGGCTACCTGAAGTGGAGCGTATATATACCAATGTTGGTTTATCGGGCAGTAACACAAAAAATAATGTAAGTACCATTGATGTAAAACTGGTAGATAAAAAGGAAAGAAATGTAAGTATAGATGTTTTTGCTCAAAAATTGAAAGCTGAAATTATGCAAGTGCCGGGAGTCCGTGCACGGGTAAGTGTTAAAGGGGTTTCGGGAGACACTACAGAACCAATTCAATTTATTGTGCAAGGAACCGATTTTGAGAAGGTGCAGCAAACCGCAGCTTTGATATTGAATGCAGTTCGTCATACTCCCGGAACGAACGATGCAAAACTATCCATTGATGATCCACGTCAGGAAGTAAAAGTAAAACTGGATCGTGATAAGATGGCAACTTTGGGATTATCGTCATCGGACGTAGGTTCAACACTTCGCGTTGCATTGAACGGAAACGATGATCTAAAATATACTGAAGGAGACTTTGAGTATAAAATCCGTGTGGGCATTGATAAGTTTGATAAGACAAAGGCAGATGATGTGTCTAAGCTGACGTTTATGAATAAAGATGGAAAGCTTATTGAACTGAATCAATTTGCTAACATTACTTTTGGATTAGGACCTTCAGCATTAGAGCGCACAGACAGAATTCCTTCTATTATTGTGAAATCAAATGTAACAGGTCGTTCTTCCGGTACAGTTGGTGCTGAAATATCTGCAAAAATTCAGGGAAAAATACCCGATGGTGTTACTGTAAAAGAGGGTGGTATGCTGGAACAGCAATCTAATGCTTTCGGAAGCCTTGGATATGCATTCCTGGCAGCAATCGTATTAATCTACCTGATTATGGTTGTTCTCTACGATTCTTTGCTTGATCCTATAATTGTGATGTTCTCTATTCCGCTGTCACTTATTGGAGCCTTTCTGGCACTTGCTTTGACTATGAATGACCTGAATATTTTCAGTATCATCGGATTGATTGTATTAATCGGTCTGGTAGCAAAGAATGCTATTCTGCTGGTCGATTTCACCAATCACATGCGTCGCGATAAAGGCATGGATACTTTTAATGCATTGATAGAGGCAGGTAAGGAACGTTTACGCCCTATTCTGATGACCACTTTTGCCATGATATTTGGTATGTTACCAATTGCAATGGCTTCAGGTAACGGAGCTGAATTTAAAAATGGTATGGCATGGGTAATCATCGGAGGATTGGCTAGTTCTATGATATTGACTTTGGTTGTTGTGCCGGTTGTGTATTACATCTTTGATAAGTTAACGGCTCGTTTCCGCCATTACAGAAAGAACCGGGCTATAGAACACATCAAGGAAACTTTAATGGAAGAAGAGGAAGTGGTTGTGTCTCAATAAAAATGATTGCAATTATAATTCTTGAATATGCATTATATTATGGATAGTAAAATGATAAATAAGTCAAACGAAAAGTCATCAGTAATTGATGGCTTTTCATTTCAGTTACCTGTTGTTGGAAAACACTGCAATGAATTTGCTCTTTATTATTTGCAAGAGAATGCATCTTATAGTAAATTCCATGGAATGACAGATACTTTTTGTATTATAGTTGTTTATAGCGGATCTTTAAATATAATGACAGACGCTCATCGTTATTCATTATCAAGAGGAGATATTGCATTTATCCCTCCGGGAAAGACATTAAATTTAGATTTAAATATGTCACCGATTGAGGGTTACATGATGGTATTGTCTTCAGACTTTTTTGAATTGTTGCAAATACCAATTGTTATAAGTAAAGATAAACTATTGGTTAAAGACAACGAATTAAATTCTGAAGAAGTTGTTTTAAGAAAAATCAATCAGATTTTTGAATTGATAAAGGATGAATTATCTAATAATAATGATGATTTATTTACGAAGGAAAAGCTTTTGAACTTAGTCTCAGTATTTTATATTGAGATATTGAATGCTTACGCAAAAAGCAGCCCTGTAGCAAAGAATCTTTGTAAGTCGAGCTCTTTTAACCGGAAAAATAAAATTTGCAAAGACTTTTTTATATTGGTAAACCAACATTTACGTGAAGAAAGAAATTTGAAATTTTATGCTGATAGACTTTGTATTTCTCCTAAACACCTCTCTTTATTAATAAAGGAAACTACAGGACTATCGGCAAACAGATTGATAACAGATGCTGTGATTCATGAAGCTAAGCGCCTTCTTCAGGGCTCGGGAAATAGCGTGAAGGAGATTTCTTATTTACTGAATTTTCCAAATCAAAGTTTTTTCGGGAAATATTTTAAGAGAGAAGTGGGGCTTTCTCCGAGTAATTATCAAAACAAAATATTCTGTTAGGCATTGATTCCGGAATTATTACCTTAAATATAGAAAAAATGCCCTTTGATATCTGAATTTGTGAAGATAGTAAATGAGAAGTAAAAGACTGCTATTTAATTATTATGAAAGTTAATAGTACCATAGTATAGTTTATATGAACTTCTTTGTAGTATATTTGTTTGTTATCAGAACAAATAAAAAGTAGAAATATGTCATTATTAGAAAATTTACAATGGCGATATGCCACTAAGAAGTATGATACTACCAGGAAGGTAGCACAGGAAGATGTAGATAAAATTGTAGAAGCTGCCCGTTTGGCACCTACCTCATCAGGATTGCAGCAATTCAGAATAATTGTGATTACCAATCAGGAACTTAAAGATAAGATAGTACCAATCGCAATGGATCAACAAATTGTTGCCGATTGCTCTCATTTGCTTGTATTTGCAGCCTGGGACCGTTACACAGAAGAACGTATAAATAAAATATACGATTATACTACAGACCAGAGAGGTTTACCAAGAGGACGCTTTAAGTCATATACAGATAAACTGAGAGCTCTTTATTTATCACAAACAGCTGAAGAAAATTTTGTGCACACAGCAAGACAAGCTTATATTGGTTTGGGACTATCCATAGCTGAGGCTGCTGAATTGAAAGTGGATTGCACACCAATGGAAGGTTTTGTAGGTCAGGAATTGGATGAATTACTTGATCTAAAATCAAAAGGATTGAAAAGTGTTTTATTGCTTCCTTTAGGTTATCGTGATACAGAGAACGATTGGCTTGTAAGTATGAAGAAAGTAAGAAACCCTAAAGATAAGTTCGTTATCAATTATTGATTTCTCAAGTAATACTATTTGGACGTTTTTTTTAATTGAATTAACAACAGCTTTATTTCTCTTTTTTGTAGAAGCTTTTAAATTTTTGCAAGGAATAGGAATAAAGCTATTGTTTTAAATACACCTCATAAGCAATAACTTTTTGGATATCATTTTATTATAGATTTTGCAGAAAAATAAATTACTAATTATTATATTGCAGCGAACTAAAAATAACTTTGAGACTGTGTTAAATTTATCTAGCTATCTCTCTTTCCGTGTAGCAATAGATCAACAGCATCTTGTGGTGAACCGGCTTTGACTATTGTTCCTGAATTCACAAAATAAATCTCATCTGCATTTGCTATGGTGTTAAGACGGTGGGCTATAATAACTTTTGTGGTGCAATCGGACAGTTTTTGCAGTATGTTTTCCAGTAATTGCTCACTGATTGTATCTATATTTGCTGTAGCCTCGTCTAATACCAGCAGTTTTGGTTTTCTTAATACAGCACGCATGAAAGCGATAAGTTGTTTCTGCCCCAGACTAATGTCTTCACTATTCATATTGATGGTTGTTGCCATACCATTATCAAACTTATCAAGCAATTCCTGTAAACCAGCTTCAGCTATTTTGTTGTTTATTTCTTCTTCTGATAGATTTTCATATGCATCATTGCCATAAATTATATTTTCAAAAACTGTGCCTGAAAAGAGAAAAGGATCTTGAAGAATAAAGCCAATATTACGGGCACGTTCTTCGGGTTGGTAGCAACGAATATCTTTCCCTTCGAAAAAAACAATCCCTTTGGTTGGATCATAAAGTCGGGCAATTAATGAGGCCGTGGTTGTTTTACCTCCGCCGGTAGGTCCTACAAATGCGTATGTCTTTCCTTTTTCCAGATTGAAATTTATGTGTTTCAAAACCTCATGTCCGTTGGGATATTTAAATGTCACATCTTTGAATGAGAGTAAATAAGTAGGATTTTCCGTTTTTTTGCATTCAAGAACAGGCAGATTACTTTGCATAGAGAGTATGTGAGATATACGATCCCAAGCGGCTAATGCAACTTGAAAACTGGTCCATAATGTAGCAATGCGTCTTAGTGGATCGTAAAAATAACTAATGTAGGTAAGGAAACTAATTAAAAATCCAACCGTGAAGCTTCCATTAATTATGAGGTAAAGACCAAAAGTAAGTACGATAAATTGTCCCACATTTGAACAAAATCCATAAATGGGAATAAAAAGGTTATTGGCTAGTCCTGCTTTAATAGATACTCGATAATTGCGATTATTTATTTCGTCGAACTTTTGCTTAAAATAATCACGTCTGTTAAATGCAATGATAACTTTAAAATTAGTTAGGTTTTCTTGTATTTCAGCACTTAAATCTCCCATTGTCCTCATGCTGGCTTCGTTTTTCTTTTTTATCCATGATGAAGTTATTTTGGTAAATCCCCAGAGTAAAATAGCAGGAGCCAATGCTGTGGCTCCAAGTGTAAAGTTGATGCATAATAGTGCTACTGCAGCACCAGCCATGAAGAACAGACTATTCATAAACTGAATAAGTGATTGCGAAAAAAATTGATTCAACTTTTCTGTATCATTGTTTATTCTTGAAATTAAATCTCCTGATTTATTCTGATAAAAGAAATCGACCGGTAATTCTTGTAATTTCCAAAAAAGTTTGTTGCGGATTTTAAATAACATTCTTTGCCCTACACCACCCATCACTCTGGTCTGAATGGCTCCGGTGGCCAGTACTCCAAGATAAATAATGAGTAGCAAACAGGAGATAACTAACACCCCATTGTATTGTTTTGTCTGCATGTATTGATTTACGGCATGTCCAATCAAGAAGGGTGCAAACATATTGAGCACTGCATTTACCAGAATATTTATTGTAGATATAACGAGGCTCTTTTTTTCATCTTTCAATAACTCCCAAAATTTTTTGTAATTAAATTGGGCTATACTTTTTTGCTCGTCTGTATTCGCTAATTTATAGTTCATAGTAACTAGTACTTTTTTGAGAATTAGATATTTGAATATATTCAGGACAGTTATTTATCAGTTCCTGATGAGTTCCTTTCGCAATCATTTCACCTTCCATGATAAGTACTATTTGGTCAAAGTTCTTGATGGATGAAATCTTTTGAGTAACAGAAATCAGCGTGATTCCCGGGTAGTTCTTTTCAATATTCTTTAATATCTTTTTCTCGGTTTTATTATCAACTCTAGCTGTAAAATCATCCAAAAGCAGCACTTTTGGATTGAGTGCCAAAGCCCGTGCCAGCATGATCCGCTGTTTTTGTCCTCCTGAGAGACTTGTTCCTCGTTCACTGGCTATTGTCTCTAACTTATTTGGAAGAGTGTTAATGAAATCTCTTAGTTCGGCTGTATCAATGGCCTTTTCAAGCAATTCATCCGTGACTAGTTTGCTGAAAGCAATGTTCTCACGTATGCTCATATTAAAAATAACACTATCTTGGAACACAAATCCTACTTGACTGTGGAATGAATCTCTATCATATTCGTTTACAGCTTGTCCATCGAATTTAATGAGACCGGAATCTGGATTAATTAATCCTGTTAACGAATATAATAGTTGACTTTTTCCGGCAGCTGTTGGACCAATAACTGCAGTGCATGTGCCGGCCTTTACCGAAAAGGAAATATCTTTTAGAGCAGGTTTTCCATTGTATATCACTGTTATCTCTTCTACTTCAATGTTTCCATTTATAGTCTTAGTTAACTTGCCATCTTTCATTGTTTCCGGAGTTTCCAACACGTCATTAACTCTCTTATAAGAAACTGACGTCTGAGCAATAATATTACTCATAAATCCAATGACTATGATAGGGAAGAAGAGGATGGAAAGATAGCTGTTGAATGCTGCAAAATTACCCAGCGTCATATTATTGATTATTACAAAATGACCGCCCAATGCCACTGTTATAAGTATTGATACATCGGCTATAAAGGAAATTATTGGAATCAGTGTGGCAAATAATGCAACAATGGATAGTCCTATGTTTCTGGCATTGGCATTAATGTCAACAAATTTGTTATATTCTTTTTGTTGGGCATTCATTATCCGAATCAACATAGAACCAAGAATGCTTTCATTAATCACCTGATTGAGCTTGTCAATAGCTTCTCTGCTTTTTTTAAACTTTGGTTTGGCACTGCGCATAGTGAAATAGAATGATCCCGAGATTGCGGGTATGATAATCAAAATGGCTAGTGTTAGTTGCCAGTTAATCGTGAATAACAGGATAATAGCACCTATTATGACAAAAATAGACGAAATGATAGATACCACAGCTTGTGCCACAAACTGTTTGATGGAGTCAATATCCGAGGTTAGGTTAGTGAGTAACTTGGATGGATTAGCTTCTTGAATGTATGCATAACTTTGCCGGAGTATTTTGTCAGATAGCTTTTTGCGTGTGTCCAAAGCTACACGTTCTGAAGTGTAAGTCTGCATTATATTTTGCATGAGTGTAAAAAGGCTGATTAGCAAAGATGCCCCAAGAAACTCCATAGCAATTAGCTTAAAATTAATTTCTCCTTTGGACTGACTGTCAATTGCTTTAGATATGATTTTAGGAAGAATCAGATTAATGACATTACTTAAAAGGGCGAACAGTAACATCCAACTGTTCATCTTTGCATAGGGCCTGAGTAGTGCCCGCCAATCAGTTTTTTTCTTTTTTTCTTCTTTCATCTCATCTATTTTGCGCAAAAATAGACTATTTACTCTAAATAGTTATCAACATTAGCAAATAAAAAAAGACTTCTTTTTAGAGAAGTCTTTTTTATTACCAAACATAAGGTTGCCTGAAATATCCGGGATAACAATCTCTAACCACCGCCTTCAGGAATATGGTATATTGAGTCTTAAATATCTTTTTTGCTGTAAATCCATATACAATGCCTGCATAAAACCTTTCCTGAAAATTTTACCAAGGGGCGCCAAAACCAAATTGAAAACTAATTTTATTAGTATTAGGGTTTAAGTATGCATAACAAGTTGAAAATTTCTGAGAAGGTTTCCATCCCGTATCATTAACCCAGCGTTTAGAGCCGAATGAAATCTGTCCAATCTGTCCGGTACTGGATGTAGTATGATCCACCAGCAACGTTCCGGTCGCTATATCAGTAACATCTGTCACATACGTACGAGTACGCTCATATCTTGTTAAATCCGAAACAAACTGGTTGAGGTCAAGTTCAACATACGGACTCAGCTCTCTCTCCTTCACTATAACAGACACTCCGGTGGATCGAGTTGATTTTACACCATCCGGATCAGAAATATAAACGAAAATGTCTACCTTTACGGAATCGCCCCATCCCGGCATATCACTATACATAAAGCGGACTTTTACACTGGTTCTATTGGAAGGGTCAGCTTCGTCTTCACCGGAATTAATAATAATCGGAGAACCTGGTAATTGCACCAAAGAGATGGTATATCCCGGTGAAATAGTCATTTGCTTTTCCAATTCCGGTTCGGTTTCATTATTTTTGTATACCTTTAATGTTCCCGACAGACTATCTCTTGAAATAGTAATAGTTGAATCCGTTTTTCCTGAACGTAAAATCTCTTTGTCATTCCATGTTGCACGATATTGGATGGTTGCATCATCTTGAAAAGCTATTTTGACCTCTAAACCTGTGAGTGAAGCTTCATGTATATTATCGCCTTCGGTTTCGCATCCCGTAATAATTAATATAAGAAAGAAAATAGAAAGGCTTAATTTTAATGTTTTCATTGAGAAAATATTTATAAATGAAAGACAAAGCTTAACATTAATAATTAAGCTTTGCCTTGTTTAATGTTTTAATAATCAGCACGTATCCAACTATCAATGCCATCTGCTACCCAATTGGTACCAGTTGGGTCAATAGCTCCTTTATAAGTAGTTGCAGTAAATCCGGTTAATCCGGTGAAATTTGCACCGGAATATGCATAAGATCCGCTAGCCGGACGTAAAGGTGAATCATCACCCCAATTATCCCATGGAGTAGTTAACTGTATACTTGCAACAGCTACACCGTTATTAGTTGAACCAGCAGTAAATCCCGAAAAATTAGTAGTAACACCTGAAACAACATTATAAGAAAAGTCTATACCAGTTGTATTTACATTTTCAAATTGAATTCCTGTAGGGAAACCATAAAAAATACTGTTTCTCAATGTTAATTGCGTATTTCTGCGGAAATGAGCACCAGCCTTCAATGTAGTTATAGAAGACGCTCCTGTAACTGTACCACGTACTGTCAAATTGCTTAACTCAGGATGTGTGTATGGTGTAGCACCTGTACCCGTTCCGTCATTATCACATTCGATACCATTCGGATTACTTGAATAACTTAAGTCAGAATTGATTGTTGACAAAAGAAATTGCAATTTACCCTGGTAACCAAAGTCAAAGTCAAAAGCATCATCATCAGCAGAAGTAGATACTAAATATGAAGCATTGGCTCTACCACCGAAGAATTCGAAAGCATCGTCGGCACCTTCATAAGCCTGCAAGTGATTAAGAGTTGTACCCGAACCTACTCCACCGAAAGTAAAACTATTTAATTCATTATTTGCAGCAATAGCAGCTCCGGCATATTCCACACGTACATACTGCAATGAACCTGAACTTTCGGTATTATATGTATCCACGTTGGTACCGTAAGTTACGACAACACCTGCCGGTATCGTTATTTTATCAGGATCAAGACCTTCTATCAAATAATCAGCAGATTGATTAATACGTGCATTACCCAGAAGAACAAGACCTCCCCAGCCACCTTTTGTTCCATTCTCGGCTGTAAATACAATCGGAGAAGCAGCATTACCATTGGCTATAAGTTGAGAGCCTCTGGTAATAATCAAAGCGGAAGCATCAGCAGCAGCTGAATAATATACACCTTTAATTGTAGTTCCGGCTTCAATGGTTAAGGTTGCATTATTACTTACATATACTTTCCCATCCAAACGATAATCGTTTGCATTAGACCAGGTTGTATTGGTAGTAATCGCTCCCGCAGGTATTGTTACAACGGGTTTTGACGCACGGGTAGATACACTTTCCAATGGAATTCCATCCTCATTGCTACAAGAAGTAAAAAACATTCCCGAAAACATAGTTGTAGCTACTACAACTAACATAGCAAATAATTTTTTAAACATAATGTTAATTTTTAAAATAAATAAAAAAACTAATTCAATAAATGATAAAATAACTTTTACAAAACCAAACTATCTTCCTTATTTATAAGCCATTAACTATTTTAAATTACCATCTGTATACTTACGTTGCTTACGAGGGGTGGCTTATTCCCGTCGATGTGTTTGCCATACAGATAAAATATAATACCTATATCATTTGTTTCTGTCAAAAACTATAACTCACAGAAAATGAATAACCTGCACCTTTTTTAACCTTGCTTCTTATCAGGTCTTTCCCCTTGTTGTATCCCATATCATCAGTATAGTCTTCGCCATGACCGTTGGAATTGCAATAGATAATAGTTGCCTGATTAAGCAAATCACTGGCATTGGCTTTTACTTCCAGCTTTTGTTTCAAAAAACGAGCGCTGATCTGAAAGTCAAGCACCGAACGTGGCGCTTCGTACTCATCCATATATTCCAGTGGTGCCGCCATTATCACCTTACGTCCATTGGTACCATAGTTTACCGCCATACCCAGAGTTTTTCCCTGATATGCCAAACCTGCATTGAGTACATAGGGAGCCAATCCCTGCAAAGGACGTTTACGATCAACACCGGAAACAGCCTCAGGATCCATCCCCCGGGCTATTTGTATTAATTTTGTCACATTGAACTTCACATCTCCTTTAAGGAAAGTGGCATTTGCTGTGAGGTATAAATCTTTGAGTATACTGCCCGGAGCTAGAAAACCAAAGGATTTACGCAGGTTCAATTCCAGACCTTTCACAGTAGCCTTATCCAGATTATAACCAAATGATGTATAATTTCCGGCACCACCGTTATCTAAAGTCAATAACTCCACCGGATCTTTAAACTTCTTATAGAATGCGCTCAACGAGATTACCTCTCCTGCCTCAGGATACCACTCCAAACGTAAGTCATAATTATTGGTGTATGTTGTTTTTAGTGCTGATAGTCCTGAAACATCTACCCGGTCGTTAGCATTATAATAATGATAAGGAGTCAATTCCCGAAAGTCCGGACGCGCAAGAGTTTTGCCATAGGCGGCACGCAGATTAATATTGCCGGTAATATTATATATTGCGGTAACCGCCGGCAACCAATCGGTTTTCTTACGTACCACAACAGAATCCGGATAATAAGAATATCCTTCTGAATCCCACATCTTGAATTTAGCATTTACATCCGTACTGGATTTTTCCATACGCACACCTCCTGTCAGGTGCAGTTTCCTGAAAAAGCTAAAATCTCCCATCAGGTAGGCGGCATGCACCTCTTGATTGCCATCATAAAAATCAAGTTTATTTCCTTTTACTCCACCGAAATAGTAATAAACATACCCTTTAGCCATTACTTCCGGCGAAAGATATTCATGCAGGGGAAGACCGTCTAACTTACCGGCACCATAATCTGCACCTCCCTGTGGACGGATAAACTGTTGTTCATAATTTCCTTTACGGAATGTACCCCAATAACCCGCTTTTATTTTTTGCAGATTCCCTTTCACCTGAAAAGGCAATTCAATATTGGCACCGACATTCTTTTTAGTTTCTTGCAGATCACTGTACATAATATGCCCATCGCCAATGGCTGCTGCTGCTGAGTGAATACCGGAAGACCAGCCCATGTAGTATTTACCGTCGAAAAGTACAGGTTCACGATAGAACCATCCTGTTTCTTCATTCGTCAATGTAATTGAATTAACAGCTCCTTTCATTAGCCGGTCATCATGTTGCTCGCGTTTCAGTTTGTTATAATCGCCGAACCAGGTTAAAATCAACTTGCCATCCAATAGTTTGTGTTCACCTTCGAGCCTTGTCTGCCACAACACATTACGCATCGGCGAGCTGTATTGCTCCAGAAAAAGCCCGCTATCCTGATTAGAGTCTATTAAACGCTCGAAATTGTTGTGAGTAAAACGGTTATTGAACAGGTTATATAAGGTAATTTTATGCCCCGGACGTTCCCACCCGATATTGGCAACTGCACCGATACTGGTCAGAAATTCATAAGTATGCCCGTCGGTAGTTTTCGTATCAGGATTTCGATAATTAGCTTCCTCAATAGTCTCCGTTGTTTCTTCATGGCGGTAGGTGGCGGCAATCACTACACCCAGCAGATTATTATTACCCAAACCGACGGGTTTACCGATACTGAACGTATAGTTTTGTGTAGGGCGGGCTTTATAAGCCTCTAATCCCCAATGATTGGGTATTTTTGCATTCATGGCATAAGCTTTTTCTGCCGATTCAGGTATTAATACTGCCTGATTAAAGTAAGTATCGTATGTATCATTTACCCAGTCGCGGTTAAACCAGTTGCGTTCGCTGCTGTTGCCTAAGAAATAATCGGATTTGAAGCGTTTGTTTGATAAGAATTCTTTGCCCGTGCTGTTTGTATTGAATCCTGAACCTATCCCCAGATTGATAAACTTTTCTTTGGGTATTGCCAGCGTGCCTATCTCTACCATCCCTCCGGCAAACTCGCCCTGCATATCGGGAGTAAAGGTTTTGGATATTGTTACATTATCTATCAGATTGCTGGGAATGATATCGAATGAAAGTTGCGTCTGTTGGGTTCGGTACTAGGCAGGGATGTTCCGTTGAGCTGCACGTTGTTGTAACGTTCGCTCATACCACGGACAACTACATATTTGCCATCGGTAATGGTTACACCACTTACACGTTTCAGCACCTGTGCCACATTGTTATCGCTTGTTTTCTTTATAAGCTCGGAACTGATACCGTCACTCATCGACACCATATTCTTCTGTCTGATGTATAGCCCGCTGGCCGATGCCTGATTGTAAGTGGCGGTAACCACCACTTCCGTTAGTTCATGACTGTTTTCTTTAAGTACCACATCCAGTGGAGTGACCTTGTTCGGAGCAATTTTGATATCTTTTATCTGCATTGTCTGGTAAGAAAGATAGCTCACCTCTACCAAAACCACTCCGCTTTGTAACTGTAACCTGAATTTTCCATCCAAATCGGTTATCGTTCCTTTGTCGCTGCCCGGTACACGCACCGTGGCCCCGACGATGGGCACTCCCTTGCTATCCAGCACCGTTCCTTTTAATGTGCCACGGCCG
>Ga0183099_1001251_pt1 | contig 15171 bp, 11 predicted proteins | sample Biomet1_FD_127788 | JGI IMG/M metagenome (GOLD analysis project Ga0183099, IMG submission 127788) | Microbial communities from bioreactor (seeded with anoxic lake sediment) at LBNL, California, USA - Biofuel metagenome 1 | ecosystem: Engineered > Bioreactor > Anaerobic > Unclassified ... | reverse complement strand
GTGTCTTGGACTTTCATAAAGAAGGCTTTATCATCCTGGGCCAAGGTTTCATCCGAATAAAGTTCATAGGCGGATTCTTCCCCGTCGAGTTGCCTCCCGACATGGTAGCGCTTTTGGGCATAGTCTTTGACAATGAGGCCATTTTTACAGACAAGTCGGTAAATAAGAGGTTCTACCTTCAGACTGCCCAGGCCGACTTCGCTGTTGGAAATAACAAAGCCAGCCTGGACAACATCGCCCACGCTGACTTCGGCTTTCAATTTTTTATTGATGACTTTCAAATACAAATGGCTATCGGTAACATCGCAGCTTTCAATTTCTGCACCTTTCATGTCCTGAATGACCGGAAGTACCGCGCTGCAAAGTTCCAAGTGATCGAGCCGGCGGTATCGGTCGGATAAAAAGGCCCGGACATTTCCGTCCATCACCCGGACCATTCTTCGCTCTGGCAGCTTGGTAAACCAGGTGTTAACGTTTTCATCTAAGAGCGGGGCTTCTTCCTGACGCATTTTTTGATAATACCGCAGCGGAATTTGCAGCCTCGAGGCAATCTGCTGGTGCGCTAAATCGCTGACTGAAAAGCACTGTGGCTCGTCTTCTAAAAAGAGCGATAGCTTGGTCCCGTTTTTATCTGTTACCATTTCAAGGCTTCGGGTATCTGCCACAAAGTCCTTTCTTGCCTGCCGCTGGCGTTCGAGTTCTCTTCCTACTTCTTCTAATGTTCTGCCTTGTTTCATGATCTTTTCCTCCATTTTCTTTTATCTGAATTTTAGGGTTCCCTGTTTTTCGGGCATAAAAATAGGCACAGGCGGTTTCGCCTGTGCCAACTCTATGCAGTTATCTACGTTCCTATGATCCTTTGCAAGGGTTTGCGATATATTCGCAAAGCTGCTTCGGTTCATGATTATAATATATAACTCAAATTTCTTACGGGTACATTTTGGTTATATTTTCTTATTATTTTAGTAGCGCCTCAAGAAAGCTATCCTTTTTATTGTAGCCTATCCATTATTTATTAATTCCTTTTTCCACCTCTTTGCAAATAAACTTTGTCTGCTTAGTCTTTATCAGTTCCATCATAATTAACAAGCATGGAACCTATTTCTAATTCTTCCATTAACCAATCAATTAACCTTCCCCACCTATTTGAAAGTTCTCCTTTTTCGTGGCTCCATTTTATAATTTCCGCCTCATCCCCATCATTCGTTGACAAATCCATACATATGTTTTTCGGCTTAGCCATCTCTTAATAACAAATTTTCGCAGCTAGTTTAAATTATTTTTGCAGTATTTTTTTAGTTACAAAGATGTCTCTCTTATAACGAATCGATTTTTTAAAAAATACTTTATATCTGCCTTGCGCTCAGCTATTTTCCTAAAATATATTCATTCTTTTCGTTTAAATCGTAAAGCCTCCTTCCTAAAAAACATTCCCTAAAATATTGTAGCTCCTTCAATGTGGTCTCATATCCATTTTCCGTCAAATGTTTAATGGCAAAATAACAGTCTGTAACCATAAATTCATTATCTAAGTTATAGATTTCCTCTGGATTTAGCCTAATATTTAACTGCCTAACAACTTCATCCTTATCAATTTTTTTCTCAAGAAAAGAATCAATTATCTCATTAAGTACAGTCTTAATTTCATCTAGAGTCATAAATGCCTCCTATTTTTCAGCCTTATTAATTAACTGTCCTGATTCAATCCTAACTGCATCAAAATCTCTATGCAGTACATTCCCTGATTGGTCGGTTACTTCGTGAACTATAAACTTCGTACCATCACTGTCGGAGTATTTAACTACTCTTGAAGTTCCGCCTTCCGTAGATGGTCTCGATGACATCACTTTACTGTCTAGTTTTGAAAAATCAACACCTTTTGCTTCTAACTGCCCAATTTCATCAATAGTAGCCTTGGGAGAATAGTACTTCCCATCTTTAATTGTTACATCTTTTATGAGTTCTGCCGTAGTTTTAGCATTACTCGACCCCTCAGATTCACGAGTAGTAGCTTTTAACCAGTCTTGCTGTAAATTTTGCTTAGCATTGTTCAGTGTATTAGTTCCTAAAGCAATGGTACCATAGCTAGCATCAACTGCAACTATACTTAATCCACCACTCTCAGGAATTGCTGCAATACTTAGACTTCCCCCAGCAGAGCCTGCTGCAATTTCTCCAACGCCAACCCCTCCAGACAATATGTCACCAGCTACTTGCCCTTTATAAAAAGCAAGGGTATCTCTATCGTCAATTCTGTGGCCAGTTATTTCTTCATAACCATTTTGCACTATTCCAAAGCTTACATTATCATCTATTCGCGTCACAAAACCGGCAGCGCCATCAAGAACAGGCTCCGCCATTTCACTAAGTGTTTCTTTGGCATTTTCAACTTTCTCTGTCACTATTTGCAAAGGTGATGCATCTGTTAAAGGTGCTGTTGTCCAAAAAGTTCCCTGCGGGGTAATTGTATAATGCACATTGTCTTGTCCCGGTACTACATGGTATCCCAGACTTGCATAATAATCGCCTGCCCCAGGTAAATTGTAACATACACTCCCATCGCTACGAACAAATTGTCCAGATTCATTCATCCTACCATTATTGGCCATAACAGATTCTACAGTTTCACCCAAGTGTGTATTGGGCGAATATATTTCCGATGGTTCTGAACGGGGAACGTACAAATCCGAATGTACTGTTCCAAAACTAATTTGATCAAGAAAACTTCCTGACTCATCAAGATGTTCTCGAGCTATTTGTGCCAATTCATAAGAACCTTCTCCTGAATAGGCATTAATGGCCGTATCCAAATTTGACGTCATCCCCAAATCAGATACATCCATGTCATTTCCCATTTGTTTCTTCAAATCAGGCTCTATACTGTTATCGAACGATTTTGATGGAATATTTTCATCATTCCAGGCATCCAGGGCTTTATATTTTGCATAGATTGCAGCTCGTTTAGCCCGCACTTCAGAGTTATTTAGATCATGCCCTGCTTTTTCAAGTTCAATAAGCATAGCGAGTTGCATTTCATGATCCAGCCAGTTGTTCTTGGTTCCGCTCAAGGCCGCAGCCATTGCACTTTTTGCATCTGCCCCGATAATCTTTGCAGCAGCGGCTCCAATGGCCATACTAGCAAGTTCATGTACGCCTGTATCTTTTATTTTTGCTAATTCTTTTTGGACAGCTTCATTTAATGCGGCTCCACGCGCTCCTGCTGAAAATCCATCCCCCGCCATATTGGACATAATACCACCGGCTAAAGCATGCAGGAGAATTTTTTTACTGCCGCCTTCATCCCAGGCTTTTACCTTTTCCATCGCTTTTTTATATTCGACGGAATCTGGTTTATATTGCTGCGCTTCTTTTTTCGCTTTTTCATATTGCCGTAAAGAGATATCGCCTATCAGCTTATAGGATTCTTGTCCAAACAAGTTCACTAATTCTTGTTTCTCTTTTACGCTATTAGCATCAAAAATTTTTCCAAGCGCATGCATGGTATCTGCTGTATTTCGACTCAATCCAGATAGATCATAGTTTCCATTTCTTACTTCAACCGTGCCTGCTGCAATACTAGATTTTGTTGTGCTTGCACTGCTCCCCTTTATGGACATACTCATATCCGGTGTTATTACTTGATTTTTTTCTCTCTTAATGATAGGGTTGCCCGAAGCATCTACGTCATTTGTTGTTTTGGCATGGTTTTCCGTTTGCAGAGAAAAGCCGCTATTACCAGCACTATAATCCGCCTTATTCTGAATATCGGAATACGTTAGCGTACCTGTGCTGATTTTGTTTTTATCTGCGGTTGCATCACTCGAAATAACCGCACCTTTCAGGTCGGTGTTTTTTCCTACTTCGATGGCAAAGCCACCTTGTCCTGCATGGATTTCAGCCTGCTTGGTTACGCTGTTATAATCCGAGTCGATATTGCCTTTGCTAACCGAGCCGCTATAGTTTGGCGTATCGAAGACATTGCCACCTGTTTTTCCGTCTTCTGGATGTATAACATTTGAGCTGATGCCAAAGCCACTGGAATCGCTCTTTTCTTCATAGGTATCCTTATCCTGCAGACTTTCAAGGTTCAGGTTGCCTTCGACTTTGACCTTTACTTTATCCCCGCTGGCTTTGGAGCCAAGGATATTGGTATCTTCCCCGGAATGCAGATCCAGGGTGTCTTTGGCCGTAACGGTGCTGGCCTTATAGGTCGTGGTATTTTCTTTTACCGCATCGTTTTGTTTATTGCTGTGCAGTTCAACCCCGGTGAGTCCTGCCGTACTGAAGCTGACGCCAAATCCGGCATCGCTGTTATGGCTTTCACTGGTGGTCTTATTGCTGTTTTCCCCGGCGGTAATGTTTACATTTTTCTTGGCATCAAGGGCGATGTTTTTCCCGGTGATATCCGAGCCCTTGACGTCAATGTTGCCTTGGGTAGCCTGAATTGCAACGTTTCCATCGGCATCCACATGACTGCCCTGCGCGAGTTTACTGGTGCTGTTGCTTTGGCTTTCTTCACTTTTTGAGCCAAAGCTTACGCTGAGCGACAGATCATTTTTGCTGATACGGCCCATTTTCGCTAAATCGCCTTTAGCTTTGGCATCTTTCACTGCTTCCACAGACTTATAAGCATAAAGGGCTTTGAGGCGATCATCTTTTACTTGCTCGGCCCGCTGCAGCGGAGCGGCGATGGATTGTGCCGTTTTAATAGCACCGCCACCTAGCGATATGGTCAAGCCCGTTTGCTTGAATTCATGTTTTTCCTGGCTGGTATAGGCGTTGTCAGCGCTTTCAATACTTACGTCTTTTGCCGTGATGGCGATGTCTTTTTTCGCAATGACATCACTGGCCTTGACCGCTGCACTGTCGCCTGCCGTGAGAGTAACATTGTCGCCAAGGCTGCCGATCGTGGATTTTATTTGTTCGACAGACTGGTTTTTCAACTGATCTTTTCTTTTGGCTGCCAATCGTGATCCCGAGACCGCCGCCACTAAGCAATCCGGTATTTTTTACTATTTTTCGTATTCACTCTGGCTTTTTTCTTCGGCCGCTTGGATCTTCAGGTTTTTGCCTGCTTCGAGTTGTACTTTGCCATCGGCAATCACACTAGAGCCGGTAACCGTCAGGTCTTGCTCGGCTTTTCCCTGAATCTGGCCCCCAGAGATTGCGCTGCCTACGACAGCGTCGTTTATTTTGTGATCGTAGATATCGGTCTTCGTCGATGAGAAGAAGCCCGTCTTTTCCCGATGTTCTTCGTGTAAGCTTTCATGGCGTTCGGTTTCATTGGCAATCGTAAGATTTCCCTGGGCCTTGGCTGCTACCAAGCCCGTTTGGGTCTTTATCGTGCTGCCTTTTATGTTGATATCTTTCCCGGCTTCAAGCTTGCTGTCTTTTCCCGCATAAATGGTACCGGAAACGACGGTTTCGTTGCTGTCTTTTTGCCGGTCAAAATAATATCCGCCGCGATTTCCTACAGAGGCATCGACCATCGTGCTGTCTTTGGCCGCTACCAGGTTAATATCCCGCTGCGCTTTGATATCGACGGTATCTTGCGCCTGTAGAGCAGAGCCTTTTATGGTAATATCCTGCCCTGAAAGATGGATATTGCTGCCACTGATCCCGCTTTGTGTCTGCCGGACAATGTCTTCCTGTGCACTGGATTTCCCATAGGCCACAGCGACATGGCGCTCCTGGGAAAGGGTTTCGATAGCAATGTCTTTGTTGGCTGACAGCGTGACATCTTTCCCTGCGGCAAGAATTGCCCCTTGATTTTTTATGCTATTTTCAGCGGTAAGGGTAATATCCCCCGTAGCCTGGATATTTGCAATACTGCTATTTTCAATCTGTGTCAGTTCCCGATATTTTTCGGTTTTCTGCGTGGTCCGGTTGATGATGTCCTTAGCTGTAATATTAACAGCATCCCCGGAAATTTCCCCGCCGGCATTTTCGACGGTTCCACTGGCTTTGATCGCTATATCTTTCCCAGCGATCGTCCCTGCTTCATTTTGAAGGTTATCTTGCTGCAGGTGCAGGGTTTTATCGGCTTTTATCGTGCCGATGTTTTTGAGGTCGCCACTGGTTACAAGGTCTATATCGCCGCCAATGATTAAGGCCCCTGTATTTTTCAAGTCCCCTTGTTTTAAGGCCGAAAGATAAATCTCCGGAACGAGGACCGTTTGATTGTCTACCTTCTTTTCTACCAGCCACACGATATCCGTGGTCAAGGCAGCCATCTGTTCTTTCGTCAGGCCGACCCCGACGGTCAGATTGTAGGCTTTGGCGACAACCGCGCCTTGATCCATCAACGCTTTATATTGTTCAAGATCCGAGCTGTAATCGCCAAGGTATTTACGCCCTGTGAGCTGCGTAATTTGCTCCATGACAAATTTTTGCTCATAATAGCCATCGCCCAGACGCTTAGAGACTTTTTCCGGATCGGATTTGACGCGCTGGAGCAGATAGTCACTCGATAAGAAATTTTTATAATTTGCAAATTGCGGATTGGTTTCAATCAAGTATTTTGCCGTTGGCTCGGCATGAAGCTTGAACATTCCGCCATCGAGCCGAAGATCCCCGAGCAGCAGGTTTACATTTTTCACCATGGGAACCTTCAACGCCTGCGGTCGTTCGGTAAGGGTGTTTTTAACAGCATCGTAGGTTATATTTTTCGTCGTGTCGGCCTGGATTTTGACGCCATGAACCCCGCTCAAAATACCAGGCCGCGCAGTTTGTTCATCCTCTACCATCTGTGCATAATAGGGAATAACCGTCGTCCCATACACATCGTGGCAGCCGATATGGAACCGACGATGATGCTTATACTTCCAATTGTGCAAATCATTGCCGGTATCCGTTGTGATGATCGTTCCCTGGTAGCCGAAGTTTTCAAGATTTTTTGTCTGAATGTTTAAGTCATGGCCCGCTGTCACTTCACTATAGTGATTGACAAGGTCCCCGGATTCCAAGGTAATATCTTTATCCGCGGCAATATGCGCGGCCGGGGTTTCCTCTTTGATCGTTCCGGTTTTAATTTCCCGGTCAAAATGCCGCGATGCACTATAATGCCCTGGCAAGGGCGAAATCCCATAGGCAATATCCTGATGGGTAATCGTCCAGTCCGTATGAAAAAGCGTTTTTTCATTTACGATTTTATCCGCCAGTACCTGTATATTTCCCTGACTTTCGATAAGGGACGACTGATTTAAAAGCGTGTTTTCCGCTTGGATTTTAAGATCACCGCCACTGTAGAGAACTGCCTGGTCGATATTTTTAAAGTCTTTTACCGTAAACTGGCTTTTCCCATTGATTGCAATGGTTGCGTTCTGATTGACGATCTGGTCGGTCTGAAGGTCTGCATCGCCGTCTATAAAAAGACCAGCCGCCGCTTTATTGGTAATTTCCTTCGCCTTTATGGCGGTATGAGCACTTGCCGTTATTTGCGAATGGTTGTTTTCCATCGTCGCCGCTGCTACCTGCAGGTCTTTGCCGCTATAAAGGACGCCGTCATTTTGGTTTTTCAAGCTTCGCATTTGCAGGCTCTGATCTGTATGGCTATGAATTGTGGCTTTGTCATTTACAAGATCTTCACTCAGCGCGACGGCCATTTTGCCCCCACTGTTGAGCACTGCCTGCTTTTCATTGGTAAGGTTTTTAGCCGCTACCTGCACGGCATTTGAAGCTGCCATTTTTCCTGTATTATAGATATTCCCATCCGCGGCGATATTCAGGTCATGCGCCCAAATTTCCGAGGCATTGTTATACAGGTCATTGGTTACGAGATTTAGTTGCTGAGTCGTCGCTGCATTGACTCCATCGCCGACCAAAAACACACTGCCTCTTGCTCCGGAGGCAAACGATGGTGCCCCCGAGAGCCAGTTTTGCGCTGAGGCCGTCGCTAAGGTCGCATGATCAGCATTGATAAAGCCCGCTCCATTGACTTGAATCCCATTGGGATTGGCAATAATGACATTGGCTTTGTGTCCGGCCACTTCGATAAAGCCGTTAAGCTTACTGGCCCTGGCCGAGGTCACTTCATTTAAAATCGTTTTTGCCGCCACGCCGCCGAGACGCGTATTGTAGTCAATATACCCGGCGAGCTGCGTATCGGCATAGGCGGTGGCATTGTTTAAAATAATGCCACTTGGTTTTACATTGAAATCGGTATACAAGTTGCGCGATAAGCCCTGTGCATTAGGCGTCGCAATCTGGACCAGGTCGATTCCGCTGGCGGTTTTATCAACAATCGGTTTATCGCTGGCGCCTGCCGAGGCATCTGCCACCAGAGCCAGATCGCTTTCCTTGGCTACGGCTTTTGTTACCACCACAGTGCCTGCCGCGTCTTTTATTGGCAGCACCGGGGTAACAATATCTTTATCCTTTAAGGCCGTCGGGGGCTGCACAACGACCACCGCCGTATCCGGGTTGCTTTCCTTTACAACCACGCTCGGTGCCTGGGTATTGCCTTTTTCATATTTTATTTTCCCGGCAGATAATGCAATTTCTTTGGTCGCACTGAGCATGCCGGTGGAATTTATATGATCGCCCGCCTCAAGTGTAAGGGCAGCCGGAGCTGGCTTTGCCACTGGCGCCGGCGCACCATCCTCATCCTCCAAGGCTTCGCCTGCGATGATAAAACCGGTATTTTGTGCATCGCCTTTGGTTTTTATGCTGATTTCAGCTTTTGAGGTCAGCTGTCCCTGGTTGGAAAATCCCGTCGCCGCATGTACTGCTATGTTTTCAGCGGCATTGATATGCCCCTCGATAGAGAGTTTCCCTTCGGTGGATATTGTCAAAGCTTTATCGGCGACAATGGTTCCGTCGACATTTACGCCGAGCCCTTTTTCTGTGCCGACAAGCATAATTTTACCGGCATACATTCCGCCTACAGCCCCAATATCAAGGGCAACGGCCGGCTTTGCCGCTTCCTTGCCGGCTATTTCCTTGGTCTTTAAGTCGGCATATGAAATCTCATTGTTCCCGGTAACGAGATTCAGGTCATTGCTCGTCCAAACCTCGGCATTTATTTTGGCTGCCCGGGACAAGATGTCAAGTTTACTGGCTGCATGCTGTTGATCCAGCCCGCTGCCTTCAATGGCAACGTCCCCGCTGTTGACCCTAAAGGAGGCCAAATTCCCCGCGGCATCGAGCTGCGGTTTCCCTGTCGCCAGGGTTACCCGATTGGCATTGATGAAGCCAACCCCGTTTCCCGTAATGCCATTCGGGTTGGCAATGATAAGATCCGCACGGTTGCCCGCAATCTCGATCATGCCATTTAAATTGGTCCGGTTGCTGCCGGTAACTTCATTTATAATCAACGAGGCCGGTGCCCCTTTGAAATTGGCATTGGCCTGAATGTTTCCAGCCAGTGTGGTCGCAGCGGCCTGCGCGGCATTGTTTAGTACCAACCCGCCGGTTCCGACATTAAAATCCGTATATAAATTATGTGAAATCCCCTGCTTGTTTGGTGCGGCAATATCAATTACCGGCACCGGCCCGTCATGAACTACGGGTTTATGATTTGCATCGGCGGCAGCATCGGCGGTTGTTGCGGCAAAAGCCAGTGCCGGCTGCGTGGTGAAGACAAACAATAGCAAAGATGCAATCCATTTTCTTGCGTTGACTTGCATTTGTTTCCTCATCTTTTTCTCCTTTATGTCTGCTATATCTGCATGGTTAACTGGAAGCCATAGGTCTGCGCTGCTGTTTTAAACCCGTCTGGTTTTTCTATGGGCCAGCCAACAAATACATCATATTGCGTGTTTTTGATATTTCCCCGAAGTCCAATCGCGGCTCCCATAAGCTCCGTCCCCGTTAAAAACTGCGCCGAAGGACCGGACACCTTGCCGTAATCCATAGCTGCATAGAGCTGATGCTCCTGATTGAGCGGATAACGCCATTCATTTCGTATCAAAAAGCCGTTTTCTGCCGACAGGTTCTGTTCCCCGTCGAAGCCCCGTACACTGTAGCGCCCACCAATGCTGAAAAATTCCGATCCGTATAAATGGTCCGGTGTTTGCTGGGTACGAAACATCAAATTATATTGGCCTGTTTTTGCTCCCATTTTCAAAGGGGTATTCCATGTCAGATCAAATAAAAACATTCCATACTGTGTGGTCGGTTCGTCCGGCATCCCGTCGGTCGGACCGGCTTTAGCCCCAAGCCAGCGAACGCCCTGCTGGTAACGAAGGGCTGCATCTAACGTACCTTTCCCTATGTACTGCTTATGTGTGATTCCTAGCTGCACTGCTGTCGTATCTTGCCGCTGCACCGTGATTTCCTCATCATCGATATAGCTATGGCGATGTTTTTTTATAATATGCAGCTCCATATTGGTCTTGCGTGTCTGGTCACGCTGAAGTAAATGCGTAATCCCAAAATCATAATTATCCATATTTCCGGAGGATAAAAAGGGATTGACCGCGGTTGTCACCAGTTGGTGGTAGTTATAGGTGGATGTACTAAAGGTCAAGGTATCCTTCCCAAACGGAATGGAATAGTACAAACTGCTGGCCCTGGTGCCGCGCTGCTGTCCATGTTTTTCTGCATCTTCGTTTAGGGAAATATTCAAGATGTCATTCATGGAAAAGAAATTATCTATCTCAAGTGCCGTTGTCGCCTGTAATTTCCCGGTGCTTTTAAGCCCTGAATCGTCCAGCGATGTGACGATTTTCCACGGTTTGCTTCGCTTCACACTTAAAACGATATCGCTTTGCCCCGGCGTTTGCGCGGGAACTATTTTTATGTCGACCTCCTGCGATGGCACCCGTTTCATTTGCTCGAGGCCTTGCTCCAGATCGCGAATATTTAGTAGATCCCCTTTTCTCACTGAAAAGGCATTCTTCCAGGTCCCCCAGGTATGCGGATCGGCAAACCGAATCGCCCCAATGGTTCCCGGCTGCAAATCGAGCATTAAAATACCACTCGCTATATCTTGCTCTTTCAAGTAGACACGAGTGGTTATATACCCTTTGGCTACAAGGGATTCATTGATTTCTTTTACCAATAAATTCATGCCCTGTATCCCTATTTTCTGGCCTTCGTATTGCCGAAGATACGTTTTAATCCAAGAAAATTGTTTCGCTGCAAAGTCCCCTCGGACTTTGAATTCTCGAATCACAAAGCTCGGTGATTCTTCCGGCAATTCAATATTTTTCGAATGTTCCTTCTTTTTGCTCAACTGAAAAAGCTGTTCCTTGCTTCGCCGGTCGCGTTCTTTCTCTGCGTCCTGGGCCAAAATCTTTTGTTCCTGCTGCTGCACGATAGCTTCTTGCGAGCGCAGATCCGCCGGTGTCGGTGCTGCCTGGGCAAAGGTCGGTGGTAAAAAAAAGAAAAAACCCAGCAACAATCGGCAAAATTTCTTATCCATAAGCATCTCCCTCCTTGGTTTTGAGTAAGTCCCCATCATAACACGATTTCCATTCTACTCCCATTTTTTTAATTTGTATAGAGTTTTTTTATTTTTGTGCATATTTACCTATGTACGCACTACCATACGTCCTCAGAAGACATTTCTAGTGATATAGGCGATTTTTCCATGTAAAAATAAAATAGGACTCACCAGAAACCCTGTGAGTCCTCGAGACAATTAGGGCCGCTCCCCAGTAAGCGTCCCTAATTCTTATTTAAAGAATTCATCAAATCCAATTGATTCTTCCTTCTTATCTGTTATTCAAATGTTATTACTAAATATGCTTCTTTTGTTTTATTAATAACCATTTCTATTATTTTTTGCTTCATCACATCATCAATTTTTTCTAATTCATATGGAGGTTCCCAATTTTCAATCGTGTCTTTATAGGCTATGAAACTTCCTACCAGCAACTCACCTTTAATTTCAACAACTTTCCCTTCAATTTCAACCTTTATATATGACCTTGTTCCCGTTATTTTCATGTCTCATTATCTTCTCTCAAATATCAATGTTTTGATTCCCGTTTTTTGGGAGCCTTCACCATCTCTTATTTAAAGATTATCACTTTTTTGTCAAAAAGAATCGTCCCCAGTGTCTCTATAAAATGACAGTCCCCCTCTAATCGCGTCTTAGCTGGGAATAGCGATTAAATCCGTAAATAAGCAATCAAGTATCCGTGCTTTTCCTTTCCCCTTCAACTCAGTTTCTACATCTTCGATTATTGTATTAGCTAATTCACTTGTTATTTCTATATATCCGTTTTGAGACAAAACCGATTGCATTTCACCAATCACATTTTGTATCTCTGTTGAATAATTAGAAACATCTCTAAACTCCCATTTGTTTGTATGATTATCTAGTATAGTTTCATTTACGAAAAAGTAGTAATAATTATCTAAGATACTGATAAACAAAAACAAATCTAATCGTTTCCCCCCTAAAGAATTGATTAATAAAATATCATCATCCAAAATTAGTTGATTTTGATGTAAAAGAATTCTATATTCATAACCATTAGAGGATCCAAAATCCGTCCAATTAATTACTTCATAGTTATCAAAAATCCGGGATAAAATTTCATTTATTTGATAACTATGTGAACCATTTTCCGAATGCTCCCGTCTTTTACTTACTAATCTTGTAATCTGAGTTGATAAATGATATTCATAGTCACTGTAAGGTATATTTTTCGGATAGTAGCAGTATATAGTTTCTACTATCTTATCGAATACTATCATCATTTTCTCCTTATGTTTATTTTCATTTATCACCTTTATCAAAACGTTTATCTTTAAGTAACTTTTTTGCTGCTCGTGCAGGACAGTTAGGGACATTTATTTTCGTCAACTTTTAGCCATAATTCCCTTTGCTATGCCTGTCAGTCGTTTCAATTTATCTCCTGGGTGATTCTCTTTCAACAAGATGTCCACATGATTTGTCATCAAACAATAGGCATGCATTTCAAATTTTATTTCTTCCTTCAAAACTTTCAATATCTCTAGCGTATATTCAAAATCTTGTTCTTCCTCAAATATATTCTGATGATTTATTCCTCGATATACAATATGATAAAATCCACTTTCACTTATCTTTCTTGCTTCTCTTGGCATATTTCATCACCCCTTATTGGAAGCATACCACTTTGTTGCCAAAAAAGAAACGTCCCTGGATTGTCACTGTGAGGCCTTGTATTCTCTATGGAGCGGGCAAGGAGAATCGAACTCCCATCATCGGCTTGGGAAGCCGGTGCTCTACCATTGAGCTATGCCCGCGAATCGAATTGCATCGACTCATATATTCTATCATAAAACCATTTCAAATTCAAGGTTTTGTATATATTTACTATTTTTCCCGCAAATGAAGCCCGATCACAGCGCCAATACCTGGCAGGCAAGCTGCCGGCCACGCGCTACAGCCGTATCCGCTGACAATCCGGCTACGGCCACCAGCAAAGGACACGGCTGGTTTTTGGCATCGAGCCTTCGCTCTCTGTCCGGATTTTCGCAAAGGAGGAGTATCCCAGCCACGTTGCGGGCAGAAAAATCGGCGATACAGGCTTGTTCCTGTTCCGCCAGTCCGTGGGAACAAGCAAACACAGGGCCTTTTTTTGTGGCGCAGCTCCTGTTCAATGCCCGTCAGGAGGCCTCGGACCGATTCCTGCTGCAAGTCGGTAACGATCACACCGACCAGCGAGGATCGCTGCTGATTGAGTTCCCTAGCCTGTATATTCGGCACATACTGCAGCTGCGCAGCCGCGGTCCGCACCCGATCAGCCGTTGCCGGCTTGACGGAATAATTCCCATTGATGACGCGTGATACTGTTGCCACCGAAACACCGGCAGCAGCAGCCACATCAAGAATTGTCGCCTTCATGTTCTGCCCCCATCATTTTTTAGCTCGGCCCGTTCAGTCCGGGTATCCGGCCGGATGTCCTTTATGCCACTTCCAGGCAGTCTTTATGATTTCTTCAACCGCGGTATACTGCGGCTGCCAGCCAAGAACAGTCTTGGCCTTTTCACTTGATGCAATCAGCTGCGCCGGGTCGCCGGCACGGCGGGCACCCAGCTCGACTTTTATCGGCTGCCCCGTTGCCCGGACTGCCGCGGCAATCATCTCCCGGACAGAGAAACCCTGTCCGTTGCCGAGATTAAAGATTTCACTGTCTTTGCCCTGCTGCAAATACGCAAGGGCCTTTATATGGGCATCCACCAGATCCACGACATGAATGTAGTCACGGATGCAGGTCCCATCAGCGGTCGGATAATCCTCACCGAAGATCGTAATATGCTCACGGCGACCATTGGGCACCTGCAGAATCAAAGGAATCAGATGTGTTTCCGGAGAATGATCTTCACCGATCGATCCGTCTTCGAGGGCGCCAGCCACATTGAAGTAGCGCAGCGAAACATATCTTATCCCATTTGCCCGGCTGACCCATTTCATCATCTTTTCCATCGTCAGCTTCGTTTCACCATAGGTGTTGGTCGGCAGCGTCGGTTCAGCTTCAGTAATCGGCACCTTTTCTGGCTCGCCATAAACAGCCGCCGTTGAAGAAAAGACAATCTTATCAACCTGATGCCGGACCATTGCCTCCAGCAAGATCTGCATCCCATGGACATTGTTGTTGAAATATTTTAGCGGCTGCTCCATGCTTTCACCAACAAGGGAGTTAGCCGCAAAATGCATCACCGCGTCGATTTTATTTCTTCCATTACCCTGTCAAGGAGCAAGGAATCGCGGATGTCGCCTTGATAAAACTTCGCCTCCGGGTGCACTGCGCTGCGATGTCCCGACTGCAAATTATCGACAATGACAACTGCCTCGCCGCGATTTATTAATTCATGTACAGCATGAGAACCGATATAGCCCGCTCCGCCGCATACCAATACTGTCATCTTCTGCACTGCCTCCTACCGTGATATCTGGTGACCTTCTGCTGCTTTCCCACCAGATCCTATGTATATTATTTGCTTTTTATTATAGCATGTTCCCTGCGGGCAAACCATGATATTTGAAGCAACTCGTCCGCCATGCATTACACTGTATCGTCATACAAGTCAAAATCAAAGAATTATGTATACACACGGCAAACATGTTTATTATTTTTTCAATACGTGCGATAATATATATGAAATATTTTTACTTTTGCTTAGAAAGGATGTGCTCGCAATGAAAAAAAATATCAATCCGCAATGCCAATTCTGCTCCGAGGGGAAATGTTACATCAACGCCATGACATCACCAGAAGATTATGGGCTGAG
>Ga0183099_1001250_pt1 | contig 15171 bp, 9 predicted proteins | sample Biomet1_FD_127788 | JGI IMG/M metagenome (GOLD analysis project Ga0183099, IMG submission 127788) | Microbial communities from bioreactor (seeded with anoxic lake sediment) at LBNL, California, USA - Biofuel metagenome 1 | ecosystem: Engineered > Bioreactor > Anaerobic > Unclassified ... | reverse complement strand
CGTGCTTTTCACGATTCAAAAGAACCCTCTTCGGTGCTTATTTGCATAAGCTAAATCTTACATTGTTTAATTTACAAGGTACACTCTACGCTCTCGCTCTTCAGTTCCCTGTCTCGCGAGCGCTTTGCTAATATAACACCCGAGGATGAGGATGTCAACAATTTTTTGCGTTTTTTTGAAAAGTTTTTTCTGGGTATTTTTCCCGTTTCGAAAAAATGACTGCATGTTGAATTGTTAAAATGCAAAACAACTATATGTGGGATTTTTTTGATTGCCGGCTAAAAAATATGCCTTTTCCTTTTCATGAAACTTTCAAAAAATAATAAAATAGCGGAGGAAATCCCCCGCTATTTTAACCGTATAGAGATCTACTTATTCAGCAGTACCGACAAACGCATCAATACGGCAGCGACCTGGGCACGCGTGGAAGTACCCAACGGAGCAAGTTCTCCCGCGGACATTCCTAAAAGCATTCCCCTTTCCGTAGCCCAGTCCATCGCGTTCTGCGCCCAGGAGGAAATTTCGTCCTTGTCTGAGAAATTCGCCGTACCGGTACCTGCGGAGGTCACGTCCAGGCCCGCCCACTTAGCGTAGCGCTGCATAAAGGTGGCCATCTCCTGACGGGTTATAGAGCGTCTCACCCCGAACGTCCCGTCCCCCATACCACTGACAATACCGTTGGCAGCGGCCCAGGCTACCGCCTGATAGTAATAAGCCCCGGGATCCGCAACGTCCTGAAACGCACTTGCAGCATCCGTCGCCGGATTTCCGGCCAAACGATACAGCACGGTCACGAACATCTCCCGCGTCATGGGGCTGTTGGGTGCAAACTGCGTATCGGACATTCCTAAAAACAATTTGTTTTCCACGGCATAACGAACACTGTCATAATACCAGCCGCCAGGGTCAATATCGGTAAAGCCGGTAAGACAATTGGCGCAGTACCAAAAATCCAAGTCCACGGCTCCCGAAATGCCGTTCACAGTCCCCGCGGAGGAATATTGCCACACGTCATACCAGGTCTGTAGGGATGTAGAGGTAGCCCACTGCGCCTGCCAGATGGAATAGCCCGCGCTGTATAGCGCGTCTGCTGAAATATTAAACGATAAAAACGAAGTATAAACACCGGCCTTCAGACCCGCTTTATGGATGGCGTTACAAAAAGCCAGCGCAATGTTGGTCTGCGCAGTCTTCGTCAAGTTCGCATCATGAAGCCGTCCTGCACCATTTATATACTCTATGTCGAGGTATACCGGCAACGTCAGCTCACCCGCCCAGCTGCCAAGTTTGCTGCGCACGTAGTTGGCCTCTTCCACGGCCTCGGTTTGGTTTATCGCCTGAGAGAAGAAATAAACGCCGACATGAATGCCGTTTGCCAGCGCGCCGCGGATGTTTGCCTCAAAGTTATTATCATAATAGAACGCCCCAGTACCCGAATAGCGCCCGCCAATGCGGATAATGGCAAATTTCACCCCGTCCGCCGCGACTTTCGCCCAATCGATGGTCCTCTGGTATATAGACACGTCGATACCCTTCAGTACATCATACTTATCGTAGCGTGGGTTTTGTATGTAATCGCCGGTGGCATAGCCGTCTGAATAGGGACTCCCACCCGCCTGCGCATGGCCTTCCCCGGTGGTTTCCTCCTCATCTGCCAGCGCTGGCAGGGAAATGCCGAAAAGCAGCACCGCCGCCAGCAGGATGCAAAGCCATTTTTTCATCGTCACAGCCCTTTTGTCATTTTTTGTTACGATTATATCATTTTCTTAAAAAAAAACAAGACGAGAAAATCCTCGCCTTGTTTCTCGAAATATATTGCCTTGCCCAGGTCTTTTAAAAACCGTCTGATCTTGAATCATGTGCCTTTTGCCGCCGCGTAATTGGCCACGAAAGCACGGGCTTCCTCCAGAATACGGCGTTTGGACAGCAGTCTCACGGCAACAGACGGTTTTCCGCCGGCCTCCACCTTCACGCGGCCTTTCCAGTCCGGCTTCGCGTACAGGGCGCTGATGCGCTCAAAGTTAAAGTCCGCGAAGGAAAAGCGCAGGCTGCCGCCTTTTTGGGTGATGTCTGTGATGCCGACCTTGGACGCCTCGCTGCGCAGCAACGCCACTTCCACCAGCGTCCGCACGGAGGGAGCCGGTTCTCCAAAGCGGTCGTTCAGCTCATCAAGCATATCCTCCGCTTCCGCCTCCGAGCGGACGAGGGCGATGCGGCGATACAGGTCCATGCGCTGCTCCGGGCTTTTGACATAGTCCTCTGGAATATTGGCGGTGACGGTGAGATCTGCCGAGCACTCGGTACGCACGGGCAGCGGTTCACCCCGCTCCTCCAGAACCGCCTCCTCCAGCAGCTTCATATACATATCGTATCCAACGTCGATCATGTGGCCGGACTGCTCCGCGCCCAGGAGATTTCCGGCGCCGCGAATCTCCAGGTCGCGCATGGCGATGCGGAAGCCGGAGTTGAACTCCGCAAACTCCCGGATGGCCTCCAGCCGCTTTTCCGCGATTTCCGTGAGAACCTTATCTTTTTTATATGTAAGATAAGCGCTGGCACGGCGGCTGGAACGGCCCACGCGGCCGCGGATCTGGTGCAGCTGCGCAAGACCCAGATGGTCGGCGTCCTCGATGACAAGGGTATTGACGTTTGGGATGTCGATGCCGGTTTCTATGATTGTCGTGCACACCAGCACCTGCGTCTCCCCGTTTGTCATTTTTTCCATGACAGAAGCCAGTTCGTCTTCATCCATGCGGCCGTGGGCCACATCCACCGTCACGTTCGGCAGCAGCTTCATAAGCCTTGCGGCGGCGCGCTCAATTGTATCGATGCGGTTGTGGAGGTAATAGACCTGCCCGCCGCGGCTGACCTCCCGGCGGATGGCGTCGCAGACCACATCCCAATCGTGCTCCATCACAAAGGTCTGCACGGGCAGCCGATCCCGGGGCGGTTCTTCGATGGTCGACATATCCCGGATGCCGGAAAGGGCCATGTTCAGGGTACGGGGGATCGGCGTTGCCGACAGGGTCAGCACATCCACCTGTTTCGACATCTCTTTAATGTGCTCCTTATGGCCCACGCCAAATCGCTGCTCCTCGTCCACGATGAGCAACCCCAGTTTTTTGAATTCCACGTCCTTTTGCAGCAGCCGGTGCGTACCGATAACAATATCGCAAGCGCCGCTTTTGAGCTGCGCGAGCGTATCCTTGATCTGTGCAGGCGAGCAGAAACGCGACAGAATGCCGATTTTGACCGGGAAACCGAAAAACCGGCTTGTGGCAGTCTGGTAATGCTGCTGCACCAGCACGGTGGTCGGTGCCAGGATGGCGGCCTGATAGCCGTCGAGGACACATTTCATGGCGGCGCGCAGCGCAACCTCCGTCTTGCCGTAGCCTACGTCGCCGCACAGCAGCCGATCCATGGGCACAGGCTTTTCCATATCGGCCTTGATCTCCTCGGCGCAGCGAAGCTGGTCGTCGGTCTCGGTATATTCAAAAGCCTCCTCGAACTCCGTCTGCCAGGCGGAGTCGGCAGAAAAAGCGTGGCCCGGCGTTTTCTGCCGTTCTGCGTATAGTCGGATTAGTTCGGCAGCCATCTCCTTAGCGGCCGCCTTGGCACGAGAACGCGCCTTTGCCCAGTCCGCACCGCCCAGCTTGGAAAGCTTTACGGGAGTTTCTTCCCCGGCTCCGATGTACTTTGTAACCAAATCCAGCTGCGTAGCAGGGACGTACAAGCTATCCGTACCGGCGTAGCAGATTTTAATATAATCCTTGTCAACTCCGTCCACTGGCATCTTGAAGATGCCGGTGAAGCGGCCGATGCCGTAGTTTTCGTGCACGACCAGGTCGCCCACGGACAAATCCTCGTAGCTGCCCAGCCTTGACCCGGCAGGGACAGCCCGCTTACGCCGGGTTGTGCGCAGGCCCTGTTGGATGATCTGTGCGTCCGACAGAACAGCCAGTTTGATCTGCGGGTACTCCAGGCCGGCGGAAAGACTGCCCACCGTTACCGCGCAGCAGCCAGGCTCCGGCAGTTTTGCCAGGGTTTTATCCAAAAACGCGCCTTCGACACCTTTTTCCTTCAAAAGTTCACACAGCGCCTGCGCCCGGCGGCCGTCGGAGGCCAGGGCCACGCAGCGGTAACCCTCCGAAAGCCAGTGAGATACATCCTCGGCTGCGGTATCGGCACTGCCTCCATAGGACGGCAGCTGCTTTGCCGTAACGCCCACGGCGGTTTTCGGCTCCATCGGATAGCGTCCCACGGTAAAAGCGTCTGCCATGACCACGGGAAAGTCCGCCAGCTTTTCAACGGCGGTGTCCCAGGGCAGGGCGAATTCCGCCAGCCGGCCCGGCAGCGTACCGCTCTCCATAAGCAGGCGCAGATCCTCTTCCATTTGCTTAAGATAACCCGCAGCCCGCTCGGCACATTTTCCCGGCTGATCCAGTACCACGACGGCGTCCCGCGGCAGATAATCCAGGACTGTGGTAAACATCGGATAGACAATCCCCATATAACGGTCGGCCGCCGCGAAACTGGCTGCGTTTTCTACTGTTTCGGCGTCCTTTTCCAGCGTCGCGCGCAACTTCTGCGCGTCGAAATGCGTGGCATGCGGATTCAGCCGCCGCGCCAGAGCGCGGATTTCTTCTGCCAGGCCGGTTTTTCCTCCGTCCGCCAGGGACGGCAGGGTCTCTGCCGCCGGGAGTACCCGCAGCGCCTGCAACGACCCTGTCCGCCGCTGGCTGGAGGGGTCAAAGCTTGAAATTTCATCGATTTCATCGCCCCAGAGTTCCAAGCGGGCCGGCGCATCGTGGGCAGGCGACCAGATATCCAGAATTCCGCCGCGGCGTGCAAACTGTCCCGGACCCTCCACTTTATCTGCCAGTACATAACCGGCCTTGAGAAGACGGTCCTCGCCGTCCTCAACGGGAAGCGTATCACCCGCCCTGAGTGTAAACGACGCCCTGCGCAGCACAGAAGGCGGCACAGCGCGCTGCAGAAGGCCGGGGACCGTACACACCGCCGTGGCAAGATTTTTTTCATCCAGGGCATCCAGCGCCGCAAGGCGCCGCTGTTCGGTCTGACGGGAGACGCTCTCCGCATCGTAGAAGGTGAAGTCCCGTCCCATCAGTACGGAAACCGGTTGCTCCAAAAAAGCCCTCAGGTCGGCTGCCATGGATTCGGCCGACGTCTCATCCGGACTGATGACAAAAATAGGACGCCCCGTGCAAAGGCGCAGTGAAGCGGCCAGGTTCGCCCGATGGACAGGGGCAAGCCCGGATATGAGAGCAGGCAAATATCCCTCCTCAATCATGTTAGGGAGGGTATTAAGCGATTTATTTTCCAACAAAGCAAGGGCAAGTGTTTGCATATGTGTTATTTTACCTCCGAAAGAACCTACACGCAAGGGTCTTTACGGTTGAAAAATTATCTTATATATTGTTGTATTATATCTATATAGATGTTATAATTATATAGTTAGATATATTCACTTAATATACTACTTTTGAGGAAAGTTGGAGAATTTGTGAATTCTATAAACGATATATGGCAGAGCGTACAGGACAGGCTCGCAGGTGAACTGACCCCGACGGCCATGAGTACCTGGTTTTCCGACTGTGTCCCGGTCGAGCTGGGAGATAAAAGACTCGTTTTGCAGACAAGTAACGACTTCAAACGCAACATCATCTCACAGCGTTTTTCAGAGACCATCAAAAATGTCCTGTCAGACCTCTTCTGCTGTGATTTTGAGGTTCTGGTACTGACGCCGGACGAACTCAGGGAATTCCGGCAGGAATCCATTCGGGACGACGATCTGCCGGAGGCCACGGCCTATACCTTTGACCGTTTCATTGTGGGCCAGTCCAACAAGTTTGCTCATGCGGCCGCTGTCGCCGTAGCGGAAAAGCCCGGTGCAGCCTACAACCCCCTGTTTATCTACGGAAACTCCGGCCTTGGCAAAACCCATCTTCTGCTGGCTATTGGCCAAGCAATCCGGGAAAAAAACCCCAGCGTGAAAATCGGCTATGTCAAGGGGGACGACTTCACCAATCAAATGGTGGCCTCCATCCGGGAGGGCAATCAGGAGGAGTTCCGTAAAAAATACCGTAATGTCGACCTATTTCTCGTGGACGACATTCAATTCATCGCCGGCAAGCTCGGCGTACAAGAAGAGTTTTTCCACACCTTTAATAACATTTATGAAGCCGGTCACCAGATCGTCATTACCTCCGACCGTCCGCCGTTGGAAATGGTAAAACTGGAGGATCGTCTGCGCACTCGCTTTGAAGGCGGCCTCATGGCAGATATTCAGCCCCCCGACCTGGAAACACGCATGGCCATCGTCCGCAACAAAGGTCAGGGACTCGGTCTGGTGCTTTCGGATGAAGTTGTGGAATACATAGCCAACAACATCACCGCCAACATCCGTCAGATCGAGGGCGTCGTACATCGCCTCACCGCCTACCGGGACATCATGGACGACTCTATCACCATCACAAGCGTCAAACGCGCCATCAAGGACGTCATTCGCGTAGGGGTATATATTCCAACTCCGGATGTAATCATCACCGAGACAGCCCGTTATTTCAGTTTGACGGAAGAAGATATCCGCGGTCAGCGCCGCATCAAAAACACTGCCATGGCCCGGCAGATTGCCATGTATCTCATCCGTAGTTTGACAAACCTATCCTTGGTAGATATCGGAGAGGAATTTGAACACCGCAACCATTCGACAGTCCTCTCTTCCATCCGCAAGGTAGAAGACCTGCTGAAGACCGGCGGTGACAACGATACCGCCGCAACGGTGCGCGACATTACAAGCAATATCAACGCCAGAAATTAGAATTCCACATAAAAAAGTTCAGTGTTGAAAAAAAGCTGTCTAAAACGGATGATTATTTTTTTTGTCTTTGAGCCTGTTTAAAACTTATAAAATTCCCACATTTTTTTCAACATAGACTTTTCTGTGTTTTCAAACTCTTTTTGGGGTTTTCCACAGTTGTACGGCCTACTACTACGCCTACTAGCTAATTAGCTATCTCTCTTTCTAGGAGGAACGAAGAATGAAATTTTCTTGCGAAAAATATCTGTTGCAGTCCGCTGTAAACACCGCGGCACATTCTGCGGCATCCAAAAGCCCGATTCCGGCGCTGGAAGGATTGCTGGTGGAGGCAAACACCGACGTGAAAATCACCGGCTACGATCTGAAAAAAGGTATCTATACCAGTTTTCCCGCGGATGTGGCAGAAGAAGGCTCCATTGTACTCGGTGCACGACTCTTCGGTGACATCGTCCGCTCCCTACCGGAGGGCATTGTAACGGTAAGTGTTTCGGATGGCTATATGACATCCATTTCCTGCGAAGCATCCGAATTTTCTATTCTGGGTTCGGATGGATCAGAGTATCCGGAACTTCCGGCGGTGGACAGGCAGTCAGCAATTTCTCTGCCGCAGAATCTGCTGAGTCAGATGATTCGGCAGACCCTCTTTGCCGTCAGCGACAACGAAAGCCGGCCGGTCTATACGGGAGCGCTGTTTGAAATTGAAGAAAACAAGCTCACGATGGTCACCGTAGACGGGTATCGTATGGCTCTGCGCAGAGAAACCGTGAAATCCGGAGATGTGGAGAACTGCACTTTCATCGTGCCGAGTGCCGCGCTGTCGGATATGGAAAAACTCTGCGGTGACACGGATGACAAAGTGGACATTACCGTCGGCGCCAAACACATTTCTTTTGTGGTAGGCGATACCGTGATGATTTCTCGTCGTCTGGAAGGAGAATTTCTCAATTACCGCAACAGCATTCCCTCGGACTTTAATGTTACGGTGGAGGCTGACAGAGACGAACTTTTAAAAGTTGTAAGCCGCGTATCCCTTATCATAGACGAGAAAACAAAAAATCCTCTGCGTGTGACTTTCGGCGATGGAGTCATCAAATTTTTGTGCGTAACCGGCATGGGCAGGGCAGAGGACGAATGCTCATGCAAAGAAACAGGCCATGGAATTGAAATCGGTTTTAACAATCGGTATCTTCTGGAAGCCTTGAAAGCGGCGCCGGCAAAGGAACTGCACCTATGTCTGAATAACGGCTCGTCTCCGTGCGTGCTGGCTCCGGCAGACGACGGCGACAGCTTTTCCTATATGATTCTTCCCGTGAGGCTGAAGGCTGGTTCATGAGAGTCGAGCGCATAGCCCTGTCGGGCTTCCGCAATTATGACGAGGAGATTGTGGAGTTTACGCCGGACGTAAACGTCATCGCCGGCCCGAATGCCCAAGGAAAGACGAATCTTCTGGAGGCTGTATATCTGCTTACGGGCGAACACAGTTTTCGTACGCGTTTTGACAGAGAGCTTATTGGATTTGGGTGCAGTTGGGCTAGAATTCTGGCGGATGTAAACTCCGGCGGCCGCAGCCAGACCATCAGCCTTCTGTTTCGAGAAGGCCAGCGCCGGCAGGTCACAGTTAATGGCGCAAAAAAAAATTCTTCGGAACTTTCAGGTGTTATGACAGCCGTCCTGTTCAGCCCGGACGATCTGTACCTCATCAAAGAAGGCGCAGCAGCCCGACGCAGACTCATGGATACTGCCATCAGTCAACTGCGGCCCGGATATGCGGCGCTGCTGTCGGATTTTAATCGTCTTTATGAAAATAAGACTCGTATTTTAAAAGACTGGCGGGAAAAACCACGGTTACTGGATACGCTGGACGAGTTTTCTGACGGTCTTGCCCGGTGCACAGCCAGGCTCATCCGCTACCGAGCTGGTTTTGTAAACCGGCTTGACAGTGCCGCACGGCCTATCCAAAAAGAGTTTTCCGGCGGGAGCGAGGAACTAAACCTTCAGTACTGTACCGTCGGCACCGTCACCGATCCAACCGCTTCGGCGGAGGAGATCTATTATCAGGTCTGTGCCCATCAAGAGACTCACCGGCAGGCAGAGCTTGAGGCAGGACAATGTCTGACCGGCGCGCACAAGGACGATATTGCTATCAATATCAATCATATGCCAGCCCGTTCGTTTGCTTCTCAGGGACAGACCCGCACGGCGGCGCTGAGCATCAAGCTGGCGGAGAGGGAAATGTTTCTGGCCGAAACCGGGGAGTATCCGGTTCTTTTACTGGACGACGTGCTTTCGGAGTTGGATGAAGCGCGGCAGGAGTTTGTATTGAACCGGATCGGTGGCGGCCAGACGCTCATAACCTGCTGCGAGGACGAGGGCATAGCCAGCCGCACCGGCGGCAAAATTTTTTCCGTCAATTCTGGGAAAATCCGATAAAATTCGTTAGGCGCAGCGATCCGAGCGCCGTCTGTGAGGGAAGCATGTACTTATACTTGGGCGGAGAAGCCGCCGTGGAAGACAGAGACATTGTGGGCATATTCGACTTAGACAAAGCCTCTCAGGCCCATATAACAAGAAAATTTTTGGCGGCGGCCGAAAAAGCCGGCCGGGTGACCAATGTGGCGGAGGATATTCCAAAAACCTTCGTCGTGCTGGCGGACGAAAACGTGATACTAGCGCAACCAAATTCGGCGATATTGACCAAGCGAACGGAGAGTAATTAAATGTCGGAGCTAAACGAGAAAGTAACTCAGGAATACGACGCTTCAAAGATTCAGGTGCTGGAAGGGCTGGAGGCTGTGCGGATGCGGCCCGGTATGTATATCGGCTCAACTTCCTCTTCAGGCCTGCACCATTTGGTATATGAGATTGTCGACAACGCCATCGACGAGGCGCTGGCCGGCTACTGCGACCATATCCAGGTCATCATTCATGACGGCAACGTGATCGAGGTCGTGGATAACGGCCGCGGTATTCCGGTAGACACGCAGGAGCAGACTGGCAAGCCAGCTCTGGAGGTCGTCTACACTGTCCTGCACGCCGGCGGCAAGTTCGGCGGAGGCGGATATAAGGTTTCCGGCGGTCTGCACGGCGTGGGTGCATCCGTTGTCAACGCCCTGTCCGATTGGCTGGAGGTGGATGTTCACAAAAACGGCCACATCTATCATATGGCTTTTTCCCGCGGCGTAAAGACCGAGGATATGCATATCATCGGTACTACCGATCACGACGGCACCACTGTACGCTTCCACCCAGACCCAGAGATATTTGAAGATACGGTCTTTGATTACGAGACCCTGCACCTCCGCATGCGGGAGCAGGCATTTTTGAACGCGGGGCTTCATATTTCCACGAAAGACGAACGCCCCGACCGCGAGACATACGATGAGATGTGCTATGCCGGGGGCATTCGGGAATTTGTCCAGTTCATCAATAAGAACAAGAACCCCATCCACCCGGACGTAATTTATGTGCGGGGCGACCGGGAAGACGCCACCGCCGAAGTCGCCCTGCAATATTCCGACAGTTACAGCGAAATTCTTGTTTCTTTCGCCAACAACATCAATACGCCCGAAGGCGGCATGCATGAGACCGGCTTCAAGCAAGCCCTTACCCGTACGCTCAACGCGTACGGCCACAAGGCAAAACTCCTTAAGGATGAGGAATCTTTTTCCGGTGAGGATGTGCGCGAGGGCCTGACGGCGGTCATCAGTGTAAAGCTGGAAAACCCCCAGTTTGAAGGGCAGACCAAAGCAAAGCTCGGCAATTCTGAGATGCGCACCCTCGTGGACTCCGTGGTCAGTGACCGGCTCGACCAGTTTCTGGAGGAAAACCCCTCGGTGGGGAAGGCCATCATCGAAAAAGCTACGACCGCTTCCCGCGCCCGCGAGGCCGCCCGAAAAGCCCGCGAATCCGTCCGCCGCAAGACGGGGCTGGAGTCCGGTCAGATGCCGGATAAGCTGCGCGACTGCAACGAGAGGGATCCGTCCCTGACAGAGCTCTATATCGTCGAGGGCGATTCCGCCGGCGGAAGCGCCACGCAGGGCCGGGACAGCCGCTTTCAGGCCATCCTGCCGCTGTGGGGAAAAATGCTGAACGTGGAAAAATCCCGGGCGGACAAAGTCTACGGAAACGATAAGCTCTCACCCGTAATCATCGCCTTGGGTGCCGGCATCGGGGATGAATTCAATCTGGAAAAGCTGCGCTATCATAAGGTCGTCGTCATGGCGGATGCCGATGTGGATGGCGCCCACATACGTACGCTTCTGCTGACCTTTTTCTTCCGCTTCATGCGCCCGCTCATCGAGCAGGGATATGTCTATTCCGCCGTGCCGCCCCTGTATAAGCTCACGCGCGGCAAAAACCAGCGCGTTGCCTATTCCGACGAGGAGCGTGACCGCATTTCAGCGGAGCTCCGGGGCGATAACCCCAACAACAAAATCGATATCAGCCGCTATAAAGGCCTTGGCGAGATGAACCCACACGAGCTGTGGGAGACCACCATGGACCCGGAGCGCCGGACACTGCGGCGTATCACGCTCGACGACGCCGTCGCGGCCGACGAGGTATTCACAGTCCTCATGGGCGAAGCTGTGGATCCCCGCCGCGAATGGATCGAGACAAACGCGAAATATGTCGTCAACTTGGACATTTGAGGGGTGACGCAGAATGACTCATAATAAAGACTACAATCCTGAAGACATTGCCTTTACCGACCAGGTCATAGTCAATTCCGAACTGGTGCACGAAATGCAGTCCAGCTACATCGACTATGCCATGAGCGTCATCGTGGGACGCGCACTTCCGGACGTGCGGGACGGTCTCAAACCCGTGCACCGGCGCATCCTCTACGCCATGTACGAGGACAATCTCACCCACGACCGCCCTTACCGTAAATGCGCTACCGCCGTCGGCGACGTTCTGGGCCGTTACCACCCCCACGGCGACGCCTCTGTGTACGACGCGCTGGTACGTTTGGCGCAGGATTTTTCTATGCGCTACCCCCTCATCGACGGGCACGGCAACTTTGGCTCTGTGGATGGCGATCCCCCCGCGGCCTACCGATACACCGAGGCCCGAATGGCCAAGATGGCCGAAGAAATGCTCCGGGATATCGATAAGGATACCGTGGACTGGGACCCCAACTTTGACGAAACCAGACAAGAACCGCGTGTTTTGCCCAGCCGATTCCCCAACTTGCTTGTAAACGGCTCGAGCGGCATCGCCGTTGGTATGGCGACGAATATCCCGCCTCACAATCTTCGTGAGGTTGTCGGCGCCGCCATCTGCGTACTGGATCACCCCGACGCAACCCTGAGCGACCTAATGCAGTATGTTCAGGGCCCGGACTTCCCCACCCGCGGCATCATCATGGGCCGGGCGGGCATTCGTGCCGCCTACGCTACGGGCCGCGGCAAGGTTACCGTGCGCGCCCGCACTGAGCTGGAAGAATACGGCCGCGACCACCGCACCCGCATCATAGTCACGGAATTGCCTTACCAGGTCAATAAGCGCCAGCTCATCGCCACGATTGCAGAGCAGGTACACGACAAACGCCTGGAGGATATCTCCGACCTGCGCGACGAGTCGGACCGCACCGGCATGCGCATTGTTATTGAACTCAAGCGGGACGCAAACGCGCAGGTCGTTTTAAACAAGCTGTTTACGCAGACACAATTGCAGACGAGTTTTGCCATCAACATGCTGGCGCTGGTGCATAACCAGACACAGCCGCGCATTCTGTCCCTTCGGCACATTCTCGACGAATATCTGGCTTTCCAGGAAGAGATCATCATCCGCCGCACCCGCTATGACCTGCGTAAGGCCCGGGAGCGGGCGCATTTGCTGGAAGGACTCATCATCGCGCAGGACAATATCGACGAGGTAGTGCGCATCATCCGCGCAAGCTACGATAATGCCAAGGAGCGGCTCATGGAACGCTTCGGGCTGGATGAGGTGCAGGCCCAGGCCATTCTTGATATGCGCCTGCGTCAGTTGCAAGGCCTCGACCGTGAAAAGCTCCTGACAGAATATAAGGACCTGGAGGGAAAAATTTCATGGTACGAGGAACTTCTGGCTGACCATGAAAAGATCAAAGCCCTTTTGAAAAAAGAACTGACCGAGATCATGGACAAATACGGCGATGACCGCTTGACCGAGATTCAGGATGTCGAGGACGAAATCGACATCGAGGACCTCATCGAAGAGGAACAGTGCGTTTACACGCTGACCCATAACGGCTATATCAAGCGTTTGCCAGCCAGCGAATACAGGGCCCAGAACCGCGGAGGCCGCGGCGTACGTGGCATGACGACCCGCGAGGAAGACTATGTGGAGACGGTGTTTACCGCTTCGAGCCACGACTACGTTTTATTTTTCACCTCTGCCGGCCGTGTTTACCGCAAGAAAGGCTATCTTATTCCCGAGACCGGAAAATCCGCCAAGGGCGTAGCGATCATCAACTTCATTCCAATCGAGCCGGACGAAAAGGTTCAGGCCATGCTCCATGTGCGCGAGATGGAGGGGGAACAGTATCTGTTTATGGCGACCGCCGGCGGCACTGTCAAACGCATGCGGCTGGACGAACTGAAAAACGTCCGCAACGTTGGCATCCGCGCTCTGGAAATTGAGGAGGGCGACCAGCTCATCGGCATGATGCTCACCGACGGGCATCAGAATATTCTGCTGGCTACCAGCGGCGGTATGGCCATCTGCTTCGACGAAAACGACGTGCGTCCCATGGGCCGCACGGCCATGGGCGTGCGGGGCATCAGGCTGCGCGCAGGCGACTATGTCGTGGGCGCCGCGCCTGCGCGCGAGGGCGGTATGGTGCTGTCCGTCACCGGAAACGGCTACGGCAAGAGAACTCCAACCGAAGAATACCTCCGGGGCGACGAAACGCAGAAGCGCGGCGGCTTTGGCATGAAAAACTATAACATCACCGAGAAAACCGGCCCTGTCATCGCTATGAAGGTGGTGGACGGAGAGGATGACATTCTGATGGTGGCGGATGACGGCACCATCATCCGTACGGACGTGGCGTCTATCAGCGTCTACGGCCGTGCAACGCAAGGCGTGCGCGTCATGCGCGTGGCCGAAGGAAGTCAAGTCATCTCTATCGCTGCGACCGACAAAGAAGAGGCCGACTCCGATTCAGAGGAATGAAACAAGTTATTATTTACACCGACGGCGCATGTTCCGGCAACCCGGGCCCCGGCGGCTGGGCGGCGGTTCTGCGCTATGGAGAGACTGAAAAAGAGCTCTCCGGCGGCGAGAGGGAAACCACCAACAACCGCATGGAACTGACCGCCGTCATCCGGGCGCTGGAAGCGCTGCATGAACCGTGTGCCGTCACGGTATACACGGACAGCCAGTATGTTTCGCGGGCGATCTGCGAAGGATGGCTGAAAAAGTGGAAATCCGCCGACTTCACCAAAAAAGGCGTACTGAAAAACGCTGAATTGTGGCGGGAACTTGATACGCTGCTGCAAAGACATGACGTGTCGTTTTCCTGGGTCAAAGGACACGCGGAAAATGCCTACAACAACCGCTGCGACGAGATGGCGGTGCGCGAGCGGGAGAAATTTGTCTGACTAAGGAGACGTTATGATCTGTCAAAATATCACCGAATGCATCGGGCATACGCCGCTGGTGGCGCTGTCTCGTTTTGCACCGGAAGCGCGTATTTTTGCAAAGCTGGAAAAGCAAAATCCCGGCGGCAGCGGCAAGGACCGTCCCGCTCTGGAGATGATCCGGGCCGCAGAGGCGGATGGGTCGCTGAAACCCGGTGGCACCATCGTTGAGGAGACCAGCGGCAACACCGGTCTTGGTTTAGCCATGTGCGGCGCAGCGCTGGGGTATCACGTAATCGTCGTTATGCCGGACAACATGAGCGTGGAACGCATCAAACTGGCGAAGGCCTACGGCGCGGAGGTCGTACTTACACCCGGAATACAGGGAATGTCGGGCGCTATCGCCAAGGCGGACGAGATTTTGAAAAATACTCCCGGCGCGATCATGGCCGGCCAGTTTGTAAACCCCGCGAATCCCGAGGCCCACTATAAGACCACGGGTCCGGAGATCTGGGCCGACTGCGGCGGCGAGCTGGACGTTTTCCTTGCCACCGTAGGTACCGGGGGCACTCTCACCGGCGCGGCCCGGTATCTGCGCGAGAAAAAGCCCGACCTTTACGTCGTTGCGGCGGAGCCGGCAGGCTCGCCCGTCTTGTCCGGCGGAAAGCCGGGACCTCACGCACTCCAGGGCATCGGAGCCGGTTTTGTACCAGATGTGCTCGACGCCGCCATTTATAACGAGGTCGTTACCGTGACGGACGAGGA
>Ga0183099_1001249_pt1 | contig 15180 bp, 19 predicted proteins | sample Biomet1_FD_127788 | JGI IMG/M metagenome (GOLD analysis project Ga0183099, IMG submission 127788) | Microbial communities from bioreactor (seeded with anoxic lake sediment) at LBNL, California, USA - Biofuel metagenome 1 | ecosystem: Engineered > Bioreactor > Anaerobic > Unclassified ... | reverse complement strand
GCTTTCGCCCAAAGTTTTCAGATTCTTGATCTGGCCGTTAAAGTTGGACGCAACCGAGGTGCCATACGCAAATTCGGTAACCGCGCCAATTCCTGTGTACTCGCTCGGCTGGATGGGCTCACCAGAGGCTCCAATCACTTCGGAGTAGACAAAGGGGTTGCCTGCCTGACCGACGATAGCCGAGAGATCCGACACGCTCATATGTTTAGCTGCATCCAGGCGGAAGCCTGCAACACCCCAACCACTCAGGGTCTTCATATAAGTTGCCAATTGGCCCTGAACATAGGTCGAGGAGGTATCCAGATCCGGCATACCCAGCAGGGCACCATTCTGGACGTTACTGCGATTGGTGTAGTCGGTAATGCTACCGGCATGGTGGAAGTCGTTATAGCCAAAGTAGGGATAGGTAAAGCTGCTACCGCTGTAGCTGCTACCACCGGTACCAGTACCGGTATTGCTAGCCAACTGGTTAAAAACCGCATCAGCATAAATTTTAACGCCAACGGCATTACAGCGGGTGATCATGCTGCGAAGTTCCGCTTCAGTCCCAGCATTGGTTTTGAAATTCTTGAAATTGACGGGTTGATAGACGGTCCACCAGGATGAACCTTGCAAATGCTCTGCCGGAGGAGAAATCTGGACTGCAGCATATCCCTTTGGAGCCAGAACAGTCTCACACTCATTGGCAACGTCGTTATATTTCCATTGGAACAGATGCACCATCACTTCGGCCTGGGCTGCATTGCCGGCAAAAGCCAGAGCTACAGCAGCGCCCAGCGTCAAAGCACTGAACTTCAGTTTCTTCATTGCGATATTCCCTTCATGTTGTGTCGTCAAGGTAGAATGCCTAGTGCGTTCTTTGCGAACGTCTGTTCGTCATCTCTGGTGCATTCCGTTTCGACAGAGATGAGCTGTCTGCTGACATCAAATTCATTGATGCACGGCAAGGCAGATTTGATACCCGTGGAATTCAGTCATTGAGTCATGGAGAAAAATTACGCAGTGGCGTAATTTGCAACGAATAAATATAAGATGATGATTTTAAATCATAAAAAACAAGAGACCTGACGAGTCATCAGAGGAAGGCAAGGGTGTAACCGGTCTCAATGACGGTCATTATCCACCTTTTGTGGAATCGGTCAGCGCCTTCATTGATATAAATGTAATTTGTGTGAATGAAATGGTTTTCAATTGTAAAAGACACTGTTTTTGACGTGATCCAGACCACGGCTTGTCACATTCAGGCCTGACAGTTGCTAAGGCTTTCCCTACAGTGGGCCATCCTGGTTGTAAGGGAAACGAATCCTATGAAATCTACCATGCAGTATCTGGTACTCGGGCTGGCTCTAGCGGGTGTCCCGCTGCTGGCCGAAGCCGATGAAAACGGGGCGATTGGCTTGACCAGCCAGGTTGGTCACCTGGCCGATGCCCATACCCTGTTGAGCGAACAACACGAGTTGCAATTGGTGGACATTGAGCAGAAAGGCGAGCAGGTTTATCTTCGTCTGCAAGCCCGTAATGGTGAACAGTTGCTGGTCCGCACCCTGGCCGGTAATCCGGCGCCGGTCAATTTACAAACCGGCGTGCAAGTTCAGGTGGCCCACGAAAGCCGCGGCTGGAGCTTCAGCCACGCGGAGGAGTTGTTAGCCTTCGTTCCCAATCAATATGGACGAGCGCTACTTCTGGATCCCGGGGTCTGACTCCTCATCAAACTAGTGTAACGCGACCCGGCCATCGGCTACCTTATCCGATGGCCTGCCAGTGGTTACCCCAGCCATTTTTGCCAGAATTGCGCCACTCCAGCCGCCTCATCCAGCGCGTAAGGCGCAAAGCCGAATTTACGATAGGCTCCCTGCGCTATCTGATTATTGCTCAACACCTCCAGCGTCAGTTTGCAGCAGCCTCGCTCGTGGGCTATCTGCTCCAATTCCGCCAGTAATGCCTGACCGACACCCCGCCCCCTGAACAAGGGCAACACCGCCAGATCATGGATATTCAGCAAAGGGCGCGCCGCAAAAGTCGAAAACCCGGCAAAGGCAGTGGCTAACCCCGCGGCCTCACTGTCGACATAGGCCAGCAGCCCGACAGCACCAGGCACATCGGCTAATCGGGTCGCAAGTACCGACTTGACGACTGGATCCAAACCATGACCTCCCCCCATGGGATCCCGAGCATATGCATCCAGGAGCTCCACCAGGACTTGACCTGACTCGGGGTGTGAAAAGTTAATTCGTCTGATCTCGACATTCATCCCTATTGCCCTCCTACTTGGCATGCGCTCATCTTAATTGATTGGCAAGCTAGCTGCAGCAGGCTTGATCCTGGCCCCTAACGGGCGTCAAATATCTCCAATTCCCCATTCGTCTTCCTGTACAGGAGTACGCCATGTATATCGTTCTGATTACCTATACCCGCCCCTTGACCGAAATTGATGCCCTGATCCCTGCCCATCGCGAATTTTTGCAACGCCATTATGATGCAGGCCACTTCCTGCTCTCCGGTCGTCGGGAGCCAAGAACCGGCGGCGTGATCCTGGCCTCGCTGCCCAGTCGTGCTCAGCTCGAACAACTGCTCCATGAGGATCCCTTCGCTCAAGCCAAGGCGGCCGAGTACGAGATCCTTGAATTTACCCCGACCATGACGGCTCCGGAATTAACCGACTTGCTGCAGTCCTGAGGGAGACCCCCATGCTTTTACACTGGCAAGAGTGCGTCTTTGCCATTACCCGCCGGCAACAACTCACGATCGGTAATCTTCAGCTCGCCCGCGGCAGTTGTACCGCTGTGGTCGGCAACAATGGCAGTGGTAAGAGTGCTCTGGCGCGCGCGTTATGCGGTGAGTTAACACTGGAAAGCGGCGAGTGCCGACAACAGCCTGCTGCGGTGCGGCTTTCATTCGAGCAACAGCAGGCGCTGATCGAGCAGGATTGGCAACGTCGCAACACCGATATGGCCGCCGAGGATGAGGAGTTAGGCTTCACCGCCGCGGAACTACTCCACGCCATTGCCGAGCCGCACGCCATCGATATCCTCTGCCGTCGCCTCGGCATTCATCATCTTCTGGAGCGCCCTTACCGTTTTCTCTCCAGCGGCGAGGGGCGCAAGGTGCTGTTAGCACAAGCCCTGCTAGCCGAGCCGGAACTGTTAGTACTGGATGAGCCCTTTGATGGCCTGGATATCGAGGCTCGAGCCCAGCTGATGCAGCTGCTGGGCGAGCTACATGCCGCAGGCCAGAGCCTGGTCCTGATCGTCAATCGCTTCGAAGAAATCCCGCGATTTGCGGATCAATTGGGTCTGCTGGCTGACTGTCAGCTCGTGAGGACCGGCTTCCCGGCCACCTTGCTTGCTGACCCGATTATGGCGCAACTGGCTCATGTCGAAGCACTGCAGCAGATCCGCTTACCGGCGGCACCGACCGCAGATATGGATCGTGCTGCCTTCACCGGCCCCCTGGTGCGGATGCGTCAGTTGAATGTGGTTTATGGCGAGCAACGTGTGCTGGATCGGCTGGACTGGGAAATGAATTCTGGCGAGCATTGGCACATCGTCGGGCCGAATGGCGCGGGCAAATCCACGCTGCTATCGCTGATCACCGGCGACCATCCTCAGGGCTATTGCAACGATTTGACCCTATTCGGGCGACGGCGGGGCAGCGGAGAAAGCATCTGGGAAATCAAACAGCAGATTGGCTATGTCAGTCCCGCCCTGCACCTGGAATATCGGGTCAGTACCACGCCACTGGCCGTGATCTTGTCCGGTTTCTTCGACTCCATCGGCTTATACGAAAATCCCGGCGATCAACGCCTCAAGCTAGCTCAGGAGTGGTTGGCGCTGCTCGGCATGACAGCACAGGCTCAGCATCCCTTCCACTCACTCTCCTTTGGCCAACAGCGTCTGCTGCTGATTGGTCCGGGCCTTGGTCAAACATCCACCCTTGCTGATCCTCGATGAACCACTACAAGGGCTGGATACCCTGCATCGGCAGTTGGTTCGTCAATTCATCACTCTGCTGATGAAGGCTGGAAGCAGTCAGCTGCTGTTTGTCTCCCATCATCTGCAGGATGCCCCTGACGGATTGACTCACAGGTTCAGCTTCATTCCCGAACTGCAGGGCGGATATAGCTACCGTTGCGAGTGTCTGGACTAATCGGTGGGATTGACCTCGATGATGGTGTGCTGTCGTTGATCACTCAGCTGCAGCCAGTCCTCCTGCCAAAGCACGGAGTGAGGATTGAACCCTCGCTCCAGTGTCGGCTTCACCACCTGAAAATAGGGAGAAAGATCAAAATCCCGCGGGGTATAGAGACTGTGATGGCGGATGCGGAACAGCTCTCGCCTGCAGCGACGGCACTGGGGATCCTGACTCGCTTCGACGATCACTTCCGGCAGGATCGGGTACTGGATATGCTGAAATGCCAGGGCAATCAGCGATGAGCAGATGGCCCGGGTCGGATCGCCGCTGCCCAACGCCAACAGTTGTCGCCGCCAGCGCGCGGGAACCGGCGGGGTCTGGATCAGGTAACGCGCCAAATCGAGAATATTTTTCAGATCATAATGGTCACCGAGCCGCTGCACCGTGTACTGGATCAGCTGCTTGATCTCCATCTCCGAGATGCCGACCGGACGGCAGATCCGGGTATGCTCATGGGCATACATGCTCAACGGGACCGCCCGGACTCCCGCCAACACATCCGCCTCGATCAAGACCAAAGGCTCGCTGCCCGGCGTATGGGGCAAAGTATCACCGATATACAAACAGGCATGAGACCAGGTGGATTGGGTCAGATACTTGATGGCAGCACCGAAACGGCTAGTACCCTCAATCAGCAACACATCGCCCTTGCGCAGCGTGGAAGCCAGCAGCTCCGGGCTCAGAGTGGGCAGGTTGCCATCCCGAGACTGTGGCGAGGCCAGATAACTGGCCAACGCATGTCCCATCCGCTCCAGTAGTGCCATCGCAACCTCCTTGCGCTCGCCACCGACTCAACATCAGATATCGTTTGTTTCGCGGTGGTGCGGCGAGCTCTTGATAACAAGTATAAGAGGGCCATCTATTCCTTGCTGGCAATCTCCTGCTGGTTTGCACAGAAGGGAGTGGGTATGCTGCTCACCAGCACAGCTGGAGGATATCGATGGAAAACCACAGCCACGAGTTGGCCTTTGATTTGCGGAGTGAACGCTTGATTCTGCGTCCACTGGACAGTCACTTCCTAACCCTCTGCCTGCTGGCGGAACAACAGAACGCAGCCGATTACCTGAATGGACAACTGCCGGATGCCTGGTTTGCACAGTGGCGTCTGATGGCGATGCGTCTCAAGGATTTGCAGCAAGATCCCGACTATTTGCCCTGGGGACTCAGAGCCATATTGCACCGTGACAGTGGCGAAATGATTGGCCATATCGGCTTTCATACCCGCCCGAATCCCGATTATCTGGCAGCCTTGGGAACCCACGGCATCGAGTTGGGCTACGAGGTGTATCCACAGTGGCGTCGACAGGGAATCGCCCGCGAGGCCTTGAGCACCATGCTAGGATTTGCGACCCAGCAGGGTGTGGAACGCTTTATTCTCTCGATTTCACCCGATAACCACCCCTCCACCGCCCTGGCCCGTTCTTTCGGCTTTCAGCAGTTTGGGGAACAAATCGATGAAGAGGATGGACTGGAGCTGTTGTATCGTCTGGAGGCAGAGCTCTGGCTCACCCAACATGCCTGAGCGGTAGGCGTCACACAGATATCGATAGTGCCCAGGGTGGCATGTTCAACTCAAGGCTGGCAACGCGGCATCTGCGTATGCATCCGGTTTACATCCACAGCCCCGAGGTGTTTCAGGGTGCGACTACCGATCAGTACCGGATAGTTCATGCGACGACGGTCACGCAAGGAAAATTGCTCGTCATACTCTTGCGAGCCAAACATCACCCGCATCCGCACCACGTAACGACTATCGCTGCCACTGGCACTACGCACTTTGACTCGTCGCTCGACCGGTCGTTCCACCAACTGACTCACCGCTTGGCTATCTCGTACCCCCTCGACACGAAACCGCACCCACGGCTCCCCTTCCCGATCAAATGCTTGGATATCCCGAGCATCCAGGGACGAAGTATCGGCTCCGGTATCCAGTTTGGCCTCCAGCTGCACACCTTCGGTCGCAAGACAAATCGTTTCGACCAGTCCCCAAATCGGAGTCGCCGTCACGCTTTCAGCACTGGCAACCAGCGGTGGCGGCGGCTCTACCGCCCAGAGCGCTCCGCTTAGCAACAACCAGCCAATACCCTGCAGCATTTTTAGCATTCATCGATCTCCCGCCTATTACTTGGTTTTCGGCGCTAAGAATCTTGTGATGGACTCTCAGATGTGGGTGTCTCATGGGCTCCATCCAGTCGCCACGCTAGTCCCGGTGGGGCAGCCCATCGAAACAGGCTAGCCCCACAATGACAGGAACCTTGATACTCCATCTCGACCTCCATCCCACTGCGGGAAAGCAGGCTCCAGATTACTGAGGGTTCAACGACTTGTAAAAGTACTTGGGTGACTCCTGGTACCCCTGCTGTCGATAGAAGTCATGAGCACCAAGGCGACGGCTGTGACAGTGCAGCTCGATACGATCACACCCACGCAGCCGGGCTCGCTGCTCAGCCCATTGCTCCAGCCGGGCACCGATCCCGCCTCCACGCCACTGTTCATCGATGCAAAAGTAGCTGATGCGAGCAAAATCTCCAGCCATAGCCAGTTGTGGGATGAAGTGCAGGCTAATAAAACCGCACAGGCACTCTTGCTGTGCAGCGACCCAGAGCTCGGCGTCGGGGTGGGTCAGCAACTGGGGTAAACGCAGGGCCATAGAGCAGGCGGCATCCGGATAGCCCAATTGAGTCAGTAATGTCGATAAGCCATCCGCATCCAGATCGGTGGCCGCGCGGAGTTGAATCTCAATGGTCATGGGCAAACCACTCCTCTGCCGTCAGGAAATAGGGTTGGTGATCCACCCACCCATGGGCCAATTGCTCGGCTTGAGGGATGATCACGCCAGCACGCATGCCCAATCGCTCGCATACCGCCCGGCTCGGCTGATTCTCTACCGCCACCGCAATCTCGACCCTCTCCATCGCCCAGGATTCAAATGCCAGTGCCATCAGCCAACGACAGGCCCGGGTGACAATACCGAGCCCCTGCCAGGGCTCAGCCAGCCAATAACCAATCTGTACCCGCTTCAGGCGACGGTTGATGATATTAAACCCGCAAACTCCGACCACCTCGCCCCGATACAGGAGTGCGCACTGCATCGCTCGTCCCTCGGCAAACTGCTGGACCATACGCTGGATAAAGACCAGGGTATCTTCCACCGAGGCGATTGCGGGAGGCCACGGCAACCAGCGACTTAAATAAGCTCTATGCTGGCAGGTCAGTGCAAACAGCGGAGCGGCCAATGAACGCTGCAAAAACACCAGCTCCAGCTCTGAATCCAGAGTGTGACCGAACATCTCAACGCCGACCAGGGTGTCAGGCATACATCCGCTCCCAAACCGGGTTAATAGGTTACCTTGCGTAGCGCCTTGAGCTCGCCGCGCTTGTTTTTGCTCTCGACCCGACGGCGCTGGGAGCCTCGAGTCGGTTTGGTGGCAATCCGGCGAGCCTGCACCACGCCCACCTCGCGGATCATCGCCGCCAGACGCTGGAGTGCATCGTCCCGGTTCTGCTCCTGGGTTCGATACTGCTGCGCCTTGATCACAATGACCCCGTCGCGAGTCAGACGTTGATCCTTGAGCGCCAGCAATCGTTCCTTGTAAAAGTCCGGCAACGATGAGGTTGCCACGGCAAACCGCAGATGGATCGCCGAGGAGACCTTATTGACGTTCTGTCCACCCGCCCCCTGCGCTCGAATAGCGTTCATCTCCAGCTCAGCCAGCGGTAACGCCACCCGCGCCGAAATCCACAGACAGTCAGCGGTGACTCCAGGGGTAAATGATTCATGAACGGACATGCATTCTCTCATTCCATTTTGATGGCGGTACGACTCACAGTCGCACCCACCAGGGTAACAGCAGCAGTGGCGCGCTCACCAGCCAGAGCCAGATCAAGGAATCCAGCGCGTAAGGAAGGATACACAACAAGAGTCCGCAGCCCAGAGCCAGCAGGTGCCCCTGTCGCTTGCCATAGATGAAATAGCCGATCCCGAGCGAACCCAGGAGTACGCCACTGAGCAGACTGCCGGTGTCCATACGGTATTCCTTCTGCCTAATCCAACAGACCATGACTCATAGACGCGCTACGCACGTTCAGTCTGAACACAGCTCTTGCAACTCATCGCCCGAGTCATCAAAACAGGAAGCGACGCCCCTCCAAACACTGACGGCAGGCCGGCATACCGTGCAAGCTGCCCAGTAGCTCTTGTGGTGCACGGCGACCACAGCAGCCACATTCCCGGAAGGACTTCAATGCGGTCGGGTGATCGTATCCTGGATCAGCGCCATCAGTTGATCATAGCTGCCATCAACCGAGCTGATCCGGCCCCGAAGCTCCGGTTTGTGGCGGGAGACGCTACTCATCGCCGACTCCTGTACCGGCAACAGCACATCGACGCCGTCAGTGCCAAACGCGACGATGACCTTGAGCGGGTCGCCGACGAATAACGTCTGTTCACCAGTGATCGGTGAGGGTAATTGGCGCAACAAGGTTTGTCGCCACTGTTCGAGTTGCGGCGGCAGCGGCAGGTTCAACGGCAGTAGATCGGACAGACGTGATGTACTCATCCGTAGCAACATCCAAATAAAAAGGGCATCCCATCATAACGGACGGGACGCCCGGCATACCAGCGACATACTGAATCATGCCTTAACTGCGCGAGAGATAGTCCGCCTGGCCAATCCACTTATAACTGGTCAGTTCGGTCAGTCCCATGGGGCCGCGAGCGTGCAGCTTTTGGGTCGAGACAGCCACTTCAGCACCGAGACCAAACTGGGCGCCATCGGTGAAACGAGTCGAGGCATTCACATAGACGGCTGCGGAGCCTGCACCATTGATAAATTGCTCGGCATGGCGCAAATCGTTGGTCAGAATGGCATCGGAGTGACAGGCATTGTGCTCGCGCAAATGAGCCAGTGCCTCGGTGACATCGGCCACCAGTTTGACCCCCAGGGTCAGCGAGAGCCATTCGGTATCAAAATCCTCCGCCCCGGCAACACGCAACTCGGCTGCGCCCGCTTGAGCCAGCAGCGCATAGGCTTTAGGCTCCGCCACCAGCGTCACTTTCTGTTCATTCATCCGGGCCACCAGCAGCGGCAAGAACGAAGCGGCGATAGCCTCATGCACCAACAGAGTATCCAGCGCATTACAAGCCGATGGCCGTTGTACCTTGGCGTTATCAATCACACCGACCGAGCGCGCCAGATCGGCACTGGCATCCACGAACAGGTGACTGACGCCGAAGCCACCGATGATCACCGGGATAGTGCTCTGCTCCTTGCACAGTTTGTGCAAGTTGGCACCACCGCGCGGGATGATCATGTCAACATACTGGTCCAGTCGCAGCAGCTCGCCGACCAGGGCGCGATCCGGACTCTCGATATACTGCACCGACGCCGCTGGCAGACCGCTTTTGGCCAGCGCCGCCTGAATGACCTGAACCAACGCCATATTGGAATGGAAGGTCTCGCGGCCACCGCGCAGTATGCTGGCATTGCCGGTCTTCAGGCACAAAGCGGCAATATCGATGGTCACATTCGGGCGTGCCTCATAGATGACGCCAATCACGCCGATGGGAACCCGACGCCGAGAGAGGCGCAGGCCATTCTCCAACACCCGGCTTTCCAGCTCGCTGCCGACCGGATCATCCAGCGTCACCACCTTGCGCACGTCAGCCACTATGCCTGCCAACCGCGCCGGGTTCAGCAGCAGGCGATCCAACATAGCATCGCTCAGACCTGCATCTCGCCCAGCACTGATATCCAATTGATTGGCTTGTAAAATAGCCGCTTGCTGAGCTTCCAGCTCATCGGCCATGGCCAGCAGTGCCTGATTTTTGCAGGCCGTGCTGGTCACGGCCAGCTCAAACGCCGCGGCGCGTGCCGCCTGACCCATCACCACCAAACTCATCTTCCTTGCTCCTTTGCGGATTTACAGCAACACCAGATCATCCCGGTGGATAGCAACCGGACCATAGACATAACCCAAACAGGCTTCGATGTCATCGGAATGCTTACCGGCAATCCGGATCAAATCCGCCGCATTGTAGCGACAGATACCACGCGCCAGCTCTTTGCCGGAAGGGGTCAGGATCCGCACCACATCACCACGCTCGAAATCACCCTGCACCCGGGCGATCCCCTTGGGCAACAGACTAGAACCCTTGTCGTGCACCGCGCGCTCGGCACCGGCGTCCACATAGACCTCGCCGTGGGGCGGCGGCCCGGTGAGGATCCAGCTCTTGCGACTCTCCAGCGGATTGGCCTGGGCCACAAAACGGGTACCAAATGCGTTCGCCATGCACCAGACGACCAATAACCTCCGGGTGTTTACCGGCGGCAATCACCACCTCGATGCCCGCTCGGGTGGCTACATCGGCAGCCTGCAGCTTGGTCGCCATACCACCGGTGCCCAGCCCACTGACGCTATCGCCCGCCAGAGCGCGTAACGCATCATCAATCACATCCACACGCTCGATCAGGGTGGCATCCGGGTTGGTGCGCGGGTCGGCAGTGAACAAGCCTTGCTGATCGGTCAGCAGAATCAACAGATCGGCATCGGCCAGAATCGCGGCCCGGGCCGACAGATTGTCGTTGTCACCGACTTTGATCTCGGCCGTCGCCACGGCATCATTTTCGTTAATCACCGGAATGATGCGATGGGCCAACAAGGTATTGAGGGTATCGCGGGCGTTGAGGTAACGCTCCCGATCTTCCAGATCGGCGCGGGTCAGCAGGATCTGGCCGACATGCAGCTCGTAAATGGCAAACAGGCTTTGCCAAATCTGGATCAGATGGCTTTGACCAACTGCGGCCAGCATTTGCTTGTTGGGCATGGTGGGGGCCAGGGTCGGATGCCCGAGCAACTCACGTCCAGCGGCAATCGCACCGGAGGTGACGACGACAATCTGATGCCCCTCGCGATGCAAGGTGGCCAGTTGGCGCACCAGTTCGACCATGTGAGCACGGTCGATACGACGGGTACCACCCGTCAGAATGCTGGTGCCCAACTTCACAACAATGGTTTTCTTTTCCATAAGAAGAAGGCTCGGCGAAGAGAAGTCCTTCTTTATACCGATGGCATCCGCGCCCTGCAACGGGATTTGCGTTGCTGGCGCGGCGACTCAGGCTCGGTCAGGCTGCAGATGGGGATTCAAATTGTGTCGAATCATCGGGGAGTAACGGCAGTTGCCATTGCTCCAGTCGGGTTTGCAAGACGCGTAAGAAGCGTTCCCGCGAGCCCTCAACTTCCGCTACAGCCGAGGCATGAGGCTGACGTTCCTGCCAATTCCCTTCCTTGTTATACAAACCCAACTGGGTTTGAAAGCTAAACCCTCCTTCACGAGGCTCCAGCACCAGCCACCACCCCCAGAATTCACGAGACTCCGGCTCTGCGCCCAGATTCAGGCAGACCGCCAGGCAATCAAAAAAGTAGCGTTCGGGTTCACACTGCTCCTGACGCAAGTAAGGACCCAGAGTCATGAATTCTTTGAGTAGCTGACGATGCGGTAATGAATGGGACATGAGCGGGCTCCTTGAGGACGCAGGCTGCCCACCGTGGGCAGCCTTAGGACCAATCGACGCCATCACTCTAACGGTTAAAGATTAAAATGAAGCTTCAGCCAGTCACAAGTTTCACTCAAGGCGCGATCAAAAACGTGCATCACCGGCAATTTATCCAACACCACAGCCTTGCCGTAGTAGCTGGAGGAGGCCAGAGTCCGAATGTCCGACTCCGGGCAGATGAAGTCGCGGCGGTGACCAATACTCAAGATCGGCACCCGGGTTCGAGTTACGCCCACCAAGCCCTGACGTTTCAGCGAGAAGATTTGGCACTGCGGCTGCAGTTCATGCCAATTGGCCGCATCCATCCCCAATCGATTGGCCAAAGAAGCGCGCAGCATGGGCGATGCCTGATTAAATAACTCCGGCTCGACAAAAAACTGATTCAGCCCAGGTCCAATGCAGGCCACGGCCTTCAGGTGCGTCGATTCGAGATAAGCCAGGCGGGCAGCCACATTGCCTCCCAACCGGATGCCGACCATACCGATGCGCTGGTTATCCACCCAGGGTACTTCACTGCGCAGATAATGCAGGGCCGCCTGATGCAGACGACTGGTGTCCTGCACCAAGGGGAATTGGCTGGAATAACCGATACCCGGCATATCCAGGGTCAACATGCCAATGCCGTTCGGCGCCAGGTATTGCTCATACAACCGATAAAAATCGATCTGCAAGCTATCGATGCTGCCGCTGACCATCACCACCGGCACCACATGGTCATCGGTGGCAGATGCAGGTAACCATTGATCTCTTTGTCCCGGAACGGGATCTTCAACACCTTGAGCGGGACAGGCAACAAGCGTCCAGCTTCCCGGTAGGCAATATTGCCTTGTAACTGGGCCTGCTCTGCCAGTTCATCCCCCTTCAGGTGCGGATAGCTGGCCAGCGAATAGTAACGGGTGGCTCGGAGATAGGCCTTGCGCGCCGCGGCCAGATCACCGTCCTGTTCCAGCTGCTTGCCCTGTTTGAGGTACTCCCCGGCCACCTGACTGAACTCGTAGATCCAGTTGCCGGGGGCATAGCCTTGCAAGGTATCCAGCTTTTCCGGTCGACTGCGGGTTCCCTCACCGGTGGCGATATGGGAGAGAATGTCCTCCAGCTCGATGGCATCAATGCCCTGCCAAATCCAGTAACTACGGCGCAGAACCCGGTACCAAGCGGCGGAACAAACCCCCTCAATCAGCACCTGTTCCCCTTCACCACCACCGAGTTCGGTCGCTGAATTCGAGATGGTCGAGGTTTCCTGCACTTTGCGGACCTTGCTGAACAATCGTTCACTCAGGTTAAGTGCTTCTTCGTCTTGCATCGCTTCAGTCCCTACTCGATTCACATCTGTTATTTAACTTATGCCAGCTGGCAGCAAAAAGAAAAGGCTCCTGCAGGAGCCTTTTCATGGTTGGTGTCTTTATTCTTCGGTTTCGTCACACAGTGGCGAAACAAAGGAGAGCGCCATATCCCAGGGTTGTTCAATCCAGGTGTCCTGGGGAATGCTCACTTCGAAGTCATCGACCATGGCCTCACCCTTGGGCTTGGCGAAGATGGTGATCAACTTGGCCTTCGGATAGAGCTCGCGGATCACCTTGGCGGTATTGCCGCTATCAACCAGATCGTCCACGACCAGGAACCCTTCGCCATCGCCATCCACCTTCTTCAGCACATGCAGATCGCGCTGATTGTCATGGTCATAGCTGGAGATGCAGATGGTATCCACAAAACGGATGCCCAACTCACGCGCCATCAGGGCCGCAGGAACCAGACCACCGCGACTGACGGCGATGATTCCCTTCCACTGGGATGCGGGCAGTTGACGGCGAGCCAGACGACGGGCTTCGCGTTGCAGATTGTCCCATGAGACGTAGAACTTCTTAGTCATATACCAACCTTAAGGGTGTCGACAAAACACAATTATATTAGATACCGGAGAATACCAGATGCGCCAGGAACAATGCAGCCAGAACCCAGACACTGACGCTGACATCCTTGTAACGACCACTCAGCAGCTTGATCGCCGCATAAGAGATGAAACCCAGTTCGATACCGTGCGCGATGGAGAATGACAACGGCATCATCAGAGTCACCACGGCTACCGGAGCCGCTTCGGTCAGATCATCCCAATCCACCTTGGCCAATGAAGACATCATCAGAATGGCCACATAGAACAGGGCGCCAGCCGTTGCATACGCAGGCACCATACCCGCCAACGGCGAGAGGAACAGGGCCAGCAGGAACAGACCACCGACCGTCACCGCAGTCAGACCGGTACGACCACCGGCAGCAACCCCGGAGGCACTTTCGATGTAGCTGGTGGTAGAGGAAGTACCCAGCACGGCACCGGCTACGGTGGAGACTGCATCGGACATCAGCGCCTTGCCCAGACGAGGCAGACGGCCATTTTTGTCCAGCATGCCAGCCTTGTCGGCCACGGCAATCAGGGTGCCTGAGGTGTCAAACAGGATCACGAACAGGAAAGCGAACACCACAGAGAGCATGGCGAAGTTGAATGCGCCGGAAGCCGTGGTGAAGCCGCTGGTCAGGTCCAGCTGCATGAAGGTCGGCGCCAGACTTGGCGGCATGGCCATTACACCACCGAACTTCACATCGCCAAAGGCCAGGCCCAGAGCGGTGATGATCAGAATCGCGTACAGCACAGCGCCCTTCACTTGCTTGTGGGCCATGGCAATGATCAGGAAGAAGCCCAATACGGCCAGCGCCGGTTGCAGGCTGGTCAAGTCGCCCAGACCGACGATCGTGGCAGGGTTAGAGACCACGATACCGGCATTTTTCAGGGCAATCAGCGCCAGGAACAGGCCAATACCGGCACCGATACCGATACGCAGGCTGTTGGGGATGGAGTTGACGATCCACTCCCGCACCTTGAACATGCTCAGGATCAGGAAGGCGATACCGGACAGGAATACGGCTCCCAGAGCCACCTGCCAGCTATAACCCATGCCCATCACCACCCCGAAGGTGAAGAAGGCATTCAGCCCCATCCCCGGAGCCTGAGCCACCGGATAGTTGGCATACAAGCCCATGATGAAGCAGCCAAAAGCCGCCGCCAGACAGGTAGCGACGAACACGGAGCCCTGATCCATACCAGTCTGTGACAGTATGCTCGGGTTCACGAAAATAATGTAAGCCATGGTCAGGAAGGTGGTAATCCCGGCCAACAGCTCGGTACGCACACTGGTATTGTGCTCTGAGAGTTTAAATAATTTCTCTAACATGGATTCTCGGTTCCTTGGAGAAGTAATAAATTCCTGAATGACTCAGGGCTGGATGCCCGCTGACAACCTAAACGTTTGTCTATCCAGCACAAACGTTTACCCAGACAGGTTTCATAGCTTACCTTGGTCTTTTTCCATTGCGAGTAGGTGATTAGACCCGGCGCCGAACTGTCGGAGGAGGAAACCTCCGGTTGGTTGGCCACGTAGTA
>Ga0183099_1001248_pt1 | contig 15183 bp, 8 predicted proteins | sample Biomet1_FD_127788 | JGI IMG/M metagenome (GOLD analysis project Ga0183099, IMG submission 127788) | Microbial communities from bioreactor (seeded with anoxic lake sediment) at LBNL, California, USA - Biofuel metagenome 1 | ecosystem: Engineered > Bioreactor > Anaerobic > Unclassified ... | reverse complement strand
GCCGGGGCGGCCGCGAATCCCGGCCCTGACGTGCCCGCGTGCGCGGCTTCGATAGCCGCGTTCATTGCCAGTAAATTCGTCTGGCTCGCGATGTTCTGAATGATCCGGCTCGCCTCCAGCAGAGACTGCGACTGCTGCTGTATCTTTCCCGCAGACTCCGCCGATCTGCTTATATCATTCTTTCCCTGTTCAGACGCGTCTTCCAGCGACGTGATCGCCGTACTGTTCTTTTCCAGTATCTTCGTCACCGAGCGGATATTCGCGACCATCTGCTCTATCGCCGCGGAAGATTCAACGACGCTTGAAGACTGTGTTTCTATACTCTTCATGAGCTTTCCCACGTCCGAATTTATCTGTCCGAGCGATCCGGTTGCGCTGCGCATACTGCTTCCGTTCTGCTGTATCTTAGAATTAACGCTGTCTATATTCGACTTGATCTCGTTCGCCGCCGACGCCGTCGTCTGCATATTGTTCGCAAGCGTTAATGCCGACGATTTCATCACGCCGCTTTCGTTTTTTACCGCTTTTACCGACTCCTGAATTTTTTCGATCGTCTGATTAAAATACGAGTACATTTCACCAAGCTCGTCGTCGCGCGTTACCTGCATTCTCACCGTCAGATCGCCGTCGCCGTGGGCAATATTCTTCATCGCCGCCGCACCCTGCCTGATTTTCATAACAGTCGACCGTATGACCAGACTTGTTAAGAACAAAACCACCAGAATGGTCAGAATAAATATCAGCAAAACCGTGCGTATAATTGCCCTTGAGGAAGCTTCTATTTCCTGTTCCGGAACGTGTATCCCCATAAACCACACCTGGTCTGCTTCCATAACCTTGAACGGGGCAAAATATTCAATTTTTTTCACTCCGTCCTCTACGGTATTCACCCGGAATATTTTCATATCCGACGCCGCCCTGGTAAAAAGCCCCGCCGTCGCGCTGTCCGTAAATTCAGGAAGCACCTTGCCGAGAATTTCCGTGTCCCTGTCCGCAGCCACGATTCCCGTCGCGGAAATGAGCGTGATATGACCGGTCTTATACAGCGTAACGTTGTTGAGCAGGGCGGTCAGTTTATCCAGGTCCATGTCAACGCCGATCGCACCCACAGCCTTTCCGTTTTTATCCTTGACGGGAAACGAAACGCCTGCAACAAGCATCATGACTCCGTTCACGTTATACTGCAGCGGTTCAACAAGGATACCTTTTCCTGTTTTCTTGGGATCATCATACCAGGCGCTTCCTTCGTACTCGGTAAGCGGCCCGCAGGTGATTTTGCCGTCCGTTTTCGTCCAGTATGGAATAAAGCGCCCCGTACTGTCGTGGTTCTGCGTTCCCTGGTAGGAACTGTCAAGTCCGTCCAGCGCGTTCGGATCAAACCCCGCCCATGCGTCGATCAGGCCTTCGTTTTGTTCAAGCGTCTGTTCCAGCATTCCGCTGATAAACTGCCGCCTGTCGGGTGCCGGTATCTTTTCAAAATTTGATGCGGCAACCGCCAGAGACCGGCTTGTACTGTATTCGCTTGCCAGAATATTGGACGTCGTTTCCAGATAATGGGAAATCGTCTGCACAAGGTACTCGTCCGAAAGTTTTTTACAGCTCGCGCTGACGTTTCTTATAAGGATCATACCGCTGACGACAAGCGTTGCCACAAGGGCCGTACCCAGATACACGATCATTTCCCGGCGGATACTGCCTGTGATCCATTTTCCGAATCGATTCATAAAGTGCTCTCCTGTTGCACAAAATAGTAACAGATAATGCTTCTGTTGTAAAATTTTATGCCCGCTGCCGGCGTGATTTTGTCATAACAGGGTACTGCCGTACGGATACGCGAGATCCCGGTTATTCATCCATCATTTTAACACGCTTTCCCGCAAGTATCATATTCGTGGTACGGATAGCGCACATTCTGCCGCACATGGAACAGGTATGGCGGTCGGCGGGAGGAATACGTTCGTAATACGCCTTCGCCTTTTCCGGATCGAGCGCACAGCTGAACATACCCTCCCAGTCAACCTCGTGCCGCGCACGGGACATCGCATCGTCAACTTCACGGGCAGACGGCACGTTTTTAGCTATATCCGCCGCGTGCGCCGCGATACGGCTTGCGATCACCCCTTCCTTCACGTCGTTTTCATCAGGCAACCCCAGATGTTCGGCGGGAGTCACATAACACAGAAAATCAGCCCCGGCTGCCGCGGCGACAGCTCCGCCGATGGCGGACGTAATATGGTCGTATCCGGGGGCAATGTCGGTTACGAGCGGCCCAAGCACATAAAACGGCGCGTTATGGCACAGCCGCTTTTCAAGGATCACGTTCGCGGCAATTTCGTTCAGCGCCATGTGCCCCGGCCCTTCGATCAGTACCTGTACGCCCTTTTCCCACGCCCGTTCCGTGAGCAGTCCAAGCTCGGTCAGTTCAGAAATCTGCCCGCCGTCGGTCGCGTCGGACAGACAGCCGGGGCGCAGCGCGTCGCCGAGAGAGAGCGTTACGTCATATTCGCGCATAACAGAAAGGAGTTCGTCAAAGTGTTCATAAAACGGATTTTCATGTCCGGTCATTTCCATCCACGCAAACAGCAGGGAACCGCCGCGGGAGACAATGTTCATCATGCGGTGCTCCGTTTTAAACACGGAGAGCGCCCGGCGCGTAAGGCCCGCGTGGATCGTCATAAAATCAACGCCTTCTTGAGCGTGACGGCGCGCTACGTCCAGAAAATCGCGGGCAGTAAGCGACAGCAGGTCTTTTTCAAAATAACCGACCGCGTCGTACACCGGAACGGTGCCGATCATGGCGGACGATCTTTTAAGCAGCCCCTCTCTGAACTGGTTCGTTTTTCCGTAGTTTGACAGATCCATGATGCTGTCGGCACCAAAGCGAAGCGCAATATCCGTTTTCCGCAGTTCCGCGCCGTAGTCGGGACTGTCGCCGGAAATACCCAGATTCACGTTTATTTTAGTACGCAGCCCCAGTCCGATCCCTTCAGGATGAAGTGCGGCGTGGTTTTTATTGCAGGGAATGGCGACCGTACCCGCGGCTACCCGCTCCCGTACCGCCTCCGCCGGCTGCTTCTCGTCCGCCGCAACGATCTCCATCTGCGGGGTAACGATCCCGCAGAGCGCGGCTTCCCGCTGCGTGTTCCATGTTTCTGATTTTTTCGCTTCCATATAATACCTCCGTCGTACCTAAGACACAGGAGGCAGAACAAAAAAAGGATTCCGCCGGAGGAATCCTTACTGACAGCACGCGAACGTACGCAGACTGAGCGCACGGTATGCAATAAGTCCCTACGTTGGCATTACCCAAATCAGGTTTTACGGGTCGAAGTTTTACTTCCTCTCAGCCAGTCCCTGCCGGAACAAGCTCCCCTGTGTGAATGAACGCAGTCTACCATGCATACAGCCTGAGGAGCAAGACAGTGTACGATGCCGGTAACATAGTATATAGTACGTTTATGAAATACTTTAAAAAGCTGTGCGGAAAGCACGTGTATCTTTCTCCCATGAACACCGAAGACGCTGAACAGTACGCAGCGTGGTTAAACAGCGCGGAAATCACCGACAGACTCGGCCAGACGGCAAACGTGGTGAGTCTTGAAAGCGAAAAAGAATGGATTTCAAAAAACAATACAGGAAAGCAGTTCGCCGTCATACTACAAGAGACCGACACGCTCATCGGCAGCTGCGGATTAAACAGGTCAGACCCTGTACGAAGAGCGGGAGAGATCGGCATATTCATCGGCGACCCGGAAAACAGAGGCAGAGGATACGGCACGGAAACGGTACAGCTCCTTCTGGAATTCGCCTTTAACGTGCTCAATCTTCACAGCGTAGGCCTGAACTTCTTTTCGTTCAACGTCCAGGCGGAAGCCTGCTACAAAAAGTGCGGATTCAGAGAAACCGGCAGAAGGCGGGAAGCATATTTCTGCAACGGAACATACTACGACGTCGTTATGATGGACATACTCGAGGACGAATACAGAAATTCCACCGTCAGACCATGACGGTATGCAAGGCAGCACTGCCGGCACGAAAGATATCCCCCGCAGACGTATATATCAGTAATACACATACACTACCTTACTTAACACGTATACACTACCTTACTTAACACGTATACACTACCGCACTTAACTCGTATACACTACCGCATTTAACTCGTATACACTACTGCATTTAACTCGTATACACCACCGCACTTAACACACGATCTGCACCCCCAAACGGTACTACTTTTTATTCATTTAAAAAAATCAGTCTTAAATAAAGAATTTGACTTATATATAAAACTACATTATAGTTTTATTGGTGTAAATATTCTTTATATATTGGAGTATTTTAATATTATCAGTAAAGGAAGGTTTTAATGGTCAAGCGTTCACTTTTTTTGGGTCTCGCTGCGCTCGTTCTCTTCTTCGGATGTAAAACACAGTCCGAACCCGATCCGCAGGCAGGCAGTACAAAAAACATCACATCGTTCTCGTTTACCACCGTGCTCAACACCGGTCTGACAGCCGACGTCACGGCGACAATAGGCACGTCGGCTGTCACGGCGGAAGTCCCTGCAGGTACGGACGTAACCGCTCTGGTCGCGACGTTCACTACCGACGGTTCGTCCGTTACGGTGAACGGCGCCGAACAGAAAAGCGGCGTTACGGCACACAACTTTACCAGTCCGGTCACATACCGCGTTACGGCAGCGGACGACAGTACGCAGGATTACACGGTCACCGTGAAATTTGCAAAACTCACGCGGGACGAACTGTTAAAGATGATCAGCGACGGCAAGGACGTTACCCGTGTGGACACTTCCGGCATAACTGACATGAGCAGCCTTTTTAAAGAAAATGCGACGTTCAATCAGGATATTTCCGGATGGGACGTCTCAAACGTCACCGATATGAGTTTTATGTTTGACTTGGCCGCGGCTTTTAATCAGGATATTTCCAAATGGAATGTTTCTAAAGTTACAGACATGAAAGGTATGTTCGGAAAAGCCGCAGCATTCAACCAGAACATAGGATCATGGAATGTTTCTTCTGTCACGGACATGTATAGTATGTTTTCCGGTGCGACAGCGTTTAATCAGGATATCTCCGGCTGGGATGTTTCCAACGTTACTAATATGGGTATTATGTTTGCAAGTGCAACGGCATTTAACCAGAACATAAGTAACTGGAATGTTTCTAAAGTGACGGATATGTCATCTATGTTCTCGAGTGCGACAGCATTCAATCAGAACATTGGAGCATGGAATGTTTCTGCAGTTACAGACATGTCTTATATGTTTGCCAGAACACCAACGTTCAATCAGGACATTTCCGGCTGGGATGTTTCCAAAGTCACAGATATGAATTCAATGTTCAACGGCGCGAAGGCTTTTAGTCAGAACATCTCTTCCTGGAGCACGAAGGTTTCCGAATCCATAACCCACACGAATTTTTCATCAGGCAGCTGTCCGCTCCCGGCGAACTATCACCCGTATGCAAGCTGGAACAACTAGCGGCTATATGCGGTCTGCGGGAGCCGCCGGAAATTCCGGGCGGTTCCCGCAGCTATCTGTTTACACTTTGAACTGGTCTATTTCGCTGCCGATTTTTCGTATCGAGTCACGTACCTTTTCTGAAATTTCTGAAAGCGCCGTTCCCGTCTCGTTTATCTCTTTTGCCCCTGCTGACATTTCCTTCATGCTTTCTTTTATAACAGACGTGGCGTCCTGCAGCCGGTGAATTTCCTCAAGGATCGCCTTGTTGCCGGCGGACATTTCGCGCGACGCCGTATGTACTTCGAGCGTGCTGTCGTTCATAAGCCGGAGCGTCTCGTTTATCTGCTTTGAACCTTCCTGCTGCTCTTCCATAGCGTTCTTTATCTGCTGTACGAGTTCGTCCGTTTCTTTAATAAGGCTGCTCACCTGCGAGAAACTTTCGCTGCTCTCTTTGGAAGCCGCGACGACCGACGTGATCGCCGTCTGAATTTTTTTGAGTTCCACGCCGATGGTTTTTGACTCGGCGGTCGACGTTTCGGACAGTTTTCTGATTTCGTCCGCGACGACGCTGAAACCGCGTCCTGCGTCTCCCGCGTGCGCGGCTTCTATGGCGGCGTTCATGGCGAGCAGGTTGGTCTGCCCCGCGATGCTCGCGATAACTTTGTTCGCGTCCTGCAAAGTTTTTGACTGCGCTTCTATCTGCGCTATGCGCTCTTCCACCGTTTTCTGCCGTTCCACACCGGTACCGGCGTTTTCTTCAAGCTTTTTAAATGACCCGGCCATTTTATCCATGGAAGTGTTAACCGCGGAAATATTAACGATCATTTCTTCCACCGCGCTGCTTGCCTGCGTTACGCCTGTCGTCTGGTTTTCTATCATATGTTCGAGGCTGCTGATATTTTCCGCGATCTCGGAAACGGCCGACGACGTCTGTTCTACAGACTTGGACTGGTTGTTCACCTGCGAACCGGCGCTCTCGATGTTTGCGAGTATTTCGGTGATCGAACTCGTCGTTTCCTGAACGTGTCCGTTCAGTTCGGTTTCTGCGGCTGAAAGATCTTCTTTTGACATTTTTATGTCAGAAATGATCCGGTGCAGTTTTTCAACGAATTTATTAAATCCTGAAACGAGGCTTCCGATCTCGTCTTTTGACCGCAGGGCTATCCGGTTTGTCAGGTCTGCGTTTCCTTCGGCGATGTCATTAACAGCTTTGTCCACAGTATGTATCGGCCGCACGATCTGGCGGGCTATAAGAAGCGCGATACTAAACGACAGCACGATGGTGAAAAGCGCGACCAGTACGATGATCAGTATATTGTGCACTATGGACGTATACAGTTCCCGGTCGGGGCCGACCGTGACAAATATCCAGCCGCTCGTATCGGAAACCTTTCTTGCGGCAAAATACAGTCCGTGTCCCGCGTTAAGTTTTACGAATACGGTATCGCCGTGTATGTCTTTCCGGTATTTTTCCAGTCCGTATTCGGTAAAAAAATCCTTTTCCAGTATTTTTCCGGGATCGCTGTTCGTTATGTACTTTCCGCCCGTGTCCAGCAGGTAGGACTTGCCGCCCTCGGACAATATGTTTCCGGAAATCATCTCTCCGACTTTTGACAGCTGCATATCCAGACCGACGACTCCCGAAAAATTTCCGTTGATCGTGACGCTGTGAACGACCGCCGCGACGAGCTGTTTGGTGAGCATATCCAGATACGGGGCGGACACCGCGACGTCAAACGTGCTGCTTCCGGCTTTGTACCAGGCACGCGAAGTCTGATCGTAATCGGCAGGCGGCGTCCAGCTGTCACTGGAATAAAAATAACCGCCTTTTTTGTACGGAACTACGCCGGAATAGTACAGTTCCGAAAAAACGGATTCTCCTTTGACGGCTGCCGCCATCATCTTTTCGCAGTCCGCACGCGCAATCTGCTGGGTCTGAAGATAATTACTTACAGACCTGACAATGTTTTCCGGCTTGCTTAAAAAAAGGTTCACGTTTGAGCAGGCCTGCGTAACCGTGCTGTTGGCGTTCGCCTGTATGTCGGTCAGTAGTTTTGACGATTCAAACTGGATGACTGGTACAGAAACGAGTAAAACCGAAAAAAGAGCGATCAGACTGTGACTTATCACGAGTTTCTGTTTTATGCTTTTCATGGATGCCTCTGGAGCTATTTTAGATAATGATTGATTATAAAAACTGAGTATAATGGATGTCAATGCGATTCTTCACTTAATTATTGCACCTGTCCTGCCCGTTCACTACAATACCACTATTATGTCAAGTAATACTGTAAAAACGACTGATATGACGTCCGGTGATGTTACAAGCCTTCTGATCAGGTTTTCGCTTCCGCTTCTTGCAGGTAATCTTTTCCAGCAGCTGTACAATACCGTAGACAGTATCGTTGTCGGCAATTATGTCGGCAAAGAAGCGCTCGCCGCAGTCGGTTCAACGACAAGCCTCATCAACACGCTCGTAGGGTTTTTTCTGGGGCTTGCAGCAGGGGCGAGCGTCGTTATTTCGCAGTATTTCGGAGCGCGCGACCAGGCGAACCTGCGTAAAACGGTACACACGATGATGGCAGGAACGTTAATTCTGGGAGTGCTTTTTACGATCCTCGGCATTATCTGCTCGCCGTACCTGCTCCGTCTTATGGCGACACCCGACGACGTCCTTCCCGACGCGACCGTGTATCTCCGCATTTATTTTGAAGGCGTTCTCGCTCTCATGATCTATAACACAGGTTCAGGTATTCTGCGCGCCGTCGGCGATTCAAAACGTCCGCTGTACTTTCTCATCGTTTCTTCGCTTATCAACGTAGTCCTTGATCTGGTGTTCGTGATCGTGTTCCACTGGGGCATTGCCGGAGCGGCGTACGCCACGATCATTGCGGAAGGTGTCTCCGCCGTCATGGTTATCTGCGTGCTTGTCCGCACGAAAGAATGTTACCGGCTGAAACTGTCCGAACTGCGCGTTTCCGTTCCCATACTCCGCAGAATTCTCGCGCTTGGCCTTCCTGCCGGAATTCAGCAGGCGGTCACGTCGTTTTCGAACGTCTTCGTGCAGGCATACATCAACGGATTCGGTTCGTCATGCATGGCCGGCTGGGCGTCGTACGGAAAAATTGACCAGTTTGCGATCCTGCCCATGCAGAGTCTGTCTCTCGCATCAACGACGTTCGTGGGACAGAATTTCGGCGCCCATAATTTTAAACGGGCAAAACGGGGTATAACCACGTCGCTCGTCATTTCCGCAACGGTCACGGGTCTGCTCGTTATTCCTCTCGCCGTTTTCGCGCGCCAGCTTGTGTCTATGTTCAACAGGGAACCCGACGTGCTGTACTACGGCAGTTTTTTCCTGCGCATCAGTTCGCCGTTCTATGTTCTGTGCTGTATAAACCAGATTTACGCCGGAGCACTGCGCGGACTGGGCGACGCGGCCGTTCCGATGGGCATTATGATAGGTTCGTTCGTCGTGTTCCGGCAGATATATCTGTTCACCGTCACGCACCTGACGTCGTCGTTTTACCCCGTGTCTGTCGCGTACCCAGTAGGCTGGGTCGTGTGCAGCGCGGTCATGTTCCTGCATTACAGGAACTACATGAAAAAACACGGATACTAGTCTCCCTTTCCACGGCAGCCGCCCGGTGCTTTCACGCCCGGCTGATGCCGGTCTGCGCCGTTTTGCCCCGTTCCGCAGCACGGCAAGAATTTTATCGTTGAATCCCGAATTTCCGCGCAGTTGCGACTATAATTAATACCAGTATTATACGGCTGTACCTACGGTAAAAATACGGTTCGGCTGTGTCCCAGGGGCAAATCCTGCGGATACACATACGACGGACACTGTACTGACGATCGGTATGCAGTGCTGTGTTGCCGAACTCATTTCCGGCATTTTCACAACGGCTTTCCATTATTGAGGAAAAACACCAATGTCCGCTGCGCCGCACCGGCACACGCCCGGCGGCGCAGAAACGGGGGAAACATGAATACGAGAGATCTGCCGTTTTACGAGTGTAAAAAAGGAATATACGAAATAGACGAATTCGGCTGCGTTTCTGTGTTTGTTATCGTGGGAACGGAACGCGCGCTTGTGTTTGACACGGGCACCGGGACGGGAAACATACGCTGGCTGATTGAAAACCGCATAACGGACAAGCCGTACGACATCGTGCTTTCACACAATCACGGCGGACACGCAGGCGGCGCAGGTCTGTTCGATTCCGTCTGGATACACCCGATGGATTCCGACTGGAATAATCCCTGTACCGTTCCCGAAATTGTGTTCCGTAAAAAACAGGCGGAGCTGATGCGTCTGAGCGAGTTCCGGTCGAACGACGTTACCGACGAAGAGATCGTACGTCCGGTGATCGACGAACCGCTGAAAAAACGGCTCAGGGACGGAATGCCGTTCTATCTGGGAGGACGGACGGTCACGCTCTACCACTGTCCGGGCCATACGGACGGATTGTGCGTCGCCGTGGATAATCTGACGCGCACGATGCTCATTTCGGACGCGTGCAGCACGAATCTGCTGCTTGGCAGCAGGGCCGAACACGAAACCAGGCAGATAGTGCGGATCGCGCGCGACAGTCTGAACCGGCTCGTCTCTATGCACAGCCTGTACGGCGACATATTCAATTCGCACCACACGTGCCGCAGGTTCGGAGAACCGCTGCAGCCTGACATACTCACTGACGTTCTTACGTGTCTGGAAGCGGTGTATGAGGAAAAGGCCGATTTTAGAACCGTTCCCGACGTCCGCTCGACGACGGGCGGAACAAAAACCGTCGCCGTTCAAAACAACGTACAGATTTCACTTATGAATCAGAATATCAAGTATTATTGAACCCCTCCTCCCGGAATCCCCCGTGTTATGAATACTGTTGACAGCGGAACTTTTGTAAAGTACAGTTTTAAATACGTTATAGTGAAGCTGCCAAGAGGAGAAACTGCTATGAAAGCGCTGATTATTTCTGACTGTGAATATAAAACGGCCGTTTTTGGTACTGTGTACGAACAGGTCGTGCACGTGCTCGAACAGAAAGGATACGAGATAACGTCCAAAACTGCGGACAGTTCCATCAGAACCTGCACCGGCTGTTACGGCTGCTGGGTGCGTACTCCGGGAGAGTGCGTTATCCGCGACGATATGGAAGACATCAACCGGCAGTTTATCGCCAGCGACGTCGTTGTTTTTGTAAGTCCCGTCATATTCGGGCATTTCAGCGCTAACATTAAGAACGTGCTCGACAGAACGCTGCCCCGGCTTCTTCCGTTTTTTATCAAGAAACAGGACGGTTCGACAGTCCATCCGCTGCGGTATAAGAAAAATCCCAAAACGGTCATCATCGGATACGGCAGCGGCCTTGATGACGAGGACGTAAGGCTCTTTACCGCCATCACGACGGTGCATCACCCGGAAAGACCCGTCTGCGTCTGTCAGGGTACGGGCGACGATGAAAAGATCGCTGCGCTGTTCGAAGAACCGTCTGCAGAACCCGTACAGACCGCCGGAGTCCGCACGTACGCCGCCGCTGCGGAAGCATACGGAAAGGAAGACAGCGCTGACCGCAGAAAACGCGTCGTATTCGTGAACGGCAGCCCGAGAAGTCAGGATCAGACTGCTTCGGCGGCGTTCATCGCGCGTGCGGAACCGCAGTTCGACGACGCGCTGTTTGAAAAACATACCGTGCAGGTGCGTAAAGCCCTGCGCGGGTCGCCTGAAGAGGCGTTTGAACATATTCGCGGGGCGGATGCCGTCGTATTCGTTTTTCCGCTGTATACGTTCTGCCTGCCTGGTATGCTCGCGCGCTTTCTCCAGGACTATGCGGCATATACCGGCAGAAACGGAACTGCGGAACACAGAACTGCCGTCTACGCCGTGATCAACTGCGGATTCCCGGAGCCGTATATCAACGAAGAGGCCGCAGACGTGATCAGGTCGTTCTGCACTCACACCGGTATGGAATACCGTTCCGCAGTGTTTATCGGTGCCGGCGTCATGATGAGCACGGTGCAGAAAGCTCCGCCCGTGCAGAAAGCGCTTCAAAAACTTGACGCCGCTTTTGCGGCGATGGCGGAAGACTGCCGGTCGGACGGTACGGTTCACGCGGCAGACGCACGCATAGCACCGGCCTTTCCGCGCAGGCTCTTTTATTTCTTCGGCGGACTGAACTGGAAAAAGACGGCAAAACAAAACGGTCTGACGGAAAAGGACCTGTACCGCCGCCCGTATAACTGAAAGCGGAACCGGAAGGGAATCATGTCTTTTCTATAAAAAAACTGCTTTTCCCTTTCATTTTTACTATTTTTTTAAGCCGGGCAAGGTTTTCCGTAAGCGCGTGCGTTTCGGAAAAGTGCCCGGAAGCGTCGGATACCCCGGCTACCGCAAGAGACAGGAGCGGAAAATTTTCAACGTCGCCCCGGCGGTTTGCCGTGGTGATATATCCCCTGGCAAAATCTTCGGCGGAGTAGAACCCGCTCAGCTTCTGCGTAAAGGATTGTATGACGGCGATGCAGTATGATTCAGCCTTCTCCGGCTGGAGCACGACGACAAAGTCGTCTCCGCCTATATGGCCTGCGAACTGTCCTGGCTCAAGACAGCCGGTAATGTCGCGGGCAATCTGCTGTATGACTTCGTCTCCGTTTTCAAATCCATACACGTCGTTGTACGCCTTGAAGTTGTTTATATCTATGTAGAGGAACGCAGTAGGGCGTTCCCTGGGATATGCAGCGGAAAAGCGTGTCTTCGATCGCGGTATTTCCCGGAAGCCCTGTCAGCGGATTCTGGCAGCGTGCGTGCGCAATCTGGATCTCCGTTGATTTGAGCAGCAAGTCGCGGATAGTGACCGTTCCGTAATATTTTCCGTTCTTTTTCACGACGATAAAATCGTACAGATTGTCCGCGCTCCGCCTCATGGCGAGTTCGGACACCTGATTTACCGGCGTTTTGTAATCGGCGGCAAGAAAAGTGCGGTTCATTATCGACGTAACGGGTTTTTTCTGGTACAGCGTGAATCCGTACCGTCCGCTCATCCGGTATATCAGACTGTTGCGCGTCACGATCCCCTGCACGATACCGTTTTCAACGACGCAGTATCCGAAACAGTCGGCGTCGTTTTTAATCATTTCATATACCTCTTCAATGAGCATATCGGGGGGCAGTACGTTCGTCTTTACGCACAAGTTCGCTATGTACACGTCTGTGGGCAGCCCGTTTATGTGATTTTTTGACCGGTTCGATTCAATGATACACTCGTACGCTTCTTTCCGTATCGTGCACGGTATGCACGCCGGTTCCCGGATAAACGGGCCGAGCGCGTATGAAACGCCCACGTCGATCAGTGCCGCCAGTTCTTTCCGGCTGCCGACGCCTTGGGCGATAACGTCAACGTCAGTGCCGCGGCAGAATTCGATGACGCTTTTAACCAGCGAATAAAACAGCGGATCGATCCTGAATTTGCGGACGACCGGTGCGGCGAGAATAATGTACTGCGGCTGATGTTCTGAAAATGATTTAAGCGGAAAAGCGGTGTTCACATCGTCCAGAACAACGGCGTATTCCGACGTTCCGCCGGTAAGTTCCCGGGGAGTTCGTATTTCACGTATGATCCGCTCTTTGGACGTTTCAACCGATGCGGTGCATTCCGGCGGCAGAAAGAGCAGAGAACCGCCCGGCGCGCGGCGGAAAAAAAAGTCAGACACGGACAAAAGAGCTTCTTTTGTCACAAGATGCAGAGACGACTGTGCCTCATACCCGAACAGACTGCCGTCACGCAGAGAAATAATCGGCCGAAAAACATACTCTGCGTTGTCGTTTTTACCTGTGCGTTCTGGTGCTGTGCTTTTATTGCGCATATGTACCCGGATACACTCCCTGCCGGGCACGTTTCCTCTCCCTAGTGTACAGGAGCTGATACGTGTCCGCTAATATATCTCCAAAGCAACTATAGTATAAACTACCTCCAATATATCTACAAGACGTTGTCAGAAAGAAGACACCGCGTGCGTTATGGTAGTCCCGTACGTACCGTCAAGAAAGGCAGAGCGCGCGTTCTCATTCAATTCCTGCTCGATGGCGTCACGGGCCAGTATAATGTCCGGTACCGACGTCTCTTCCGGAATCACGAGAAGGCGCAGCCGGAAAAAGAAAATGCCCGCTTTTCTGCTCGAACTCATCACGGAAAGAGGCACGGACGCGGCAAGCCCCGCAAGCATCGGAGCGTACCACAGCACCGCCGAAGTGTACCGGACTGCGATAACGAAGAAGGCAGCCGAGCCGCCAATGCACTGGAACCGGTGCGCGCGCCACGCCTGCGCTGCCGATAAGCGGTCGAGTGAACGGCGCTGAGCCTTCCACCCCCCGTCTCTGCCGGAGAATATCTCAATGCAGTTTTTCGTATTGAACAGCATCGTGATCGGAGAAAACAGCGATGAAAACGCGATTTCCAGAACGACGCCGAACGTAACTGCCGTTCTGCCGCCGCAGGCCGCACAGGCGGAATTCCGTACCATCGTGCTCAGCCATCCGAGGAACTTAGGCAGAAAGAGAACGGCAAGCGTGTATGCGAACAGCGCCGCCATTTTTCCGCCCGTACGCCCCGGTGCGGCCGGCAGACCGCGGTCTGTCACCATGATGACGGTGCCCGAAACGATCAGCAGCAGACATAAGACGGAGGACAGACAACCCATAATGCCGACTGCAAAATGGAGCCTGTTCCAGAACGACAGCCCCTGCGCGCCGATAACGCGTATATGCTGAAAATTGCCCTGCGTCCAGCGCCTGTCGCGCACGGTCTGATCGAGCAGGGACGGAGGACTTTCCTCCCACGAGTCGCACAGATCGGCGGCGATGCAGACTTTCCACCCGGCGCGGCGCATGAGAGCGGCTTCAACAAAATCGTGCGACAGGATATATCCGCCGAATGAACAGAATCCGCTCAGCTGCGGCAGTCCGCAGGACGCGGCGAACGCCTGTATGCGCACTGCGGCGTTATGCCCCCAGTAATTGCCTTCGTTTCCCGACCACGCCGCAATACCGGCGCCGTTCACCCTGCCGTACACGCGCGAGGCAAACTGCTGCAGACGTGCAAAAAAATTCATATCTCCGCATAGAACGGGAACGGTCTGGAGAATTCCGATACCGGCGTCCCCCTGCATGCGTCTTATCATGGTTACTATCGTGCGGGCGGACATAATGCTGTCTGCGTCGAGCACGATCATGTAATCGTACAGGGCTCCCCAGTTTGTTATAAAGTCGGCTACGTTTCCGGCTTTTCGTGCGGTATTCTCCTTACGGTTGCGGTACCAGACAGACATGATCCCCGACAGCCGCTTTTTGAGCCGCTCGTACATCAGTCTCTCGTCGGCAAGCACGGCGGGTTTTGTTGAATCTGAGAGGATAACGATGTCAAAGCACGCCGACTGTCCGGCGCGGTGCAGACCGCGGGACATAGCTTCAAGCGCGGCGAGACTTCTGGTTGCGTTCTCGTTGTACAGCGGCATGACAAGGGCGGTGCGGGAACCTTGAACGGAACATTCCGGCCACGGACGGCGCGCGTGCAGGGCCAGAAAGCCTATCACGGCCGACGATGCGGAAAACGATATCCAGCAGAACGTGACTGCGAAGAAGAAGAAAAAGACGACGTACGTACTTTTCCTGAGAGACGATCCCAGCAGCACGTACAGCG
>Ga0183099_1001247_pt1 | contig 15189 bp, 12 predicted proteins | sample Biomet1_FD_127788 | JGI IMG/M metagenome (GOLD analysis project Ga0183099, IMG submission 127788) | Microbial communities from bioreactor (seeded with anoxic lake sediment) at LBNL, California, USA - Biofuel metagenome 1 | ecosystem: Engineered > Bioreactor > Anaerobic > Unclassified ... | reverse complement strand
AATTAGAAGCCTTGGGTAAGCAATTGTTAAGGATAGCAACTTTGAACGATACGGATATTTTTATTGATGCACCTTTAAAAGAAGGTTAGTGCCAGTATTGTTTTAGCTTGGGCTCATGCCGATAACAGACGCATTTCTTGTAGACAGTTTTTCACCAATATAGTACACTAAAGCTAACGATATAGTTTGCTAGGCAATGAAGCCCTATCCTTTACAAAAAATCACTGTGAAGGATAGGGCTTTTTCTATGTGTTGGAGATGATGAAATGGAAGATCAGGCAAGGATACGCAAGTTGTGTTTAGAATATACGGCACTGCTAGACACCGATATTTGCCAATTAGAAGCCTTGGGTAAGCAATTGTTAAGGATAGCAACTTTGAACGATACGGATATTTTTATTGATGCACCTTTAAAAGAAGGTTGTGCCAGTATTGTTTTAGCTTGGGCTCATGCCGAAACGTTGTCATCATTATACAAAAAAAGTGTTGTTGGTGAAATTGCGTATGCAGAATGTGAACCAGCGGTTTACCGAGCGGCTTTATTTGGCGAGAAAAGTACAAATGTGCGTGGACTTAGTCAAGAAGGGGTACCTATTGCGCAAACTGTAGTTCCAATTCAAAACACCCAAGGGAAAATCATTGGCGCTTTAATTATGGAAAAAGATATTTCAGCCAAAATAGAGCAAGAAAGACAAGTTGAGTTTTTGACACAGACAGCAGATCATTTAAGTCAGACATTGATGTCGTTAGCGAAAACTGGCTGTGGCTGGGATGAGTGGAATGTTGGCGGCATTTTTGTCTTGAATCCTGAGGGGAACATAACATATGCAAATCGACAGGGAAGTGTGATTGCAAAGAATTTGTGGCAAGGCGATGTTATGCAGAAAAATTTACTGGGGTTTTTAGGCTACCAGTCGCTGCCTTCTCTTGTGGAAGATTTGTGGAATACAAAAAATATGCAATATGGATCAGCAAGTTATATCTTTCGCGCCTATTCACTTATTTCTCAAGGAATTCTGAGTGGTTGTGTTGTGTCTGTTCAGGATGTAACGGAACTTCGTGAAAAAGAGCGTCGCATTGATATGCAATCGGTTATTATTGAAGAAATTAATCATCGAGTAAAAAATACTTTACAAAATGTAATTTCTTTGTTGTATATGCAAATTCGACGAACCGAATCAACAAATGTTAAGGAAGAATTTTTGGCGTGCATTAATCGTATTTTATCGATTGCTAAAGTTTATGAAGTTTTTACGTATCAGGCAAAAGATGTAGTCAACTTAAAAGAATTAGCCGGATACATTATGGAAAAAATCATCGAGAGTGGTACTTTGCCAGATCAACAAGTAAAAACGAATGTGCGGGGGACGGAGGTATTTCTTCAGGCAAAACAGGCTGTCCCTATTGCCTTGGTTTTAAATGAATTAGTATCCAATGCGGTAAAACATGGATTGAAAAATTGTGTACATAGTGGCGAAGTGAATATTATAATCCGTGAAGATTCTGGTGTGGTCACGATTCGTATTGAAAATAATGGGAATGAAATAAAAGAAAAAGAGACAAAAAAGGAACGGAAAAAATTAGGGATTTATTTGGTGAAGCTTTTGATTTGTGAACAAATGGGTGGGGAATTTGAACTGATTCAAGAAAAGGGAATTGTTGTGGCAAATATTATCTTCCCCTTAAATGAACTAACAAGGGATAAGGAGGCGAAAGTGATATGAAAGCTTTGTCGATTTTATTGGCAGAAGATGAAATTTTGATTCGCGCCGAGATGAAAGAGGCTTTAGAGGAAGCTGGACATATTATTTGTGCGGAATGTGATAATGGAAAAAAAGCGATTGAACAAGCTAAACAAATGCAGCCAGAATTGGCTATTTTAGATATTATGATGCCCGAATTAGATGGATTAGAGACAGCTCAAATGATGCATGAACTCAATATTCCAGTTATTATGGTGACGGCAAATAGTCAGGCAAAACTCATTCAACGAGCCGAAAAAGTTCATGTTTATGGTTATATTATCAAACCAGTTTCAGAACAAAATCTTTTAGCCGCGGTGCAAATTGCCTATGCGCGTTGGGCGGAGATGGATTGTACAAGCAATGAATTGCAAAAAATCCAGACGGATTTATGTGCACAAAAAACGATTAGTAAGGCACGATCTTTGATCCAAGATCGGCTTGGGATTTCGGCACAAGAGGCGCATCGTCGTCTTTTGCAGGCGGCGACAAAAAGGCAAATAACGTTGTCTGCTCTTGCGGGAAAAATTTTGCAACAAATGACTTGCAAAAATAAATAGAATGATGTAAGATAAAAATGAAATCAGAAGTTTTGGTTTTACAATGGAATAATAGGCACTAACGCCCAATAGATCGTCAGATTTTCTGACTTTTATTTGGGCGTTTTTTTATTCTATTGGATGTTGTGGCTGAAAAAAGTTATGGGTAATCTAAAAAAATTAAAGGCAATGAAGCCTGACAGTAGCTGTAGTTTAGTACACAGTCTGTCAGGCTTTTTTATTGCAAAAAAGGAGGAAATATTTATGGGAGTTAGTAAAAGTGCAGCTTTAGAAGCAACCCCGGAAGAAGCGAATTTATCGAGGGTTTTGAAACCAATCCATTTATGGGCATTGACCGTTGGTCTTGTTATTTCTGGTAATTATTTTGGCTGGAGTTATGGTTTTGCCGCGGGTGGCGTTATGGGATTAGCGCTGGCACTCGTTCCTGTTACAATTTTTTATGTGACTTTTATTTTATCTTATTCGGAACTTGCTACAGCGATTCCACATGCGGGTGGTCCATCTGCCTATGCACGGCGAGCTTTAGGAAAATTTGGTGGTTATATGAATGGGATCAGCTGCCTGATTGAATTTGTATTTGCACCACCGGCAATTGCCCTTGCTGTAGGGGGGTATGTTCACGCAATGGTACCAGGTATAGATGTTATGGTAGCAACTGTTGCCGCATTTCTGTTTTTTATCTTTTTGAATTATCTAGGCATGAAAGTTTCTGCGACATTTGAATTAACTGTAACGATTATTGCTTTAGTCGGACTTGTTATATATTGGATCTTGGCACTGCCTCATTTTGAGCTTTCTCGGGTTCTAGTGGAACCACATTTTCCCAATGGATTTCAAGGCGTTATGGCAGCGGTGCCTTTTGCCATATGGTTTTATTTAGCAATTGAAGGTGGGGCCATGAATGCGGAAGAAATGGTAAATCCGCAAAAAGACATTTCCAAAGGTTTTTTAACGGGGATGGGAAGTCTCATGGTTATGGCTTTTTTAACCTTATTCATTACTGCTGGAATTGCTGATACGAGCTTAATTGATTCTGTTGATTTCCCTTTGCCACTTGCCTTGAGTGCGGTTTTTGGTGATGGATCTTTTCCGGTTTTACTTATGAGTGGTGTTGGCTTATTTGGTTTAGTAGCTTCGCTTCATGGCATTATTTTAGGGTATTCACGTCAAACTTATGCAATGGCACGTACGGGTTATTTACCAAAGTTTTTGGCTAAGTTAGATAGAAAACATCATACTCCAGTGTGGTCCTTGATTTTACCCGGGATGATTTGTTTAGGAACGGCTTTGACTGGACTTACCGATGTTGTTATTACGATTTCAGCTTTTGGTTCGGTTGTTATGTATATCATCAGTTTAACGAGTTTGTTCGTTCTGCGTAAAAAAGAACCAGAATTAAAACGACCATTTCGGGTATATTATCCGGTTGTACCAATTATCAGTATACTAATGGCTGTATTTTGCTTAGTGAGTTTATTGATTGCATCTAGCGATGTATTGCCTTATGTACTCGGTATTTATGTAGTGGCTATTCTTTATTACTTTATTTGGGGAAATAAAAATATTCGACCATTTGAAGAAGAATTTGGCGTTTTGGATGAGCTTGATCAATAATTTGTGAGGTTCAAGATAAAAAATAAGAATGAATTAAGGCAGATGTGCTGCAATGTTGGTATATCTGCTGCATTCATACATATGAGGTTTATCTAATATGAGACAGGAAATTTTGAGTGTAGGGATTGATTTGGGAACAACAACATCGCAAGTGATTTTCAGCCGAATTGCAATTGAAAGTTTGGCTTTGACAGCGATTCCAGAAGTTAAAATCACCGATAAAAGGATTATCTATCGAAGTGAAATTTATTTTACACCGATGAAAAATATTGGGGTAATTGATGTCGAACAGTTGAAACAAATCATTCTTTCTGAATATAAAATGGCGGGAATACGTAAAGAAGATATTGTTACAGGGGCAATTATTATTACGGGGGAAACCGCTCGCAAGGAAAATGCAGCAGAGGTACTTAATGTTCTGTCTGATTTCGCTGGGGATTTTGTCGTAGCAACAGCGGGGCCGGATTTAGAGTCGGTTTTAGCTGGCTATGGAGCTGGAGCAGCTGCGTTATCAGAGCAGCGGCCAGAAAAAATCATTAATTTTGATATTGGTGGTGGAACAACAAATGCTGCTGTATTTGAAGGCGGACAAGTTCTCGATGTTTTTGCGTTAGATATTGGTGGTCGACTGATTTGCTTGGATGAACAACACCGAATTACGTATATATCAGAAAAAATTAAAGGCTTGATTCAAACATTAGGTTTAGCACTGACAATTGGTGCGCGGGCAGATTTATTGGATTTGGTCAAATTGACAGATGCTTTCGCTGGGATGATTTTGCAAATTTCTTTAGGAAAAATGTTGGATGAAGAAACAAAAAAACTTTTTATTGAACATTTAAATCAAGGCTGGAAATTGCAAAATCTGATGTTTTCTGGTGGCGTAGCAGAATTTATTTACAATGAACATGAAATAAAAACGTTAGAAGATGTGAATCTCTTTGGTGATATTGGACCGTTACTGGGGTGGTCCATTCGGAAATATTTGAAAAATATGCCAGTTGGATTGTGTGTGGCGAAGGAAAAAATACGTGCTACGGTCATCGGGGCAGGCAGCTATTCTTTACATATCAGTGGAAGTACGGTGATTTTTGATGATACGATCGTGCCGCTTAAAAATTTACCTGTATTAAAAATTAATAATATCAAGTCCATGCAAGAAGAAATTATAAATAAGCGGTACTTGTTTCCGGGGCAAATGCTGGCAATTGCTTTTGCTGGAGAGCCGGCCCCCACGTACTTTCAAATTAAGGAAATGGCGAAAGCTATTATTGCTGGTCTAGAAGGGGCTGAACAGCCATTTATTGTGATCGTTGAACATGATTTTGCAAAAGCTTTGGGACAAACATTGCAACGCTTTGCCGGGAATAAACGTGTGATTTGCCTAGATTGTATAAAAACAGAAATGGGTGATTACATTGATATTGGGAAATCTGTAGCCAATGTGGTACCCGTGGTAGTTAAAACGTTGTTATTTAAAAATTGAAATTTGTAATGGTGATAGATAGAATGTGTTTGAGATTATAGGAAGGCGGGCGGCAAAATGAAGTTAAAAACAAACTTATTTGGAAACGTGTATTCGTTTCATGATGTGAAAGAAGTGCTGGCTAAAGCAAATGAAGAAAAATCTGGTGATATGTTGGCTGGCATTGCGGCACAAAATACAGTGGAGCGTGTTGCAGCAAAAGTGGTTTTGGCAGACATGATGTTGGAGGATCTCAGAAAAAATCCTGTTGTTCCTTATGAAATAGATGATGTTACCCGAGCAGATCAGGACGCGCTGGATATAGATGTCTTTCAAAAAATAAAGTCATTGACTGTAGGGGAGTTTCGCGAGTTTTTACTCAGTGCTGATGAAGTTGATATAGCAGCGATACGCCCTGGACTTACGGCAGAAATGATTGCAGGTGTTGCAAAACTTATGAGCAATATGGATCTTGTTTGTGCATCTGCTAAAATGCATGTCACAGCAACCTGTAACACAACCATTGGATGTGCGGGAACTTTATCAGCTCGTTTACAACCAAATCATGCTACAGATAATATAGCTGGCATTATGGCTTCTTTAATGGAAGGTTTAAGTTATGGTGTGGGTGATGCAGTCATTGGGTTAAATCCAGCGGTTGATTCTATTGGCAGTGTAGCTGCTGTACTAACAGAGTTTAAAAATTTCATGGATAAATGGAAAATCCCAACACAAAACTGCGTGTTGTCGCATGTCACGACGCAGATGAAAATTTTAGAGAAAAATACAGCACCAATGGACTTGATGTTTCAAAGCTTAGCAGGTTCGGAAATTGCCAGCAGGGCTTTTGGTATCAATGTTAAACTTATGGATGAAGCTTATGCAATGATGAAAGAGCGGAAAAGTTCAGTGGGTCCTAATTTTATGTACTTTGAAACAGGTCAAGGTTCGGAACTTTCATCTGATGGACATCATGGAGCCGATCAATTAGTTATGGAGGCACGTTGTTATGCGTTTGCAAAACGCTATAATCCTTTTCTTGTAAATACCGTAGTAGGGTTTATTGGTCCAGAATATCTTTATGATGGGCGTCAGATGATTCGGGCGGGACTTGAAGATCATTTTATGGGAAAACTTACGGGCCTGTCGATGGGGGTTGATGTATGTTATACGAATCACATGAAGGCGGACCAGAACGATTTAGAGAATTTAGCCATGATGCTGACTTTGGCCGATTGCAATTATATTATGGGAATACCGGGCGGTGATGATGTCATGCTCATGTATCAGACGACGAGTTACCATGATGCAGCAGCTTTGAGGAAAATTGGACATAAAAAAACGATTGCAGAATTTGATCAACGTATGGAAGAATTAGGCATCTTTAAAAATGGTCAATTGACGGAAAAAGCTGGCGATCCATCTATATTCATGGTCTAATATGGATTGCAATAAACGGAAAATATGCTCATGTTTTGAGCCCCAGAAAGGTATGATTAAAAATGGAAGAATTCGTTCGAGATATCTCTTTGCCGGAAATAAAAGAAAAAGTGTTGGTCGATAAACCGGTTAGTATGGAGACCTGTCAGCGACTTAAAAAGGCAACGAATGCTCGTATTTGTGTGGGAAGAGCCGGCGAACGATTTAAAACAGAAACCTTATTGAAATTTCGGGCGGATCATGCAATTGCCATGGATACTGTCTGGTCCTATGTTGATGAAAAAATTGTTGATCGGTTAGGTTTTTATAAAATACAAACAATGGTAAAAGACAAAGAAGAATATATTCGTCGTCCTGATTTAGGCAGGATTTTTTCACCAGAAACGATGCAGGCAATCAAAAAAGATTGTATTTCGCAGCCCGACGTGCAAATTATTGCTGCAGATGGATTAAGTGCCTATGCAATTAATGCCAATTTAGAAGATATTTATTCAATTATGCTGGATGGTTTTGCGGGAAAAGGTTATTCGGTGGGAACGCCTATTTTTGTGAAATATAGTAGAGTGGCAACAATGGATAAGATCAGTGAGGCTTTAGGGGCCAAGGTAACCATTCAATTCATTGGTGAGAGACCAGGTCTGGCTACTGGTGAAAGTATGAGTGTCTATATGGCGTATGAGGCCAGTTCGCAAAAACCGGAATCCCAGCGTACGGTTGTATCCAATATCTATAAAGATGGAATTCCACCAGTGGAGGCTGGCGCGCAAATTGTTTATTTGACAGAAGTATTAATGCGAGAAAAGAAAAGCGGTGTCGAGCTTAAAATATAAAAGGTTGAGGTGCGGGAAATGAGTATAGAAGAACGAGCGAATCGACTAATTGATGAGATGGCCATACCGAAAAATAGTTTAGGGCTATTGGAGAAGCAAACTAAAAAGATTTTTTGCTGCTGGGAGAAAATGCAGACGGAGATACGACCGCTTCATTTGATTTTTGCAGCCGATAATGGTGTGGTTGTAGAGTCTGTAGTAAAGCAGTCACAGGAAATCACATATTTGCAGGCAAAAAATATGATTGCCGGTAAAGCGACGATTAGTTGTTTTTGTCAAAGCAACAATATCCCCTATAAGGTAATCGATGTGGGAATTCGTAATAAAAATTCGGTTGGTATTGATCGTAAAGCTGCGTATGGGACAAAAAATTTTTTGCGAGAACCAGCGATGTCCGTTGCTGAATTTGCGAAAGCTTTTGCCGCAGGTAAGGAAATGGTACGTACTGCGAAGCAGGAAAACTATAATTTATTGTCATTTGGTGAGATGGGAATCGGCAATACGACAACTTCATCTGCAGTGCTGTATGCTTTAACGGATGTACAGCCCGAATTTATTGTTGGTTATGGAGCTAATAAACAAAATCCAGAAGTGATTAAACGAAAATGTGAAGTCGTTGCAAAAGGAGTGTGTCTTCACCGTGACCAAATGCACAAGGCAGAAGATTTGATCCGATTTGTCGGTGGCTTTGATATTGCAGCACTTTGCGGGGCTATGCTAGAATGTCGGCAGCAAAATATGCCATTTGTATTAGATGGATTTATTACAGCTGTCGCTTTTGCTTGTGCAGTACAAATGGATGCGAGCGTTGCAGATTTTGGTATTGCTTCCCATTTGTCACGCGAACCGGGAATGTTTTATGCATTGGCTCTGGGGGGGATTAAATCAGAAGATGTTCCCATTCGGGCAGACTTAGCTTTAGGTGAAGGCACAGGGGCTGTTTTGTTTGTCGTAATGTTAAGAACGATGATGGATGCAGTTTGGCATGTGGCTAAAATGACAGAACTTGAAGATCAGGTTGCCAAAACTGTTGGCGAAGCATTATAAAATAGAAGCAGGTGGAAAAATGAAGGCATGTATCTTAATGATTCAATTTTTTACAAGAATCCCTATCAATACACAGCTTACGGTTAAAATTGAAGATTTTCCACGCAGCATTTGTTACTTGCCGATTGTTGGCCTTTTGCTAGGAATGTTAAATGCTATATTTTTTGCTTTAGCTTATCAGGTGTTTGCTCCAACTGTGGCTATGACTTTAGTATTGATTTTAAACGTTTGTCTGACGGGAGCTTTTCACCTCGATGGTCTTGCGGATACCTGCGATGGAATATTTTCTGGTCGCAGCCGAGAACGCATTTTGGAAATCATGCATGACAGCCGAATTGGCACAAATGGAGCTGTGGCAGTTGGACTGGATCTTCTCTTGCGTTTTGCCTGTCTGAGTTCATTGGATTTGCAGCAAACAATTCTGGCGTTGCTTTCTGCCCCCATATTGTCAAGATCTTTGAACCCAATTCTTATGCGAACGAAATATGCACGAGAAAAAGGATTGGGGAATTTGTTTATCGGCAAGATAAAACCTATAAATCTTTATCAAAGCTTGCTTTGGGGAGGCTTATTTGTTGTAGTTATAAATGGAATTGTTTGTGGCAGTATACTTTATTTTGCCAGCATAGGCTTTGTTTTATGCTACAAGTGGTATATAGTGCGGGTACTAGACGGCATGACGGGTGATACACTTGGTTGTGGTAATGAACTTGGTGAAATTGTAGTCATGCTTCTTTTTTCAGGTCTTGCAAAACAGGGGCTTTTATCATGAATATTTATGTGGTTCGCCATGGCGAAACAGAATATAATCGACGTAAAGTATATTTTGGTTGGTCGGATATTTGTCTCAATGAAACAGGGCGAAAGCAATGTATAACATTAAAAGAAGAATTGACCTATGCTAAATTTGATGAAGTGTGGGCAAGTCCATCCATACGCACCATGGAAACAGCAAAAATCATTACGAGCGGGCAGGCACTAAAAATAGATGATCGCTTTCGTGAATTGAATTTTGGTGAATGGGAAGGTTTGCATTATTTGACGATTGAAAAACAATATCCTGTAGAATGGAAAGCTTGGGGCGATGATTGGCAGTATTACTGCCTGCCGGGCGGCGAAAGTTTTATGGGATTTTATGAACGGGTGAAAGCTGCCTGGAATGAGTTAAAAAGTGAGATGGCAAGACAAAAAGGAATAAAAAATGTTTTATTAGTGGTTCATGGTGGAACATTGAAGGTCATTACGCTTCTTGAAAAAAAGCTTCCGTTGAAGGCTTATTGGCAGATAAAATTTCCACTGGCAACCTATGAGATATTTAAGATCGGGTAAGCGGCTTTTGCGCAAGGTGAGTTTTCCATCCGTAGTGCAAGTAATAACGCAAAGAAAAAGCAAATCCTAGCGTCGTAAATAAGCTTTTAAAAGAAAAATTGCAATAAATAAAATAGACTGGTGTCAGTTTCTTTTATTTATTGCAATTATGGAGAATAGGGCTATTAATCCTTATATGTGAAATTTGTTTAGTGGCATAAATAAATTTCATACGAATTTTCAGATCATTAGAAGGATGGAGATTATTTTTTTACACGAAAAAAACAGGAGCAGGTTTTGCCAGTACTCATTAATTGGCTAATTTACTGAACATCGCTTTATCTCGGTAAAAATAATAAGGAATCTCAGCTAAGAGCATAAAAAACCAGCCAATCAGACTGGCATAGGCTACGCCTGATAACCCGATGCGGGGAACAAGCAAATAAACAAAAATAAATCGTACTGTAATTTGAATACAGGTGCAAATCAGTGTTATTTTCATATCGCCCATGCCACGAAAAAAACCTTGAACCCCATTAGTAAATGATGGCATCAAGTAGAAAAAAGCCATCAATGTAAGGTAATCCACACCGGCTTTGACCATATTAGGAGCAGTGTCCCCAACAAAAAGCCGCATGATAGGCTCTCTTAATAAAAGAATGGCTGAACATATCAATATCCAATATCCAGCTTCAACCAATAATCCATCAAAAAAACCTTTTTTTATCCGATTCGATTTTTTTGCACCGCGATTTTGTGCCACTAGGGTCATAATACTGCTGGACACACTTTGCTGTGGTGTAAAAGCGAAATCGTCTACGCGATTTACGGCATTGAAGGCAGCTATTACATCAACCCCCAGCGGATTAATGACCCCTTGTATCATCAACTTGCCTATTGGCTGACAGGATTGCTGCAGGGCAGTTACAGACGCGTTTTCAATAGTGCATTTTAAGATATCCTTATCAAGAACGATATCTTTGCGAAACAGTTGCAGTAAGGGGAGCTTTTTATATACATACAAGATGCACATAAGAGCCGAAAATGCTTCGGCCAGAAGAGTAGCCATTCCGGCGCCGATAACGTCCCAATGTAAAAAAACTATAAAAATTATATCCAGACAGCCATTTAGTATGGAAGCCATCGCCAAAAAACGAATCGGTGTTTTGGCGTCGCCAACACTGCGCATTGCGGCTGCATAGGCATTATACAGATAAGTAAAAGGCATAGCCAGAAAAATGATTTGCAAATATATACGCGATTGACTGAAAATTTCCGCAGGAACCTGCATAGCCTTTAACATCAAGCCGGATAAAACAGCACCTGCAACTGCAACAAATACAGAAAATAAAGTACCTGCTATGAGCGTGGTCGCAAAAGTCTTTTTCAATTTGACAGAATTTTCAGCACCGAAATATTCACTCATCAGCACAGAGGCTCCGATACAGAGCCCTGTAATGCCCAGTATCATAATGCTCATAATCGGATTGGCTGTACCAACAGCTGCCAGAGCATCAACTCCGGCAAAGCGCCCCAATACAATGGAATCTACGGCATTATACGTGAGCTGAAATAAATTTCCTAAAATTAAGGGAATGGAAAAATTAATCAAATGGTTAGGAATATTGCCTTTAGTCATATCTCTTATCATTAAGTATACCTCGATTAATAAATAAATTTCATATTTTAGTTAGTGCAGTCATCTTTTTGAAATTGTAAGGTAATTATCCTGCCAAATACAAATTTTGCATCTTCAGTGGGAAATTGCCCATAAAAACTGCATCAGATAAAATTCATTTATTATGATATAGAAACAGCTAACATATGGCAATATACTATCGAAAAAAGTTGTTTCAAATTGAAACTATTTTAGTTTTCTCCATAATGTTGTATGAGGAATTTGGAGCCGAGCCTCTACCTTTTTTTGATTCATGCCTTCCTCCTGCAGAACCTGCAGTAAAATTCTCTTTTCAATATCTTTTAATGAACCGCTGAGATCAACAGGTATAAAATTTTTCTGCTCATCCAACGTGCATTCTGTTTGCAGCAAAACCTGTATTTCGTGTTTAGAAATATATGATTTGTGTTGTGTAAGTGAAAGCAAGTTCATCACACGTATAAATTGTCTGAGATTGCCAGGCCAAGAATAGGAGGACAAAAGCTCCAGTGCACCTCTTTCAATTCCTTCTATCTGGCATCCGTTGAACATGCTTAATCTGTTTAGATATACAACAGCTAGATTACTAAGCTCATCATTATAAGTTTTGAGTAAAGGCAGATCAAAGCTAACTTCATCCAAAATTTTTCGAAACGGTGATAATATTTTCTTTTGCTGCACACAAATTTCCATAGAAAATTCTACAGAGGCAATATATTTCACATTATAATGTTTATGAAGATTCTTCAGTATATTGATTAATTCTGCTTGAAGAGTTTTGCTTAAATGGTCTGCAGCATCAAGAAAAATAACACCTCCCTGAGAGGCGAAGCTGTTGGTTAAGTACGCTTTGATACGGGAGGCATCGGTATTCTCCAGCATTCCACAATGAAGGGTAATAAAGTTATCGGCAGATCGATGCTTCGCATAGCATGCAATCAGGTAGGCCGCTTCCTCTTTGCACATATCGTCACAACCTGTCAAAACAGTATTCAAAGGAGTATGGCTGTAATCCTTGATTTTTTTCTGCAACGAGTCCGGAAATATTTCCGGTGCATTACTTTCAGACAGTGACTGAAGTCTCTCAATGCTTATTCCTTTGGCGTATTCGTGATAGTTCATTAAGGCACGGACGGGGGATTTTGTTTTTTTGTCATTCGGATTGTTATTTTCTAAGTGTTTTAGGCTCAGAATATTCATAACATCAGATTTAGCTTGAATTACAATTTCATATATGCGCAAAGCCTCATTAATCGCGCTTCTAACAGCTTCACTACCGCTCGTTATAAGCATACTGGTGAGACCTGCTCGCTTTGCGGTTCGATATACAATGCAGTCACCGATGATTAATTTATAATTTTTTCTGGCTAAGTCATCAACTAAATGTTTAACCTCATTATGATTTTCATAACTGAATAATTCTATGTCGCAGTTGAGAAGACTCCGTATATTTTCAAATGACTGGCTGATATTTGTATAAGCAAGAATTGCCTTTTTGCCTGTGTGATTTTCGGCAAGTTTTAATATCCTTATCATATCAAAAGCTGATATATGAATTTCGATAATAGGAATATCGGTGCTTTTTTGGCAAGCAAGAACACTTCCACCTCGTGTAATAATTACATCATATGAACCAGGAGATAATTTTTTAATGATTTTTGGCCCTAGTATATAATTTCCTAAATGAACATCAATATTTGCATTCGGATAATCTGCAATGACGGCTAAGGCCGTTTCCCTTAAACCTGAATAGGGCGCTAAAAGCAAGATGTTGGCTAGCAAAAAATCTCCTTCTTCCAATTCACGAATTCTGTTGAATAATAACACATCAAATATTGATTTAATTATACCTAAAATTCAACCACTATTCCAAGTTGATTGAAAAACATAATATTTACTAATTTTAATTGGCTCAAATCCTATCACTATATGAAAGTTTGTTGGTTCAATTTGCGAAGAGCTGGGCTAAAGGCAACGCTGATAAATTAATTGTGTTAGCTAATGAAGTAAATTACTATAAAAAATAAATAATAGCAATAAGTCCGACGAGCCATATTCGTCGGACTTATTTATGCGAAAAATTAAGAACTTGAATAATGGTCCCTTTAAATCTGAATACCACCAGTAAAATTGATTTTTGTTTTAGTATTGCCTTATAAATGTAAATTCGTTAGACTAGGTATTGGAGTCGTTCCGTTGGTATGTGTGTTTATGGTGAATATACTTGAATAAAATTGAAGAGCTTTTTCTATTTGGGATAACTCATTTAAAATAATATGAAGGGGATGAAAAATAATGGCAAGTATAAAAGATGTAGCGAAACTGGCAAAAGTAGCACCAAGCACTGTGTCTTTAGTGCTGAATCGAAAAGGTTATGTGTCAGAGGCTTCACGAAAAAAGGTGGAGGCGGCAGTGAAAGAACTTTCATATGTGCCAAGTGAAATGGCTAGAAATCTCTCGCTGAGTCGTACCAATATTATTGGCGTCATTGTACCGGAGATATCTCATCCTTTTTTTGGAACCTTTATTCATGCAGTAGAAGCAGAACTTTATGAGCGCGGCTATAAGACGATGGTGTGTTCAACGGTTCAGAAGGCCAATGCGGAGCAAGATTTTGTAGATATGCTGCGACGGCGGACAATGGATGGTATCATTATGGGTGCACATTCTCTGGAACTTGATATATATCACAACATCAATAGACCTGTTGTTGCATTTGACCGTTTTATTAATGATGAAATACCGATTGTTCATGCAGATCATCAAAGTGGCGGACGAATTGCAGCGGAGGCATTTCTTATGCATGACTGTCATCATATTGTCCAAATAATAGGAGCCCGCAAGGTTAGCAGCCCAGCGAATGAACACAATGAGGTTTTTACGCAGATTCTTTGTGATGCAGGGGTGATTGTAGATACAATTGAGATGGATTGGAATGCATTTGAGCCAATTGATTTTTCAAAGATAGCAGAAAGTCTGTTCATGGAATATCCGGATGTAGATGGTATTTTGGGGCCTGATCTCGCAGTTTGCAGTTGTTTGCGGTTTGCTGAGCAATATGGGCGGCGTGTTCCCGATGATTTGCGGCTCGTTGCTTATGATGGGACGTATGTTACACGTATTGGTGCTCGAACGATTACGGCAGTTGTACAGCCGATTCCTTTATTAGCACATTTTGCGGCGGAACAAATGATAGCGCTTATTCAGGGCAATGTTGGTGAAACACTACAGGCTTTGCCTGTTTCCTTGCAGCGGGGCGATACTTGCTGACAGAGCTGTTCTGTCAGTGAGTGAAAAAACAGAATATTTAAATTTAATAAAATTATAAATGTATTGACAAAACAATTTATTTATAGTAATCTTTATTTATCGAACCGGTTTTATAAAATAATACTGATTCGATTTTATAAAAATCTTTTATCGAACCGGTTTTATATATTGGCTATTGAGGGTGATATTTATAAAGAAAAAATGATGTGCCATAAATTTAAAATCTTATTTGGAAATTGATTATATGAGGGAGATT
>Ga0183099_1001246_pt1 | contig 15201 bp, 5 predicted proteins | sample Biomet1_FD_127788 | JGI IMG/M metagenome (GOLD analysis project Ga0183099, IMG submission 127788) | Microbial communities from bioreactor (seeded with anoxic lake sediment) at LBNL, California, USA - Biofuel metagenome 1 | ecosystem: Engineered > Bioreactor > Anaerobic > Unclassified ... | reverse complement strand
AAGCGTCTGCGCAACGTGCACCGGCGCGGCGTCGAAATCGATGTGCGGATTGGGCCGCTGAAAATGCGGCTGCGGCGGCACAAGACCTTTTTCCAGGCACAACACGGCCTTGGCCAGCCCAACGGCCCCGGCGGCCGCGTCAAGATGCCCCAGGTTGCCCTTGACGGAGCCAATAGGCGCCTTGCGCAACACGCGGACGCCCTCCCGGGCGAAGGCCCGGCTCAGGCCCTCGATCTCCACCGGATCGCCGAGGACAGTGGCCGTGCCGTGGGCCTCGAAAAAGCTGATGCCGCCAAGAGGGACCCCGGCATTGCGCGCAGCCTGGGCGATGACGGCCGCCTGGGCGTCCGGATTGGGCGCGGCAATACTGGACGCCCGGCCGTCCTGGTTGACGGCGCTGCCCACGATGACGGCGTGGATGGCGTCGTTGTCGCGCAGGGCCTGGTCCAGCAGCTTGAGCACGAACACCGCAGCCCCCTCGCCTGCGCCGACCCCGTCGGCGTCGGCGTCGAAGGTTCTCGTCCGGCCGGAACCGGCCTCGATGGCGAAGGCCTTGTCGGCCTTGAGCGGCAGATCGATGGTGTGCGCCCCGCCCACGAGCGCCACGGCGCTTTCGCCCTGGCGCAGGCTGGCGCAGGCGTCGTGCACGGCTTTCAGCACCGAGGAGCAGGCCGTGTCGATCATGGCCGCCGGTCCGCTCCAGTTCTTGAGGTGGCTCAGGCGCGCCATCATGTTGGACGGCACATTGAGCAGATAGATCTGCTCCGCCTGATCCGGAAAGGCCCTTGTCACCGCGTCCTGGAACAGCCGGTACGGGCTTGCGCCCACAAAGGTCCCCACGTTGCGGTTCTCAAGCGCCGCGCCGCCGTAGCCAGCGTCGTCAAGAGCCCGCAGGGCCGTTTCCAGGAACACGCGCTGCTTGGGATCAAGCAGGCTGGCGTCGCCGGGCGCTATGCCGAAGCGCTTGCAGTCAAAAGACGAGATGTCGGAAAGATACGACGCCTCGCGCAGCCTGGAGACATCGAACGCATAGCCGACGGCCTCGAAAATCTGGCGCACCTCGCGCCGGCGCTTTTCCGGCAGCGGCACGTTCTTGTCCGCGCCCGCGGCCAGATCCTCCCAAAAACGCTCCGTGTCTTCATAGTCTCCAATCCGCACGGCCATGCCGATGATGGCCACGGGCGCATCGGGCGCGGCCGTGAAGGAGCGCGGCCGCCCGACGCCGCCCTTCTCTTCGATGAACCGCGCCTGCGCACGGATGGTGCTCTCCGAAAACAGGCTGGCCAAGGTGAACACGCCCGGCCAGCGCTCCTCCAGCAAAGCGTGCATCTGCACGAGCAGCAGCGAATTGCCCCCGGCCTCGAAAAAGCCCAGGTCCGCGTCGCGCACGTCCACTTCCGGCATCACCCGTTGCCAAATGGCGCGCACGGCAGCCAGCGTCGTGCCCTCTCCGGCCTCTTCGGCCGGCCTCCGGGCAGCAGGGGGACGCCTTTGATGCCCTTGCGGTCCGCCTTGCCGGACGGGCTCAAAGGGATTTCCTCCACCGTGTGGAACAGCGCCGGGATCATGTACTCGGGCAGAATGCCCGCCAGCTCCTCACGCAGGCGGCGCAGCGAGAGCACGGTCTTCTCGCGCGGCAGCAGGAAGGCCTCCAGGGCGTCGTACCCGCCGATGCGGCAGGCGCGCGTCACGGCCTGGGCCACGCCCGCGCAACGTCCCAGCGCGGCCTCCACCTCGCCCAGTTCGATGCGGTGGCCGCGCACCTTGACCTGATCGTCGTTCCTGCCCAGATATTCGATGCTTCCATCGGGCAGCCAGCGGCCAAGGTCTCCAGTGCGGTACATGCGGCCGCCGGGACCAGCCGCACCAGCCGGAACGTGCGCGAAGCATCTGGCCGTCAGTTCCGGCCTGTTCACATAGCCGCGGGCCACCTGCACCCCGCTGATCCAAATCTCACCGGCCACGCCTATGGGCGCTGGGCGCAGGCGCACATCCAGCACATGCAGCCCGGTGTTGCTCACAGGGCGGCCGATGGGCACGGCGTAGGGCGGCGTTTCAAGACAGGGCTGCCAGGAGACGTCCACCGTGGCCTCGGTGGGGCCGTACAGGTTGTGCAGCTCCGCGCGCAGCAGGGCGTTGAAACGGGCCACGAGTTCCCTGGACAGGGCCTCGCCGCTGGTGAACACGTAGCGCAGGGTGTCGAGCCTGCGGATGTCTTCGGGCCGGACCTCCAGGTAATCCAAAAAGACGCGCAGCATGGAGGGCACGAAGTGCAGCACCGTGACCCGCCGCGCCTCGACGGCCTCGACGATGCGGGCCGGATCGCCCTCTCTGCCCGGCTCCAGCAGCGCAAGCGCCGCCCCGCACCACGACCACCAGAACAGTTCCCAAATGGACACGTCGAAGGTCACTGTGGTCTTTTGCAGCACCACGTCGCCCGGGCCGATGGGGAACCGGGACTGCATCCACAGAAGACGGTTGCACACGCTGCGGTGCTCCTATCTGCACGCCCTTGGGCCTTCCCGTGGAGCCAGAGGTGAAGATGACATACGCCACGTCATCGGGCGCGCGGCCGGTCCGGCCTCCGCCGCCCGCGGCCGCGTCCCCGGCGGGAAGGCTCCGCAGGTCCGGCGCGATGACCCGCTGCCCGCAACCGGCGAACAGCGGCGCCAATTCCGGCGCGCAGACGACCGCACACGTTCCCAGGTCCTCGAAAATGGAGCGCAGGCGCGCCTCGGGCAAGGTTGCGGCAAGGGGCACATAAACGGCGCCCAGGCGCATCACGGCGAAAACGCAGACCATCATGTGGAGCGAACGCTCGAAGCAGACCGCGGCGTAGTCGCCGCGGGCAAGGCCCTGCCCGGCCAAATGGTCGGCCAGGGCGGACACCTGGGCGTCGAACTCCGCATACGTGCGCATCCGGCCGGAAGGATCGACAATGGCGGCCGCACCGGGCGTTTTGCACACCTGCTCTGCAAACCAGCTGTCCACAGGGCGCTCCATGTCCAGCAGCTCGCCAGTGTCGTTGAAGCCGCGCAGGCGCGCCAGCTCCTGTTCCGGCAAGAGGTCCAGCTCAGACAGCGGGGCGTCACTCCGGTCGAGCACCGCGCCGATCAATGCGGACAGGCGCTCGGCCATGGCGTTGGCCGTGTCCTCGGCGAACAGCTCGGCGCTGTACTCCAGGTGCACCTCATAGGCGTCGGGCTCGACCTCCCGGAAGTAGAAGCTCAGGTCGAACTTGCTCTTGTTGTGCGGCAGGGCGAGGGGCTCCATGCGCAGGGGCTCCCGCCCAAATCTGGTCCAGGCGGCGTCCTCCAGCGCGACGAACACGTCAAAAAGCGGATTGCGCGAGGGATCGCGTTCAACGCCGAGGGCGTCGACAAGCTTCTCGAACGGGCAGGATTGTGCCGCGAGGGCGCGCCCAAGCGCCGCGTCCGCCGTGCGCACCAGATCCGTGAAGCCCCCGTCCGGGTCGAGCGGCGTGCGGATGGCCAGGGTGTTGACGAACAGGCCCACCATGTCCTGGGTCTGCGGAAGCTCGCGGTTGGCCGCAGGGCAGCCCAAGATCATGTCATTCTGCCCGGTGTGGCGATGCAGAAACACGCCGACGACAGCCAGCAGGACCGGAAAGAGCGTCACTCCGGCGTCGCGCGCCAGGGCCTTCAGGCCTTGGCCTTGCTCCGGCGTCAGCCGGAACATCCGCACCCCTCCGGCGAAACTCCGCAGAGCGGGCCGGGGAAAATCAAGGGGGAGCCGCAACCGTTCCGGCAAGGGCAGCAGGGCATGGCGCAGGGCGTCGAGCTTTTCTGGCGTCTGGCTTCGCTCCCACGCGGCGTAGCTCAGGTAGTCCAGGTCAAGCGCCGTCCAGTCCGGTGCGACGCCGCGCAGCACCGCGTCATAAGCCTGGTTCAGCTCCCGGACAAAGATCTCCGACGACCAGCCGTCGAACACGATGTGGTGGACGCTGATGAAAAGAACGAAGCCGGACTCCGCTTCGCGGTACAACGCCACCCGGACCAGCGGTTTGTCAAAGCCGAGGGGCATGGGCGCGAGGCCGAGCGCGAGTTCCGGGCACGGGCCCTCGTGAAAGTCCAGGCGCAGGCCGCCCGGCGGCACGAGCCGCTGTTCCGGCGTCTCGGCGGAAACGCGCAGCCGAAGGGCCTCGTGCCGGGTTTCCAGCAGCAGGAGCGCTCTTTGCAGCGCATCGCGGTCCACGGACGCGCCCAGCCGGGCGGCGAAGGGAATCTGGTAGACGCGCGCATCCTCGTGCAGGCGCTGCAGGAACCAGATGCGCTGCTGGCTCGAGGACAGCGGGTGGCTTCCTTCCGTCGGCACGCACGGAATGCCGACAGCGCCCACGGCGGCGGAACGGATGCGCGCCGCAAGCTTGCGGGGCGTGGGGTTGGCGAGGATGTCATCAATGCCGACCTTGACGTTCAACCGCTTGGACAGCTGCGCCATGACGCTCATGACGGAAAGGCTGTGCCCGCCGAGCAGGTGGAAGTCCGCGTCGGGCGAGGGATTGGGGTACCCCAGCACGGTTGCGTATATTCCGCAAATCACATCCACCATGTCGCCGTCGCCTTGCGCCCCGGCCGCGGCCGCAAAGGGCGTCGAGGCCTGCGGTGCGGGCGACAAAGCGGGCGACAGGACTGGCGTGTTCCTGCGCGCCGCTTTGACCGGCGCAGCCGCCACCGCCGCCTCCAGCCCCCGGCAGGAGATGCCGCTATCCGCCGCCACGGCGCGCAGGGCGGCAAGCAGCCTGCCCCTGAGGCCAGCGACGCGGGCCTCAGGCAACGCGGCGGGATCATGCAAAAAGCGCAGGACGAGCCTTTCTCCGGGAATGACCGTGATACCGAGCGGATACGGTATTTTTTCGTAACCGCGCACCTCAAGCAGCCGCGGCCCCTCCTCGCCAAAGGGCGACTCGAAGGGGTAGTTTTCAAAGACCATCAAATGATCCAGGAGGTTGCCGCCAATCTCCGCCAGAGGCAGATACCCGTGGCGCATCTGCCCCAAGGTCTGCTCCTTGAGTTCGGCCAGCAGGTCCCCGAAGGCGCCCTCCTCGGTCCAGCGCGCCCGCACGGGCAACGTCTGGATGAACAGGCCCACGGCCCGGTCCACGCCATGCAGTTCCGCGGGCCGCCCGGAGGTGACCACGCCGAAGACCACATCCCGGCGGCGGCCGTTTTCCGCGCCGAGCACAAGGGCCCAGAGCGCCTGCAGCAAAACGGACAGGGTGACCGCGTGGGCCGCAGCAACGCTTTTAAGCTCTTCACTCAGCCCAGCGTCCAAAGTCAGCGTCTGCGTCTGCGGATCGCCGCCATGGCGCGGGCGGGCTCGGTCGGCCGAATTGGCCGGCTCCGCAACGCCCGTCAGAGGGGCGAATCCGTCCAGAAGCGCCGTCCAGTAGGCCTTGGCGGCGGGCTTTTCCAACGTGTCGAAGCGGCAGCGCCAGCGCTCATAGTCCGCCAAGACGAAGGGCGTGGGCAGTTGCCGCGAAGAACGCCCGGCGAGGCGGTCGTACGTGGCGAAAAGCTCCTCCAGCAGCACGCCGATGCACCAACCGTCCATGAGCAGATGGTGAAAGCACCAGCAGAGCGCCACGGTGCGTCCATCCAATCGGAGGAACTGCGCGCGCAAAAGCGGCCCCCGCCCCAGGTCGAATCTCCCGCGCCGCCGCTTTTCAAGCAGCGCGTCTGCCTCGGCCCGCGCGGCCTCCGGCGGCAGGTGCGAAAGGTCGTGGTACTCCACGCCCATCCTGGCCCGGCGCAGAACCACGCGGAAAAATTCGCCGTGGTGCGGCATGGGGAACAGCGTGCGCAGGCTCTCGTGCCGGTCCGCCACCGCGCCCCAGGCCCGCATGAGCAGGAATTCGTCGATGTCGCCGCCGAAATGGAACACGATCTGCTGCGTGTAGACGCCGTCTTCTGCGGCCAGGTGCTGATAGAGCATGGGGCCGTGGCTGGGCCAAGGCTCGTCGATCCGCTCGATTTCCTCCGGCGGGCACGCGCAGGCCGCGTGGATGGCTTCCAGCTCCTGCTGCGGCAGCGGGGACTGGTACGCGGGCAGCGTGCGCACAGCCTGGGCCCAGGCCTCCAGCAGGCTGGTAGCCCACCGTGCGGGCAAAACGCGGGGATCATGATAGGCCAGCAGCCACAAGTCTCCCGTCTCATCGAACCAGGAGGTCAGATCAAGGGGGCAGTCCGGCTCGAAGTCCGGGTGCACCATTTCCGGGATGTCTCCCGGGGCCGCCAGCGAGAGCTGCGCGAGAACATCGCCGCCACTCTCCTCGCCAAAGGCCCCGAAGTAGTTGAACCCGATTTGGGAGCGCAGGGCAAAGCGCTCCGGATCCCGCTCGCGCAGGTAGCCGAAGGCATTGCACGCCAAGGGGGGTGAAAGGCGTCGCGCACAAAGGCGCGCACAGCCTCGTCCGCCTCTGCGCAGGTGGCCGCCGGAGCCAGCGGCATGGGGCACTCGGCCGTGAACCAGCCCAGACTGCGGCTCATGTCCATGCCTGGGAGCAGCGTGTCGCGCCCGTGGCTTTTCAGCGTCAAAAGAATGGGCTCGCGCTGGCCCATGCCGCGCAGGGCAACGGCCAGGGCCGAGAGCAGGTCGGTGAACACGGAGGCGGAAAGATTGGCGCGGAAGCCCCGCACCTGCACCCGCGTGGTGCCCAGGGCGGCCTGTGCGTCCCCCTCGCCCGCGAAGGCGGCGGACGGCACGGACAGGCGCGCGGCGGGCGCGCCGCAGACGGATTCCCAGAACAGCTCCTGCGCCCGCGTCGGAAACGCTCCCGCATCCACAAGCCGCTGCGCTTCCACTGCGCGGGTGGCCAGACCGCAGTCTTCGCCGCTGGGCTCACCACGCAGGAACCTCGTCAGATCTCCATGCAAAATGTCCAGGGAGAGCACATCAAGCGTCAGGTGGTGCCCCACCACGGCAAGGATGCGCTCGGTCCCGACTGTGGCCAGCCCGGCGACTAAGGTCTGTCCCGTTTCTGGCTCCACCTTCGGAGCAAGGGTGCGGGCCATGGCCCGCAGCACGTCCGCGCGCGGCATGTCGGCAGGGAAGCTTTGGCGCGTCAGGATCGGCTCCTGCCGCCGTTCCAGCATCACAGCCCCTGCCGGAGAGAAGGCCAAACCCAGGGCCTGGAAGCGCTCCGGCAAGGCCTTGAGCCATGCTTCCACGGTTTGTATCGGCACTGTGGCTCCAAGCTGGAGCGGCAAAATCATGTGGAAAATTTTCCAATGCGCCGGGTGGTTCCGCAAAAGCGCACGTTGAACGGGAAGCAGCGGCACGGACTGCCCCGCAACAACCGGGGCGTAAGCCGCAGCACCGCAGCCGGGCCGTGCCGGGGCGGCGCGCTCCAGCAGGACGCAAAGGTCCAAGAAGCCGGGAGTGCGCAGGAAATCCGGTGCGGACAAGGCCGTGACGCCGCTTCTATGCAATATTCCCGTAATCTGGATGGCCTTGATGGAATCGCCGCCAGCCCGGAAGAAGTTTCCGCCCTCCTCCGCCTTGGTCTGCAATATCTCGGTCCAGGCGTCGGCAAGGATGCGGCGCGGTTCACGCGGGGCGACGCCGCCGGCCGTTCCCGAAACGGCGGTCGCATCCGCCATGTCCCGCAGCAGCTCCCGGAGCAGGGCCTCGCCGTCGGGGATGAACAGCGCGTCGTGCTCCAGCACTATCCGCGCGTCGGCCCCGGTATCCAGCAGAAAGCTGCCCGTGAACTTGCTGGCCCGAAGCCGGGGCGCAAGCCGCCGCAGCGAAAGCCCATGGGCCGCGATGGGCTCCGTGTGGGCGTGGGTGGCCAGAAAATCCGGAGTGTTCTCCGTCTGGCTGAAGCGGCTGTGGGCCAGGGCCTCGCGCAATTGCCGGGCCGCAGCCACAGCAGCCGTGACGAGATCCGCCGCGGCGTCTCCCGCCCCTTTCCCTGCTGCGGGCAGCCGCAACGCCACGGTGTTCACAAAAAATCCCGCCGCGCGGAACTCCTCGCTCGTCTCGCGCAGGCCCACAGGCACGCCCACGAGCAGCTCGTCGCGGCCGTACTTCCGGCACAAAAAACGGGCCAGCAGCGTGGCGAAGCAGGCCTGGGCAGTCGCTCCGGACGCCTTGGCCAGCCGGTCGAGCCCAGCCATGACCTCGGACGGGAGGCCGAGGATGGCCATGGCCCCCCTGCGCACGGGAGACGCGTTGACGGACGGGATCGGCGGGGCGAGCAGTTTCCGCCAGTACGCCGCGTCCGCCTGGAACGCCGCCGAGCGCAGGTACTCGTCCTCGCGGCGGCAGAATTCCGCCTGCACGGCCAGCGCGCCCTTGGGAGGCTGCCCGCCGCGCGCGTGCTCCAGGGCGTTTCGCAGCAGCAGGTCCAAGGTTTCGCCATCGCCGACGATATGATGCGCCAGCACGAGCACCAACAGGCGGTCCGCCAGCCTGGCCACGGCCAGACGCACCGGCGGCCCGCGCCGCAGGTCGAACGGCGTGTGGATCAGCGCGTCGAAATGCGCCATGGCCGCGTCCGCATCCGCGGACGGCGCGGCCAGCAGGGGGAGCGCGGCGCCATCGCCGCGGACGAAACGCGGGGCGTCGATGTCCCCGGCGATGGCGCAGGCGAAAAGCTCCTGGTCGCCAATGGCCTTGCGCAACGCCGCGACGAAGCGCTCCGCCTCCTCCCCGCGCACCTCGAGCAAAAGGGGCATGTTGTAGTCTATGGCGCCCTCGTTGGCCTGCTGGTACGCCCAGATCTGGAATTGATTGCGGCTCAGGGGGGCGGCGGCGCAATGCGAGGGCGCGGCCTTCTCCTCGCCGCCGCGCAGCAGGGCTTCGACGTCGAACAGGCTTTCGCAGGTCACGAAGTTTCGGAAAGCCAGGTCGACGGCGAAGATCTTGCGGATTTCGCGCAGCAGGGTCATGGCCTTCAGGCTGTCGCCGCCCTGATCGAAGAAATTCATCGACGGGTCGCAGGGACCGCCCAGCGCCCGCTGGCAAACCTCAAGCAGCCGCGGGTCGATGGCGCGCGCCTGATCTTTGGGCTGCGCCGGACTTTGGGCCATGCGCAGCAGCGCCTCGCGGTCGACCTTGCCCGTGCGGGTGACAGGCATGGACGCAAGCAGGTGCCAGGACGAGGGAATCATGTAGGTGGGCAGGTTCTCCCTGCTCCAGCCGACCATGTCCTCAAGCGTCGTGCCCGGCCGCGGCAGCAGGAACGCCGCCAGGACAAGCTGCCCCGCCGCGTCCCTCACGGCGAGGACCGCCGCCTGGCGCACGCCCGCGCAGCTCTCCAGCAGGAAGGTGACCTCGCCCAGCTCCACGCGGTTGCCCCGTATCTTCACCTGGTCGTCGGCGCGGCCCACCAGAATGAGCTCTCCCCCCGCGGACCAGAGGGCCAGGTCGCCGGTGGCGTAGGCGGTGCCGCTCCCCAGGCCGGGCAGCGGACGGAAGCGCTTCTGCGTCAGCACGGGGTTGTTGCGATAGCCAAGGGCCACGCTCGCCCCGCCGATGCACAGCTCGCCCACCATGCCCGCGGGCCTCGGGCGTCCTTCGCGGTCCAGAATGCGCGCCACGGCGTTGGGAATGGGCCGCCCGGAACTGATGGGCAGGGGTTCCTGCGGCGAAACGCGCTTCATGGAGGCGCAGACGCAGGTCTCCGTGGGGCCGTAGGCGTTGAAGTAGCGCAGCATGCTCGCGTAGTGCAGCGCATCGGCGGCCACGGGCGGCTCACCGGCGGTGATGAGCACGCGCAAGGTCGGAAAGGGTTCCTGCTCGAACAGGCGCAAATAGGACGGCGGAAAGGTGACGACGCTGACGCCGTTGTCGGTCATGTATTGTTTGAGCGACCAGGGCGCGTTGCGGCTTTCGTCGCGCACCGGGTACAAGCAGGCGCCCGCGAAAAGGGCCATGAACATTTCCGAAAGGGATGCGTCGAAAATGGGCGGCGCGAACTGGAGCACGCGGTCCTCCGGCCCCACGCCGAAGACCTCGATCTGGCCCTGGATCATGTTCACAAAGCCGCGGTGGGGAGCAAGAACGCCCTTGGGACGCCCCGTGGAGCCGGAGGTGTAGATGAGATAGGCGGCGTCTTCGGGCTCCGGTCCTTGCGGCGGCTCCGTCAGAGGTGCGGCCGCGTGGGCGGGCGCGGCGGAGTCAAGGGTCAGCGCCGCGCCGGAATCGGCCATAATGTAGTCGAGGCGCTCCGCCGGAGCCTTGGGGTCCACGGGCAGGTACACCGCGCCCAGGCGTTGTATTCCCAGCACGATCTCCGGCAAATGGAGCGTCCGCCGGGCCAGCACGGCGACCACGTCGCCCTTGGCCACTCCCCGCGCCGCCAGCCAGGAGGCGCAACGTAAGGAGTGCTCCCGCAGTTCGGCATAGGTAAGCGCGGCCCCGTGCTCATCGCGCACGGCGGGGCGGTCGGCGAAGGCCTCCGCCTTTTCATCGAAAAGCGCGGGCATGGACGCCACGGAGTAGGGCCGCGCGGTGCCCGGCTCCCAGCGGACCAGCTCCGCCCTCTCTTCGGCCAGCAGGAAGGCGAGCCCCGGCAGCTCCACTCCCGCCGCCAGTTGATGGGCCAGCAGCTCCAAGCGCTTCACGTAGCGTTCGACATCGCGCTCGGAAAGGTGGTTGCGGCTGCTGCGCACGATCAAGGCGTACTGCTGCGTCAGGCATTCCTCCATGACGAGCGCGCCAAGGAGCACCGGCTCCTTCTCGCTATGGTTCTGGTCGATGTCGACTATGCGGAATTCCTGGGGACCCAGCGGCCTGCCGGGCAGATAGTTGATGAACGTATCGCCGATGTGCGTGAAGTTCTTGTGGGGAAGCTGGCGCATGGCTTCCTGGAACGGCGTGCGCACATGGCGAAAAAAGTTGCCGCTTTGCGAGGCCACGTCCGCCAGCAGCTCTCCGAAGGAGGCGCAATCGCGTGGCTTGAGCAGGACGGACGGCAGGGCGATGTACGTTCCCTGCCGCTTGCTGCGGCTCTTGCGCTCGCCGAAGGCGATGGGGGTCTGGATGACGATGTTCCTCTCGTCGCACATGAAGGAGACGGCCAGCGCGTGCAGGGCCGTGAACACCGTGGCGATGCTTGCGCTATGCCGTTTGATGATCCCGTCGATCTCGCGCGAGGCGGTCTCGGAAAGAACGTACTTCTTGTGCCGCGAACGCCCCAGCACATCCGGGCAACCGGGCCTGGCGCGGAATATCCGGCGCTCCGGCAGCCGCTCCAGGTGCTCTTTCCAGAACGCGACATCCTTTATGAAACGCTGCGACTGCCGGTGCGCCTCCTCGGCCTCGTACTGCTGCCGGGCCGAGGGCGGCTCCGGGGCTTCGGGGCGCTCCCCGCGCGCAAGGGCGCCGTAGAGATCAACGAGATGCCCGATATGGAAAAAATAGCCGAGACCATCAAGGTAAAGGTGGGAGCACTTGGCCAAAAACAGGCTTTCCTCCTCGCCTGTGCGAATGACCGCGTAGCGCAGGGACCGTGTGTCGACAGGCTCCTCCATGAACGCGTCGTAAAACCGCTGAATGACGCCTTGCGCGTCCGGGTCCTCCCGCACGTCGAGGAACCTCAAATCGATGTCCGCGGCCGCGCCCATCTCGAAACAAGGCTCGTCACCGTCCAGGCGCAGTGCGGCTCCCAAAAGCGGCGTATGCCGGTACGCCAGGCGGATCGCCTCGCGCAGGATTTCCGGCGAGATGGCGTTGGCCACAAGGAATCTGCCCCGGATGGAGACCTCGGCATAGTCCGTAAGCGACGTTTGACAGGCGAGCCAAAGCTCCCTTTGGCCAGTGGTCAGGGGGACGATTTCCCCGTATCCCATATCAGACGCGGCATCTTTCATGACAGATATCTCCATTGCGCGACAAATACAGCACTCCCCGATGGGTTGGCAAGGCTAACTATCACTTTAGGCTGTACTTTCAGCCCCCCCTGAGATACAAAAGCAGCAATGAAGAAGAGCGCGGCGTCCCTCTGGAGCTTCCCCCCACGCAGGCAAAACGGCCTGCCTTTTTCCGTGTGCGAGGTTGTCACGCCCGCGAGCGCGGGCAAAGATGACCGGGCGCTGGTCCCCTCGTGAGACGCAGACATCCATTGACACGCCCTGATATCATTCCCGGGGGGGGCCGCCCAAACAGGGTTGCCCCTTCCCCTCCGCTGATTGGCGCATTCAACCGCATGATGGGGAAAAGACATGATCCTTCGCCATAGCAGCTTGCCGCATCACGTCCTTCCTCATTCCGGACGGTCTTTGCGCGGCGGGCACCCTCTGACGCTGTATCGGCACGCAGAGTAAAGGAGACGGCGACGATGTTTGCTCAAACGAAGTGGTCGCAGCTCGACTGGAAGGAAGAGCTCGCCAATAATGTCGTGACCATTGACCAGCTCAAAGAGTACGCGGCATTTGAGCCGGACGAGGAGAGGAAGCTGCGGGAGGTCGCCCAGGTCCACCCCATCAATATCCCTCGGTATTACCTGAGCCTCATCGACTGGTCGGATCCGGGCGATCCCATCCGCCGCATGTGCTTTCCCGGCGTTGAGGAACTCGTGGTGGCCGGGGCCATGGGCGAGACCACCACGGACCCGTACGGCGACGACAAGCACGACAAGGGCAACGGCGTGCTGCACAAATACGACTACACTGCGCTCGTAGTCGTCACCGAATGCTGCGCCATGCACTGCCGCCACTGCTTCCGCAGGCGCATCGTGGGCAAGCCGGGCGGCCATGCGCCGAGGGACTTCGCCGGGGCCCTGCGCTACATAGCCGAACATCCTGAAATCAACAACGTCATCCTCTCCGGCGGCGATCCGCTCATGCTCTCCACCCCTGCCCTGCGCACCATGCTGGCGGGCTTGGCCGAAATCAAGCATGTGGACTTCGTGCGCATCGGCTCGCGCACTCCGGTGACCTACCCGGTGCGCCTCTTCGACGACGAGCTCATCGACCTGCTGCGCGCATTCAACGAACGCAAGGCGCTTTACATCCCCACGCATTTCAACCACGTGCGCGAAATAACCCCCACCTCGACCGAGGCCATCCGCAGGCTCAGGCTGTGCGGCGCCACAGTGAACAACCAGGCGGTGCTCCTGCGTGGGGTCAACGACACGGCGGAGGACATCGCCGCCTTGATGCAAGGGCTTCTGGCCATCGGCGTGAACCCCTATTACCTTTACCAGTGCATGCCCGTAGCCCGCGTGCGCCACCATTTCCAAATCCCGCTCAAAACAGGCGTCGAGATCGTGGACAGGGCGCGCGCCAAGCTCAACGGCTATGGCAAGCGCTTCAAATACATCATCGGGCACGATGTCGGGAAGCTCGAAATCTGCGGCATGATCGACAACAAGATCGTGCTCAAGCAGATACACGCCCGCATTGGCCACCCAGAGCAGGCTTCGCGCATCATCATGCAGGAGCTGGACGACAACGCAGGCTGGGTGACCATGTGACCAGGCAAGAGGCCGACGTTCCAAACGCGCGCCCCAGCGCCCCAGCAACGCTCACGACGCTGTTCTGCATCCCCCACGCGGGGGGAAGCGCTGCCTTCTACACAGGGCTCGGCCGGGGCCTCTCCGCCATGGTCGCCTTCCGCCCGCTGGAATTGCCGGGCAGGGGGCGGCGCCATCACGAGCCGCTGCGCACCAGCTTCGATTCGCTGACGGGCGACCTGCTGGCGCAAATGCTTCCCCTGGCGCAAAAAGCCCCTTACGCCCTTTTCGGACACAGCATGGGAGCCCTGCTGGCGCTGCTTTGCGCCATCCAGGCCCCCCAAAGCGGCATGCCGCGGCCAAGGGCGCTCTTCCTGTCCGCAGCCGCTGCGCCAATCGACTGGGAAGAGTGCCGCCCCGCCTCCATGGCCTCGCTGCCCTCCCGGCAATTGTGGGACCAAGTCGCGGGCATGGGAGGCCTGCCGGACTGCGTCGCAGCGTCAACGGAGCTTCTCGCGTATCTGGAACCCATCCTGAGGGCGGACTTTGCCGCGTTCGAATCGTGGCATCCCGCGCCCATGGCTCCGTTGCCTGTGCCCATCACCGTGTTCCTGGGCGACCACGACAGCGTGACCGAACAGCAGGGGCGGAAATGGCGGCGGCTGACGACCAACACATTCCGCATGCACACCTTCCCGGGCAATCATTTCTACCTGCAAGACCACTGGCGGGACCTGGCTGCCTGCATTTCGCGAACGCTTCACCCGGCAGTCTGAAATGCTCCATCCCCGGGCTTTCTCCTCATCCCTGCTCCCGCCGGTGCGGGAAGGGGCTGTCACCTGCGTCGGCGTTGTTCTGAGCCCAGACGCCGAAGGCTGGATCGAGGCGGCAATGCCGTTCGTGACGGCGCTCGAACGCGCCCGTTCCCGGCGCTTCCTCCACGCCATGGACGCCGCCCGCCATCTGGTGGGCAGGGCCCTGGCGCGGCGCATGCTTTGCGCCGCTGCGGGGCTGACGCACATCGGCGACTTCACCCGCACGTCCCTCGGCAAGCCGGTCTGCCCGCAAGAAACGCACGCCGGGCCGGGCCACATTGACTTTTCCATCACGCATTCCGGCGCCATGGTCTGGACGGCCTTTTGCCGGGGCGCTTCCGTCGGCATTGATGTGGAGCAGGTTCGCCCGCTGCCGGACATTTTTGAGCTTGCGGCGCAACTGCACCCGCTGGAGTGCGCGGCCGTCCGCGCCAGGCCGGACGCGGAGCGCGCCGCCGCCTTCTACCGCTGCTGGACGCGCAAGGAATCCGTGCTCAAGGCATTGGGCATGGGGCTGCATCTCCCGCTGCACGACTTTCAGGTGCGGCCGCAGCCCCCGGCCTCGGACTGGCTCATCTCCCTGCCGGACGGCATGGCGCGGGAACTGGCCGCCGCGCCAAGCGCTGGGCACAGCGGGGCGGCATGCCCGGCCTGGACAACCCGGGACATCGGCTTGCCCCCCGGCTATCAGTGCAGCGTGGCGGCCAACGCGCCGCATCTGTCTCTCGCCGTTTTCTTTGCCGGAGACGGTGACGGAGCCGACGTGGCGTGAACCGGACAAAAGACGCTGCCGCGTCTTTCTTCCCGCTCCCCACCGTCAGGCGTCCGCGGGAATGCTCCCGCGGGAGACGCCGCTGTGCAAGGCCGTTTGCGGCCCCCCCCAAATGAGTGCGCGAAGGCCAGGCGCGCCGACCATGGCCATGCCGGGCGGCCGGCCGGGGTCCCGCGGCGGGGCCCCTCCCC
>Ga0183099_1001245_pt1 | contig 15201 bp, 15 predicted proteins | sample Biomet1_FD_127788 | JGI IMG/M metagenome (GOLD analysis project Ga0183099, IMG submission 127788) | Microbial communities from bioreactor (seeded with anoxic lake sediment) at LBNL, California, USA - Biofuel metagenome 1 | ecosystem: Engineered > Bioreactor > Anaerobic > Unclassified ... | reverse complement strand
AGCAGCATCTAATACTTCTGCATCAATAATATCACTACGGATAATGATAGCATTAGCATCTTTCACGGCATCAAGCAATTGTTTCTTTTCTGTGTACTTTTCTAATAAGGCTAGTTCATAGCCTGCAGCTTCAATCTCTTTACGAATACCGTCTACAGCAACTTTAGCAAACGGTTTGTCTGTTGCAATTAATACTTTCATAGTCTTAATGTATTTAAAAGTTCACCACAGAGAGCGCAGATTTCATAGATCTGAGAATCTATGAAACCGGCGCAATCTGTGGTGAATAGTTTTTTATATTAATGTAATTTTTCAAAGTCCTGCATGCAAGCAATCAAAGCTTCCACACTTTCTTTTGGCATTGCATTATAGCAAGAAGCACGGAATCCGCCTACTGAACGGTGTCCCTTGATACCTATCATGCCTTTTTCTGTAGCAAACTTCATGAAGTCAGCTTCCAAATCCTTATATTCGTCTTTCATTACGAAGCAGATGTTCATCAATGAACGGTCTTCTTTGTTAGCTGTTCCAACGAATAATTTATTACGATCAATTTCACCGTATAAAAGGTCAGCTTTTTCAATAGCTCTTCTTTCCATCTCTTTTACACCGCCTTGAGCCTTTAACCAACGAAGAGTTTCAAGTGCTGCATAAATAGGAACTACTGGAGGAGTATTGAACATAGAACCGTTATCAATATGAGTCTGGTAATTAAGCATTGTAGGGATGTAACGAGATACTTTTCCAAGTGAGTCGTTCTTTACAATAACAAAAGTAAGTCCTGCAGGAGCAAGATTCTTTTGAGCTCCACCATAAATCATGGCATATTTTGAAACATCCATAGGACGAGAGAAGATATCTGAAGATGCATCTGCAATCATTGGAACAGGAGAATCAAGATCTGTGCGGATTTCTGTACCATAGATAGTATTATTCGTTGTAATGTGGAAGTAATCGGCATCAGCAGGAATAGTATAATCTTTAGGAACAAATGTATAATTTGCGTCTGCAGAAGATGCAACCTCAACAACTTCACCAAAAGCTTTAGCTTCTTTCATTGCTTTCTTAGCCCAAACACCAGTGTTTAGATAAGCAGCTTTCTTTTCAAGGTAGTTGAAAGGAATCATACAGAATTCCAGGCTCGCGCCGCCACCAAGGAAAAGGACCGAATAGCCTTCGGGTATATTTAAAAGTTCTTTAAACAGTGCTACAGCTTCATCAACCACTGGTTGAAAATCTTTTGCACGGTGACTAATTTCCATCAAAGAAAGTCCAGAACCATTGAAGTCAAGAATGGCTTTCGCAGTGTTTTCGATTGTTGATTGAGGTAGAATAGAAGGTCCGGCATTAAAATTATGCTTTTTCATTTGAAGTTTGTTTTGATTATACAATAAAAATAACTAGAATTTTAAGACCCTGCGAAATTACTATTTTTTTTCGTGGTAGCAAACGTTTTAATATAAAAATATCGTATTTACGAGCCTTTTTACTTTCTATTTATTCGCCGAAGCACAGCTGTGACTTCATTTTGTTACATAATTTACTTTCTACATTTAAGCGTTGAACAATTACTTATTTGAATTCGTTTTTCTATATGAAAGGAGACAAATTATGAAAACGACCCTGAATTTTATTTCATCAGTTGTGGCTACTTATTTAGTCATCATCTTTATGTCCGGAATAGAATCCGGGAGTTTCTGGAACGCAGTTTTAGTAGCCGTTCTGCTTGGCATTTTTAATATACTAGTCAAGCCGGGACTTCAAATGCTTTCTGTCATTCCAACTTTAATTACTATTTTACTATTCTTACTTGTTACCAATGCAGCTATTCTTATTATGGCAGACTGGCTTATTGATAGCTTTAAAGTAGATAACTTTGGCACTGCTATATTTTTCAGTATTATAATCTCGGCCATTAACTGGGGATTACACAGAGCATTTAGAAAGATGGATAAAACAAAACGGAAGAAATAATAATCCTTGTACAAAACAATTCATTCTTCTGTACAGAAGAATGAATTGTTTTGTACAGAAGAATGCAATCTTTTGTACAAGAGAATATAAATGTATAAGGAAGAAATTAATCTGCTTCCTCAATCTTTGCCTTAATGCCCTTTATCTTTTCACCTTGAATCAGGTTAAGAGTCTGGTTCAGCTTTGAACGGCGGATAGCAACAAAGGAAAAATGCTCTTTCACATCTATCTGGCCCAGATCTTCTTTGGCAAGCTGTCCTTTTTTATAAAGAAAACCAATAATATCAATCTTGTTCACTTTATCTTTTTTCCCTTTACCTATATATAAAGTAACCCAAAGCGGTTTTACAGGACGAGGAGTTGTTTTCGGCAAATTAAATATTTCCGGCTCTTCTGTTACGTATACCGGCAGAGTTTCATCTTCATTGAGAACGATGTATGAGGTTCCTTCCGCATCCCAACGGGCTGTTCTTCCGTTACGATGGGTAAAAGCATCCTCATTAATAGGTATATGATAGTGAATGATATTCTCAATTTCAGGAATATCCAATCCACGGGAAGCTAAATCTGTTGAGACAAACACGTGGCAACTGCCGTTACGGAATTTATATAAGGCACGTTCACGATCGGGCTGTTCCATTCCTCCATGGAAAAACTCATTATCTAACCCTTTTGAAGCTAAATAATCACTAACCCGCTCCACTGCATCACGATGGTTACAGAAAACTATTGTGGAACTGCTACCTAACATGCAGAGCAAACGGAAAAGAGTTTCAAGCTTGTCCTTATCCGGAGAGATCACTTTCATCAGCTTCAAACGAACTACTTCTTCATCATCCACAAGAAAATCGAGCTTAATAGTCTCATTCATCCCTGTAAACTCAGGAATTTCCTCAGCATCAGTAGCCGAAAGAAGTATGCGTTTCTTTAGTCCAGGCAGTTGAGCAATGATTTCCGACATTTCATCGTGAAAGCCATATTCCAAAGACTTATCAAACTCATCAATTACCAATGTATGAATGGAGTCGGGACTAAAATTACCCTTAGTCAAATGGTCGTTGATACGTCCGGGAGTACCTATTATAATTGCGGGATGATTTCCCAGAATGCTCTTTTTTTCGTCAGATATTGGGTGTCCGCCGTAACAGCAGCAAGTTTTAAATCCGGTATTCATTGCTTTAAATACAGATTCAATCTGCAATGCCAGTTCACGTGAAGGAACCATCACCATGCTCTGAATTGTATTATCTTCGGGCTTTAACTCCTGTAAAAGAGGAAGCAGAAAAGCTAATGTTTTGCCCGACCCCGTTGGAGACAGCAAAATAACATCCTTCCCCTGGCTGTTAGCCCTTAGGGAGGCTTCCTGCATTGGGTTCAGATTCTCTATCTTTAAACTCTTAAGAGCCTGTGCTATTTGTTCTTGTTTCATATTCATGCTGCAAAAATACGCTAAATATTAAAAAGAAGACGCATGTACATTCATAAAACACTATAATAGAAGAGATATTCCCGAAAAATCATCCTTAAATGACAGGCATAAGCATATCAGTGCTTCTGTCTTTGCAGCTCATACTCATAAATCATTTTGCCTAATCTCTCCATAAAAGGCTGCCCAATATCTCTATAATGATAGTTTGCAGGAGTAATCTGTCCATCACAAGTATTGATTACAGCCGAAAGCATAAACTCAACTCCGGTTTTAGGATTCACAAAATAAGCCACATCAGCCAACGTTCCGTGAGACTCCCCTACCATATTATGAATTTCCAATCCCGGCAGATTAGGTATAGCAGAGTTCTTCCCATAATAAAGATACTTTTTCAAATGAACAGGATATTTACGTTTATTCTTTCTAAATGCAGGAAACTCACTTTCATTTGGAGTCATCGCTGTGTATTTATACAACAAATCATAGTCCTCATCAGTCAGATTAAACTTTTTCTTTCCCGGCACAGCTTCCCTAAAGAACGTATAAAGTATCAGGTCATTAATGTTCTGCAAAGGCAAATTATTAAAATATGAAAAGTCTCTTCCTCCTTTCAGAACAGTCCCCAAAGGATTAGAAAGCTGAATGGGATTGGTGGTCAACGATTGGTTATAGACAAGCGAATCTTTTCCATCATAGATGCATACCGGAGGAGCTATTCGATTCTGTTCACGGTTACATGCATTAAACCGAAGCATTACCCGGATAGAATCATACCCCATCTGGGCCAGACGATTATTTATATACTCTTGTCCCAGGAAATCATACATCCTGTTATAAGCATTATTATCACTTACCAGAATCATTTCTTTAATATAGTTGGCCAGACGTGGAGTTACATCGGGTGCCAGATAATCTGCCGACACAGGCGGAAAGTTATAGCTATTATCCGGAAACCCCACTTTATTATAAAGATTAACATCAAAGTTCTGCTTCAGATTATTAATTTTTTCCATTCCCAATAAGATTAATGGCCATTTCACCAAGCTAGCCGGATTAAAGAACTTTTTGCTATCCAATTGATAATTGTATTGGGTAAAATGGGGAATATTTAAATTATCACGATCAATTTGAGTATAAATAATCTGGATTTCATATTTCGCAGCATTAGCAAGATAAGGTTTAAAAAACAAATCTTTATCCATCATGTTATGTAGAAAAGCAGAATCTCCAATAGTACGAGTTTGGGCAAAGCACCCTGAGACACCAAGAAATAAAACAAATAAAGCAAGTAAAGTCTTGATTTTTAGCATAATTCATATCAATTTTGCCGGCAAAGCTAATAATTTATTTGGGAAAATATTAATCTGAAAACACATTTTATACAATAAGTCTTTTATTTTGCAGCAAGAATTCATACCTTTGCAGGCAAATTAATACAAAGGTAATTCAATTACAAAATGAGCGAAAAAGCACCTTTTATGGTATTCTCTGGTACTAACTCCAGATACCTAGCAGAGAAAATTTGCGAAAGCCTTGGCTGTCCCCTGGGGAATATGAACATCACCCACTTTGCCGACGGGGAGTTTGCCGTATCCTACGAAGAATCTATCAGAGGTTCACATGTTTTTCTAGTACAATCTACCTTCCCTAACTCAGACAACTTAATGGAACTACTGCTGATGGTTGACGCAGCAAAACGTGCATCGGCAAAAAGCATCGTTGCAGTTATTCCTTATTTTGGATGGGCCCGCCAAGATAGAAAAGATAAACCGCGTGTCGCAATCGGAGCTAAATTAGTAGCCGACTTGTTAGCTGTTGCAGGCATTAACCGTCTTATCACCATGGATTTGCACGCAGACCAAATTCAAGGATTCTTTAATGTTCCAGTAGACCACTTATATGGATCTGCTGTCTTCTTACCATACATTGAATCTTTAGATCTAGACGAATTAGTAATCGCAACTCCTGATGTTGGTGGTTCTAAAAGAGCTAGCACCTATTCTAAGTATTTAGGTGTTCCACTGGTTCTTTGCAACAAATCCCGAATTAAAGCTAACGAAGTTGCATCTATGCAGATTATCGGTGATGTTAAAGGCAAGAATGTTATTTTAATTGATGACATTGTAGACACAGCCGGAACCATTACCAAAGCAGCCGATATTATGTTGGAAGCCGGAGCTGTTTCAGTTCGCGCTATTGCCAGCCACTGCGTAATGTCTTCTCCTGCAACTGAGCGTGTAGAGAACTCAAGTCTTACTGAAATGATTTTCACAAACAGTATTCCATATTCTAAGGGAGGTACAAAAGTAAAACAATTATCTATTGCAGATTTGTTTGCAACCACTATCCGCAGAGTATACAACAACGAATCAATCAGTTCACAATATATTATTTAATTTATAATATACCCGAATAAAATAAATATGCCGGTGCAGAGATAATATCAACGCACCGGCATATTTTATTTTAAATAATATCTGAAAGGATATTATTTCTTTTCTACATTATCAATTACACCAAACTTATAAGATCCACGTCTTACAACGCTTCCCGATTTATCAAATTCTACAAAAGGACCATCTTTCTTCCCTTGTCTGAAAAAGCCTTCGTAACGGTTGCCGTCTTTATCCTCCTGAATTCCCGAACCTTCTTCCTTTCCATTGATAAATCCACCTTTATATTTAGTTCCTTCTTTCAGAATAAGTATACCCTGACCGTTATAAATATTATTTTTCCATTCGCCATCATAAGAGTCTCCATTAGCCCAGGTATATGTTCCCCTGCCATTTCTCTGGTTATTTATCCATTGACCGGTATATACAGCTCCATTTTTCCAGGTAAAAGTACCTTGTCCGTGTTGCATACCTTCTTTAAAGTCGCCCTCATACTTGTCACCGTTAGCAAGTGTGAATGTACCTCTTCCTGTTCTTTGCCCTTTCAAATAATCGCCATCGTACTTTTCACCTGACTGGAAGAAATAGATTCCGTGTCCATCCTGAATGTCATTCACCCAATCACCCGAATATTTATCTCCTGTAGGGTAAGAATAGGCACCTTTTCCCCAACGGGCATTGTCTTTCCAATCACCTTCGTACTTTGATTTATCTTCCCAAACCAGAATGCCCTTACCATTTTTCTTGTCGGCTTTCCAGTCACCTTCATATTTTGCTCCGTTTTTCCAGGAATAAGTTCCTTTTCCGTCGCGTTTATCATTAACCCAATTTCCGGTATAAACATCTCCGTTATAGTAATACATCGTACCTTCACCTTGTTGATAGTCGGTATACCACATTCCTTCATACCTGTTATTATTCATGAAATAATAAGTACCTTTTCCGTGTTGCTGATCTTGAAACCATTGTCCTTCATACTTTTCACCATCAACAAAAGAATAAACACCAAATCCTTCACGCTTGCCGTTTATATATTCTCCTTCGTATATATCACCATTTTTAAAGACTGTCTTCCCTTTACCATAAGGTTTGCCTTTTTGGAGCTCACCCGTATAAGTTGAGCCATCTTTAAAAGTAAAGTTTCCTATTTTAAGTTCTGAGGCAGGAACAAAAACTTGTTTAATTTTTGAGAAAAAGCCACCAATCCCCTGAGCTTGAGAAGAAGCAGCTACAGAGATAAACAAAAAGAATATATAGATATATTTTCGCATATTAGATATATATTTATAAACACACATAAGGCAAAAGTAATAATAATCTATGAAAAGAGTTAATTTATTAGGTTTTGTTATAAATTAAATACTTTTACCTGCAATCACCTCTACCATATTTTCCTGATCAAAATATTTTTGAGCTAAAATTCTTAGCTCTTCTGCAGTTACACTTATTAAAGCATTAAGTGATTCCTCGAAATAAGAATCAGACAAATGAGAAGTTTGAATAAACATCCAGGCATCAGATAATGAGAATGGACCTTCATAGCTGCGGCACATATCGCCTAACATGTAATTCCTTACCATATTCAACTCTGAATCAGGCACTAAATCAGTCTGCAGCACACTCATCTCATGATAAACTTCCTTAATGATATCTTCCACATATTCATTAGCAGCTTCAGTGGCCACCATAAAAACACCGGTATCCGGATAAGAAGCTATTCCTGAAGAAATGCCATAAGTATACCCCTTGTCCTCGCGTATATTTGACATTAGCCGACTTCCAAAATAGCCGCCAAAGATAGTAACCAGAACTCTTAGTTTATAATAATCAGGATGCGACCTTTGAATCATTACTTTACCCATTTTCAAGGAACTTTGCATAGCAGTAGCTTGTTCGGTAAAAACACGTTTCCGGGTTGTTGAACTGATAGTGTAAGGCAATAGAGAAGATTTATTTTCTACCTGTCCCCATGTATCTTTACCGAAAGTATTTTCCAGCTGATTCAATATTTCATCTGTAATCTTTCCTGCAATGTAAATGCTGCAATTTCCTGAATGATAATGTTGATTATAGAACTCTTTCAGACATGCTGAAGTTACTTTATCATAATCATCTGCAGAAGCAAAGCGACCACAAGGATGTTGTTCTCCAAAGATTGCTCCGGCAAAACTTTTCTGAGCCAGATATTCAACCTTCGTGCTATTAATCAAGAACTGATGTTTATTGGTATCAACAACCGTATTCAGTTCTTTCTCGGGAAAGATTGGCTCTTTCACAATAGATTCCACTACTTCCAATGTGCTGGCAAAGTATTTATTCAGAGAATAAAGGGTAATATAAGAATACTCCATGGAGGTAGAAAGTTCCAGCCAGGCACCATAATAGTCAAGTTTTTCTGCAATCTCTGCAGAAGTAAAACGTTTGGTTCCTTCCCTTAGCATTCGGTTGGTAAAGAGAGTCTGCAATAATTGGGTTTGATGCCATTTTCCTGCACCAATAAGAATATCCATCCTTACCACCTCCTGATTGCCGGCCTCTATTACATTTAAAGGTATGCCATTAGACATTACTTTCCTCTGGGGAGCCGCAATAGATATATCCTCCAATGCTTTAATCTCGGGTTGAGTCTTTCTATTCAGCATATTGATTCTTTAAAAATGTTTCAGCCTTAATTAAGTCCTCTGGAGTATCTATACCAATTGTTTCCAAATCAGTTATTCCCACTTTGATGGTATATCCGTTTTCCAGCCAGCGAAGTTGTTCCAGTGATTCTGCCAATTCAAGCGATGATTGTGGCAAAGTTGTGATCTCTTTCAATACTTCCGCACGATAAGCATATAATCCGATATGCTTATAATAAGTATGTTGCTTTAACCAATCTTTCTTATCACTATTTCTTGTAAATGGAATAATTGAACGACTAAAATAGAGTGCATTCCAGTTTTTGTTCACTACTACTTTCGGTGAATTGACATTCTCCAGGGTTTCAAAAGAATCACTCGCTGTAAAAGGTTTTACCAACGTAGCTATATGAGTGGTTGGGTCATCAAAACAAGCTTTTATTGAATCTAGCTGAGATGGTTGAATAAATGGTTCATCTCCCTGAATGTTTACCACAACATCATATCCTGCACCTATCTTTGTGAATGCTTCATAACAACGATCTGTTCCGCTTTTATGTAATTGGGAAGTCATAACAACTTTTCCGCCAAAAGCTGTCACAGCTTGTTCTATTCTTTCATCGTCAGTGGCAACATAAGCTTCATCCAAACAGTTGCGTACTTGTTCATACACTCTTTGGATAACAGTTTTTCCGCCCAACATAGCCAGAGGTTTTCCCGGAAAGCGTGTGGAAGCATATCTTGCCGGTATTATTCCAATATATTTCATTGTGATATTTTTATGATTCAATTGAGGTTCCAAAAATACAAAAATATTTGGTAATATAGTCTTTTTACCGTTAATTTGTCACCAAAAAGAAAGTAATGGAACAGCACATTTGCATTATTTCCATTGGTTCAAACACCAATAGGAATAACAATATAAAACTGGCACAAAAACAGTTATCATTATATTTTCCGGACATACGTTTCGGAACAGAGCAAAACACTCTCCCTGTTGGCATGGGTAATCCTGCTCATTTTACCAATCAACTTGCAAAAGCATCTACATCTTTAACTATAGAAGAAGTCAAAAATATCTTTAAACAAATTGAATCTCGGGCAGGACGCCTTTCAGAGGATAAAAAAAACGAAATAGTAAAGCTGGATATTGATTTACTGATGTATGATTCTCTTGTACTCAAAAAAAGTGATATGAAAAGGGATTTTATTCTCACTGAATTAGAAGAACTGGAACTATAAGCATTAATTTTGTCCCTTTTTGTACTCCTTCATCCACCCGCATGTACACGCCTCCTACACCCAGATAGAAAGACGGTCTACACCCAGATGTACAGGGATTATTCATCCGGATGTACAAACAAATTCTAATAGAATAATTGCCTTTTCCTGATACAAATAAGGAAGAAACAAAACGCTCCCTCACTGTTTTCATAACAATGAGGGAGCGTTTATATTTTATAGTTTTATCTTTTACTCAGAGAACAAACTATCCATACCTCCTACTCCGTTGGCTGGTATTGAATCGTTACCACAAACATTCTGACTAGCATAACGGAACACTTCCGATTCTGAATATCCCAATGATTTATCAGCATATACTTTCTTCATAAAAATGCCCCAGATAGGAAGAGCCATAGACGCTCCCTGTCCGTAAATCATTGTATCAAAGTGAATATCGCGGTCTTCACCTCCTACCCAACATCCTGTTACCAGCTTGGGAGTGAATCCTACAAACCAACCATCAGAATTGCGCTGAGTTGTTCCGGTCTTACCTCCCACATCGGCTTTTGTATAGCGGCGAACCCTGCCTCCGGTACCTTCATTGATTACCGCACGTAACATGGTCAGCATCTTGGCAGCGCTGGAAGCACTGATAACCTCTTCCATCTGTGGATGGAACTTAGCAATCACGTTACCTTCACTATCCTCAATCTTTGTTACTAACATAGGGTCGCAGCGAAGTCCGTTATTTACAAATGCAGTATATGCACTAACCATTTCTCCTACCGATATCTCACAAGGTCCCAGGCAAAGAGAAGGGCTGGCCACAATGTTGCGGTTCTTCACACCAAACTTATGAATAAGGCGAACAAGCGAAGAGGCATTCAGCCTGCTCATCAGATAAGCAGAAATCCAGTTATTAGAGTTTGCAAGTCCCCATTTCAGAGTAACCATTTCGCCATAACGTGCACGCGATGCATTTTTTGGAGTCCAGGGTTCTCCTGCTCCGGTATAAAGAGTCTGCTCTACGTTACGGGTTACGTCACATGGCGTAAATCCATTCTCCATAGCAAGTGAATAAAGGAATGGCTTAATAGTAGAACCTACCTGACGGCGTCCCATTCCTGCCATATCATACTGGAAGAATGCATAATTAGGTCCGCCTACATACGCTTTCACTGCTCCTGTGGTTGGGTCCATTGACATAAATCCAGCTCTAAGGAAATACTTATAATATTTAATTGAATCCAATGGAGTCATCACGGTATCTTTCACGCCGTGCCATGTAAAGACAGACATCTGTTCGGGAGTCTTAAATGCCTTCATAATATCGCTCTCAGAGAATCCCGCGTTCTTCATTGTGTTATAACGTTCAGATTGTCTCATGGATTTCATTATGATATCTTTTACCTGATCTTTAGTCAGCTGACTTGAAAATGGGGCCGAACTTCTGCCTTTCTTTTCTTTGAAGAAGAGAGGCTGTAAGAAATGCCCAACATGTTCTTCCACTGCTTCTTCTGCATATTGCTGCATGTGCGAATCAATTGTGGTGAAAATCTTCAAACCATCAGTATAAACATTATAATTGGTACCATCTTTTTTCTTATTCTTAGAGCACCATCCGTAAAGCGGATTATGTTCCCACGCTAAAGAATCTTCATAGAATCTTTGAGTTTGCCATGAAGCATAATCTGTTCTGTGAGGCTCTTTTGCAGTCATTATCATACGAAGGTATTCACGGAAATAGGTAGCAAGTCCTTCTTTATGGTCAACACGATGGAAATTCAATCTCAGAGGAATATCCATTAATGAATCTCTTTCCTCTGCAGTAATATAACCTGCTTTTCTCATCTGATCAAGCACTACATTTCTGCGTTGCTCAACAAGTTCTCTGCGACGTACAGGATTATACAAAGATGAGTTCTTACACATTCCAACCAAAGTTGCAGCTTCTTCAATCTTTAAATCAGCAGGTTCTTTAGAAAAATAAGTGTAGGAAGCTGTTTTAACACCAACCGCATTATTACCAAAGTCGTACTTATTAAAATACATGGTCAGAAGTTCATCCTTGGTATAATAGCGTTCCAACTTTACTGCGATAACCCATTCAATAGGCTTCTGGAACAAACGTTCCATAAAGTTACCGGCTCCGGGCGAATAAAGTTGTTTAGAAAGCTGTTGGGTAATAGTACTACCACCTCCGGCATTCTTCTGAAAAAACAATCCACGTTTTACGATAGCGCGTCCCAGCGCACGAATATCAATACCGGAGTGTTCTTCAAAGCGTACATCCTCAGTAGCAATCAAGGCATTAATCAAGGATTTAGACATATCCTTATAACCCACATATACACGATTTTCCTTGCTTAACGACCAGGTTCCAAGAGTTTTTCCGTCACTCGACAGAATTTCCGTAGCAAATTTATAGTTAGGATTTTCTAATTCTTCCACATCAGGCATATAGCCAATCCACCCCCACGCTATAAAACAAAAAATAACTGCAGATAGTGCAATAAAGGATCCGAACGCTATCCACAGCCATCGGACCAGTCTTTTTATAGATCCAGGAGTACCTTTAACCTCAACTTGATTCATTTTTCCAATTTCTTAGTTTGGCGCAAAATTATAATAAATCTTTTAATTAAAAGAACTTTCTAATAATCATTTTTTTCCATACCTTTACGCTCCGTATTTTACATTCAATGATAAATAGATAAGAATATGGAAAATAGAAGTTTAGTAACTATCGCTGAGCATTCAAAAGAAAAAATCCTCTATCTTCTGGAGATGGCAAAGCAGTTCGAAAACAATCCAAACCGAAAAATCCTTGACGGGAAAGTTATAGCGACTCTCTTTTTTGAACCTTCCACCCGAACTCGATTGAGTTTTGAAACGGCTGTAAACCGACTTGGAGGACGTATTATTGGTTTCTCTGATGCATCAACTACAAGCTCTTCAAAAGGAGAAACATTAAAAGACACTATTATGATGGTTAGTAATTATGCAGACCTGATCATTATGCGTCATTATTTGGAAGGTGCTGCAAGATATGCAAGCGAAATAGCTCCTATACCTATTATAAATGCAGGTGACGGAGCAAATCAGCATCCTTCTCAGACAATGCTTGATCTCTACTCCATTCAAAAAACTCAGGGTACTCTTGAAAATCTGAATATATTTCTTGTAGGTGATTTGAAATATGGACGTACCGTTCACTCCTTGATTATGGCTATGCGTCATTTCAATCCTACATTTCATTTCATTGCTCCTGATGAATTGAAAATGCCAGAAGAATATAAAATTTATTGCAATGAACACAATATAAATTATGTAGAACACACCGATTTCAATGAAGAAATCATTGCTGATGCAGACATTTTATATATGACACGTGTACAGCGTGAACGTTTCACCGACCTTATGGAATATGAACGCGTAAAGAACGTCTATATATTAAGGAATAAAATGTTGGAACACACTCGTCCTAATCTTCGTATTCTTCATCCGCTTCCACGTGTAAATGAAATTGCATATGATGTAGATGACAACGAAAAAGCTTATTATTTCCAGCAAGCCCGTAACGGACTATTTGCCCGTCAGGCTATCATTTGTGATGTATTAGGAATTACTTTAGATGATATAAAGGAATAGCCGCACATCATATACTATTATTTTCATTATTAATCAATCATTTAATTCAATGAGCGAAATTAGACAAGAACTACAGGTTGCTGCTCTGAAGAACGGCACTGTAATAGATCACATACCAACAAAGAAACTCTTTACCGTTGTTTCCTTACTCGGACTGGAACGAATGGATTGCAACATCACAATTGGTTATAACCTGAATAGTGAAAAACTAGGAAAGAAAGGAATCATTAAAATTGCAGATAAATTCTTCGATGATGAAGAAATTAGTCGCATCTCCGTTGTTGCACCACATGTAAAACTTAACATTATTCGTGAATATAAAGTTGTAGAGAAGAAAGAAGTTAACATGCCCGAAGAGCTAAAAGGAATCGTAAAATGTGCTAATCCCAAATGTATAACAAATAACGAACCAATGCCCACTCTCTTTCATGTAATTGATAAAGAGAACTGCTCTCTCAAGTGTCATTATTGCGAGAAAGAGCTAAAAAAAGAAGATATTGTTATTTTACAACGAAGAATTTTATAATGAAGCAAGACTGGAAACCGGGAACTATGATTTACCCGCTACCTGCAGTATTGGTTAGTTGTGGCTGCGAGGAAAGTGAATATAATATTCTTACTGTAGCATGGGTAGGAACTATTTGTACTAATCCTCCAATGTGTTATATTTCCGTACGTCCAGAACGCCACTCCTATCCTATTTTGAAAAAGAACATGGAATTTGTAATCAATCTTACGACAAAAGATATGGCTTTCGCAACAGATTGGTGTGGGGTACGTTCGGGAAAGAATTTTAATAAGTTTTCCGAGATGAAACTTACTCCTGGTAAGGCTTCTGTTGTGAATGCTCCTATCATTGAAGAGTCTCCTCTTTGCATAGAATGTAGAGTTAAAGAGATTATTTCACTTGGTTCGCACGATATGTTTATAGCAGATGTGGTAAATGTAAAAGCGGATGAAAAGTATATGAATACAAAAACCGGAAAGTTTGAATTTTCAAAAAGCAATCCTTTGGTATATGTACACGGGAACTACTTTGATTTAGGAGAAAAAATAGGTAAATTTGGTTGGTCGGTAGAGAAAAAGAAATAAGTATGAAGCAAATTATCCTACTTTTATTGGTTATAGGGTCTAGCCTTTCCTTGTTTGCACAGGAAAAAACAAAAGATATATACGAAAAGAAAGTCAATTTCGGAATAAAAGGAGGCTTTAATACGGCTATGTACTTTGTTGATGAATTTAAGATAAAAGACATAACAATAAACGAAATTCAGAACAACTACAAAGTTGGCTACTTTGGAGGGCTTTTTCTCAGGATAAATATGAAAAAGCATTTTATAGAACCTGAAATTTCCTATCATGTGAGCAAATGCGAAATATCCTTTGATAAGATGGGTTCTCAGCATCCTGATATTGAGCCGGATTATGCGAGCATTAATTCTACCATTCATACCATTGAAATGCCTGTGCTTTACGGATACAACTTTATTAAAAGCGGGCCTTATGGCATGGCATTCTTTTTTGGACCCAAGATTAAGTATGTATGGAACAAAAATAGCAAACTGGAATTCACTAATTTTGATCAGAAAGGGATAAAAGAAGAACTGCATCCGTTCAATATTAATGCTGTAGCTGGTGTTGGGGTGAATATCTCTAATATTTTCTTTGATTTCCGCTATGAAGTTGGATTAAGAAACATTTCCAAGTCAGTTACATACATTGAATCTAACGCAGATGGGTCAGAAGAAGTAGCTAATATGATCTTCAAAAGAAGGAGTAATTTACTCAGTTTTTCACTGGGTGTAATCTTTTAATCTTTTATTTTTTCCTTTATTCACTTTTAAATTCCCTTTTTTTGGTTACTTTTGTGCGCTTAATAAAGAATCTCGAGTAAAACACTTATTATCAT
>Ga0183099_1001244_pt1 | contig 15204 bp, 18 predicted proteins | sample Biomet1_FD_127788 | JGI IMG/M metagenome (GOLD analysis project Ga0183099, IMG submission 127788) | Microbial communities from bioreactor (seeded with anoxic lake sediment) at LBNL, California, USA - Biofuel metagenome 1 | ecosystem: Engineered > Bioreactor > Anaerobic > Unclassified ... | reverse complement strand
ACATCTGACCAAATACTGGTCGTTTAAGATAAATAAAATAAATAGAATTGATATTATGATAAAAGCAAAGGACAAATATTTATTGAATAAATATTTGTTTTTGCTTATTATCGGCCTTTTTATTGAAGGTTCAAGGGGAAGGATCCCTATCAAAGCCGCACAAATCAAGAACAACATATGATAGTTGATTCTCTCCATGGCTATCTGAGGCAATAAAACTATTGACAACAGAAAAAAAATCAGGCTTGCCGCGAAGCAACTGATATTACTGTTGAAATGCAGACCGCCTGTTGTAATTCTAACCGGAAGAATGATCATCATAGTAAAAAGAAGCGGAATAAGCTTGCCCAGCATAGAGAATAGAATGACAATTATTAAGAACTTTGCTACTTCATTTACTATAATAGATATAGCATATCGTAGTTTTATGATATCTACATCATCTAAGACCATTATTTCTGTTACTTTTTCAACAAATCGATCAACGATACTGTTCATAACTGTACTCCGCTTTTCTTTAATTAGATATTAGCAATTTTTCGACAAATAGCAATACCAAAAGGACGAAATGCTGTGTAGAGAGGATGAAATGTGGTCTAATATGAAAAAAAAAGAAAAAACAATCACATTTCACATTGTCCAGACAACATTTCATCCTTTAAGAATTGACTTAGCCGCCTGCGGCGATATACTAAATACATTCTTTAAATCTGACATGACAGCCTAACAAACAAACTATGAATTCTGTAAGAGGGAATAGATGAATACTACAAATACGGTAAAAAACCTGTTGATATTATTACTATTTATAATATGCCCTTTCATTTACGGACAGCTGGTTTATTTCATCAAGTTACATATGGAGGTTTATCAAAGAGAGTATCTGTATTTCTACTTTGGCAATTATACATTTTTCTTTACCTGTATGATTTCTGGAATATTTTTGTTTTCCATGGTTCATTTGTATCACATCATTATAGATCTTAATAAATATGGAAATATAATCGGGCTTCTCTGCACAAGTATCATACCTGTCATCTGGCTGGTAATCATCCTGATCGAATCCAGACCAGAAATCAATTACCCGTTATGCAATTTTTTATTATCCAGCATGAAGTTTCTTTTCTTTGATAATGATGTTTTATCAACCTATCTTATTTTATTAACGATCATTATGATTTTTAATCTGATACCGAAGCCACAAAAAAAATTTTAGCCGGCTTTGTTTCAACAGAGAGGAAGAATACCGCCTTAAGGCGGTTTTTTTATTGGAATAAAATCTTGTCCATAGAATAAGATGTATTGACAAGCTTAAGATTAAATTCTTTCAGATAACTAGAGAGGAGTATTCTAAATGGATATTAATGTAGATATTATTTTTAAAATTGCTGCTATCGGCATTATTGTCGCCGTGTTAAACCAGGTTCTAGTGAGAGCAGGGAGAGAAGACCAGGCGATGATGACAACTCTTGCGGGAATCATTGTGGTACTGCTCCTGATCGTTCAAATGATCAATGATTTTTTTATTACGGTAAAAACCTTATTCCAATTGTAGACAAAATGTATAAAGAACAAAAGAAATGAGGTGTTACTATGGATATGGATATATTCAGGATCGCAGCAATAGGACTTTGCGGTGTTGTGATTTCATCGATGGTCAAGAGTTATAAGCCAGAATTTGCAACTTATATCGTCTTGGCGACTGTAATGGTCATTTTTATTATGATCATCTACAAACTGACATCCGTATTTGAATTTCTCGGCGAGATCTACAGTCAGATTAGTTACGGGAAGAGCTTTTTCCCTATCATATTAAAGGTTCTAGCGGTTGCTTACATTGCTGATTTCACTGCTCAGATATGTCGTGATTCCGGTGAAACCGCAATTGCAGGCAAGGTAGAGCTGGCAGGGAAGGTAATGATATTTTATCTGGCCGTACCAGTCATGATGGCTGTCCTGGAGCTGATCAATAAAGTACTGCCAAGTTAGTGCCTATGGGATTGATTGATAGACATGCACTGACAAGGAGGTGAAAAGGTTTGAGTGTAGAGAGCATTGTTGAAGAGCAGTTAAATTCCATGGACATGAAAGAAATCGAAGATCTGTTTAATTATGCCAGCAGCAGCAGCGGAGGCATATTTACGGATACGAGTCCTGCAGAAATCATTAAAAGCATTATTCAGGGGGATCCCATCATCAATTTCAATGATATTATAAACAACATCTCCCATCTGTTTCTGCAGGAGATTCAAAGCAGCATCATTCTGGGGATTCAGCTTGTGATTATTTGTATTATCATCGGACTTTTGAAAAATTTATCAACTTCGTTTTCCGAAGATACGATTTCCAATCTTGGTGTTATAGTTTGCAGCTGCTGCGTCATGGCGTTATGTCTGAAAAGTTTTATGGATATCTATACAATCTGCAGCAATTCCATTGATACCATGACAGTAACCATGCAGGTGATTCTTCCGATCCTTGTACCGCTTTTGATAACCATGGGCGGATTTGCATCGGGAGGAATATTGAATCCGTTAATCATGACGGCGATCACCGCGATCAATACGATTCTTCAAAAATTCATTATGCCGGCGGTTTATCTTTCCTGCATCTTTATCCTGGTAAACAGTCTATCAGAAAAAGACTATGTAAAAAAACTTGCTTTGTTTATGAGAGGAGCTGCCGTATTTGTCATGGGGCTATCCGTTACATTGTTTTCCGGATTAACCATTATTCAAGGGATAGTAACAAAATCGGCAGACGGTATGATCGCTCAGACCGCCAGATATTCAGTCGATAATTTTGTGCCGATCGTCGGCAGTTTCGCAGCTGATTCAATCGATCTGATCTTAAGCTGCACCTCTATTATCAAGAACGGGATAGGTATTTTCGGTCTTTTGATCATCATAACACTGCTTACAATACCGCTCGTTAAAATCCTGGCGGTGGCTGTTGTTTATAAAATCACAGCAATCATCATTGAACCGATCGGCAACAAAACAGTTTCCGATTGTCTCAATGAGGTCGGAAATTCCATTATAACACTGGCAATCATTCTGTTTTTAGGAGCTATGATGTTCTTGATCTTTCTGGCCATTATCATCGGAATCGGAGGAGGCAGTTTATGGAAATCGTAAGGGAATGGGTAAAAAACATCTTTATTATTATCATGGCGGTTTCTTTCGTGGAAATTCTACTTCCTACCGGAAGCATGAGCAAATACCTGAAGTTTATTTTTTCATTGATCATTATGGCGATAATATTGTCACCTTTGGCAATTTTAATGGAATAAGGACATATCAATATTTATATATTAATAAGGAGGATAAAGAATGTGGGATAAACTGAAAAACGATAAATATGTGAAGGACTTGCTTATCAAACTGATCACGGTTTATTTGTGGCAGCCATCGCACTCTTCTTTTCGATGTCCTGACACAAAGCAAGGACGGCAGACGGCAGATCGTTGATATTAACGGCGGAACAGAAGTATCTGATGATTCCCTGGCCACGAACGAAGAAATGCGTCTGGAACAAATTCTCAGCGAAATAAAAGGTGTTGGCAGCACCAGTGCGATGATCACATATCAGAACAGCGAAAACACAGGATCGGTCTTTGATGGCTCAAACACCAACAAGGATCCGACAGTGAAGGGAGTGATAATAACTTCGGAAGGGGCAGGGGACATTATCGTAAAAAACAATATTATTAATGCTGTGGCTTCTTTATTTGACATCCCTGCTGCCAATGTGATTGTTTTTGAAAAAAACAATACGAATTGAGATTTGCGTAAGCAGGATTAGGGGGGATATAAATGAAATTCAAAAAACGAAAAAGATTCATTCTGATAGGCATGCTGATGCTTATTGTCTGTGTTGGAGTGGTAAATAATAGGTTAAATCATGAACAGGACCTGTCTGCATCGGCAGGTTACAAAGATTATGAGGCGGAACAGATGAGCCTTCATGACGGTGATGTACTGGTAGACAGTCTCAATGTATCTGAGGTTCCGGGAAAAAGCACAGGATCGGCTACAGATGTTAAAAATACAAAAAGTTCATCTAAATCGGCGCTTGAAACCAGTCAGATCGTAACATCGGATAATATCGAGGAATTAAGCAATACTGACACTTATTTTGAAGAAGTAAGGGCCACAGTTAACATGGATCGAAATCAGGTGATATCCATGCTGACGGATGTGATCTCGGAAACAAAGGACGGACCGGAAAAGAACAGTGCGACACAGCAGAAGCTTAAGATCATCGATTACATGAACAAGGAAAAAGTAATCGAAAACCTGATTCGAAACAAAGGTTTTACCGATGCATTGGTATTAATGACTGATAACTCTGTCAATGTTACAGTAAACAAACAGGAGATCACACAATCCGATGTAGCCAAGATATGCGACATTGTTATCAGGGAAACAGGCAGAAATGCTGATCAAATCGTGATTCAGAGCAAATTCTGATAGAAGGAACTTTTCCGAAAATTTAAATAGAAATTGATCTTTACTTCTGCTATAATATTCACGAGGTGAATTGAATGAATACAGGAGCTGAAGATAAACTGGGAACACTTAAAATTTCGGATGATGTTATTGCAGTTTGTACAACGAATGCCGTCTTGAAGACGAAAGGAGTTGCAGGACTGAGTGGCGGATTTTCCGATAATTTCCCCAAAAATATCTTAGGCAAGGAACCTTTATATAAAGGAATTAAGGTCAGCCAGAACGATGACGGAATCAGCATTGATGTCTTCATTATCGTTGAATATGGAGTGAAAATACCGGAAGTGGCCTGGAACATACAAGAAAATGTTAAAAAAGAAGTAGAACATATAACAGAGAGTACAGTGAAAGCTGTCAACATACATGTTCAAGGAGTTCATTTCACGGATGAGGAGGACTAGAAACGATGCGTAGAACAGAAGCAAGAGAGCTTTTTATGCAGCTGCTGTTTCAGATGGAAGTTCAAAACGATTATGGTATAAATTTAAAAGATAAATTTATCCATGAGTATATGGAGGAATCCAATCAACTGGATTATTTCAATCAATTATATCAATTGGTAGTCGAACATTTATCTGAGATCGATAAAAAGCTGGAAAGCAGCAGTGAAAATTGGAAAATAAGCCGTATGGCGAAGGTTGATCTGGCAATTTTAAGATTGTCTTCTGCAGAGATTCTATTTATGGACGATATACCAGATTCCGCATCCATCAATGAGGCTGTTGATTTGGCAAAAAAATTTGGTGGAGAAGACTCGGGCAAATTCATTAACGGTATCTTAGGTAAGGTTGTAAGAAGTAAGGATGCATAATGATTTCATACTGGGAATAGATACCAGCAATTATAAAACCTCCTTGGCGTTAACAAATCTCAAGGGGGATATTTTGTTTGATTCCCGCAAATCTTTGATTGTAAAACAGGGCGAAAGAGGGCTTCGGCAATCCCAAGCCCTTTTTCAGCATATGGACAACCTTCCTGAACTTGTGACCGATCTTTTTCAGAAATTTGACAAAAAAAAGATTGGTGCAGTAGCTGCCTCCAGCAGACCAAGGCCGATAGAGGGATCCTATATGCCGGTATTTAAAGCAGGCGTAAATTATGGGCGGGTGATCGCTGAAAGTCTCGGAGTTCCTTTCTTTGAATTTTCACATCAGGAAGGACATATTGAATCAGTCCGTCATCACAGCAGTTTTTCGAAGGAAGATGAGTTTATGTCCTATCATCTTTCCGGTGGAACTTGTGAGCTTTTATATGTAAAGGGAGCATCCGTTAACATTATCGGCGGTTCCAAGGATATTTCATTCGGACAGGTGATCGACAGGATCGGTGTTTCACTTGGAATGAAGTTTCCTGCGGGACAAGAGATGGACAAGCTTGCATTGAATTCCGATAGCATCTCAAAAAACGGTGTGCTGAAAAAAATCCCGATCGACGGATTATTTATCAACCTTTCCGGGATCGAGACCCAATGTCAGAGAGTGCTGGAAAGGACAGAATCCGAAGAAGGGATCGTCTATGAACTGTTTCAAAGGATCAGTGAATGCCTATGCCGATTGACAGAAAAAGCAATCGAAGAAACAGGCTGCAGCAAAGTCTTGTTTTCCGGCGGCGTATCTGCCAGCCAATATATAAAAAATGAGATCCTTCGATATTTTACAGGGAAGGCTGCGGAGATCGTGTTTGGTGATCCAAAGCTTTCCTCAGACAATGCAGTCGGGATCGCATTCCTCGGAGGGAAAAAATATGGCGCTTAAACCAATCAAGGTTTCTCAGCTGAACGTATATATCAAAAGAGTACTCCAGTCTGACCCTCTGTTGGGCAATGTTTCTGTGATCGGTGAGATCTCCAATCTAAAGTACCACAGCTCTGGGCATATTTATTTCACGCTGAAGGACGAAACGAGTAAAATCAATTGCTTCCTGGCAGCCGAGAATATAAAAAATATCCGCTACGAACTGGACGATGGTATCGAAATCGTCGCAAACGGATATATTTATTTATATGAAAGAGGCGGAAGCTATTCCCTGAATGTGCGAGATATCACTATTGAAGGGATCGGAAACCTGACAGCAGCTTTTGAGAAGCTAAAGGAAAAGCTTGCAGAAGAAGGTTTTTTTGAAGAAAAGTTTAAAAAGGCGATTCCGTTTTTTCCGGATAAGGTCGCTGTTGTAACTTCCGAAACCGGTGCGGCCGTCCAGGATATCATAAAAATAATAAAGAGCAGAAATAATATTGTTGATGTATTGGTTTATCCTTGCTTGGTCCAGGGACCGGGTGCGGCGGAAGAGATCTCCAGAGCGATCAATGAGATAAACAGGCTTTTCCCGGAAGTCGATGCCATGATCGTCGGACGCGGCGGAGGATCTATGGAAGAGCTTTGGGCTTTCAATGAAGAAATTGTGGCTCGCAGCATCTTTGCTTCCAATATACCTGTCATCTCTGCCGTAGGACATGAAACAGACTTTACCATCGCTGATTTTGTCGCGGATAAAAGAGCGGAAACACCGACAGCTGCCGCTCAGATGGCAGTCCCGGATATTAGTGCGCTTAAGGAATATATCAGGAATGAAAAAGAAAATCTGATTCATAGTATGGAACAGCTGATCCGATATAAGGAGCTTCAGATCATGGGCAATAATTTAGAAGTGCTGTCAGCATACTTGAAAAACAAGATCATGATGCACTCAATGAATGTGAATCATTTATACAACGAGATTGGCAGTCTGATCAGCCGGAGGATCAACGATCAGGAAAGAAATCTGGAACGTCTGAAGTCAAGCATGGATACATTAAATCCAAGGAATATTATGGACAGAGGCTATGCAGCGATCCTTGACGCAAATGGAAATTTGGTGGGAACAGCGGACCGTTTTACGATTGGGGACAAGCTGATCGCTGTATTCAAGGATGGCAAAATCAACTGCAAAATAGAGGATATCAGGAGGGAAAGTAATGCCGGATCGAAAGAGTAAAATCAGCTTTGAAGAAGCTCTGGCGGGTCTTGAAAAATCCACAGAGACACTAAAAAAGGATGGGACGACCCTTGAGGCTGCAATGAAGAGTTTTGAGGAAGGAATCGATTACTATAATTATTGCAATGAAATCTTAAGCAATGCGAAACAGAGGATTGAGTTTTTTGAGAAGAAGGATTCTTAAAGGAGATGAGTCAGGATGTTTAATGAGGAATATTTTAGATTTAAGGAGCTGGTTGAAGAACATCTCCTGCATTTTTTGCCTGAAGTTGACAATAAAAGTATTACGTTATATGAATCAATGACTTACAGTTTAAAGGCAGGAGGAAAACTGCTGAGACCTGTGCTGCTGCTCGCATCCTGTGAATTTTGCGGCGGAGATGTAAAACTTGCGCTTCCTTATGCCTGCGCAATCGAATATATCCACACTTATTCCTTGATCCACGATGATCTTCCCGCTATGGATAACGACGATCTGAGAAGAGGGATTCCAACCAATCATAAAGTTTTTGGCGATGCGATTGCCATTCTTGCTGGGGATGGGCTGCTCAACTCAGCCTTTGAAGCGATGAACAAAGACATGTTGTTATATCTGGATGACATGGATAAACTGAAAAGAAGAGTCAGGGCGATCTACGAAATCTCAAAGGGTGCCGGTTGCCGAGGAATGATTGCAGGACAAATCGCCGACATTGAAGCGGAAAACAAGCAATGTACAAAGGAGCTGCTGGATTACATTCATGTGAATAAAACAGCTGCATTGATCAAGTCTGCAGTGAGAGCCGGAGCCCATCTTGCCGGAGCAGACAAAAAAACTTTCCAGGATCTTGACGAATATGCAGAAAATCTGGGACTTGCATTCCAGATCGTTGACGATATTCTCGATATCAACGGTGATGAAGAAGAATTAGGAAAGAAGACCGGTTCTGATCAGGCAAAGAAGAAGGCAACCTATCCATGCAGATACGGTTACGAAGAATCCAAACAGAAGGTCTGGGAACTCACAGACAATGCGAAGCGTGCCATGGAGCATTATTATGACAACGCGGAATTCTTCGTACAACTGGCGGACGAACTTGCGGTAAGGATCAAATAATCAGAATGACCTTTCTAATGCTTGAAAATACTACGATTAAGTTAGGAGCTTTCTATAAATGAAAAAAACAATATTGGATTATCAGTTTCCGGAAGACCTGAAAAAAATGAACGAAAAGGATCTGGAACTGTTATCTTATGAAATCAGAGATTTTTTAATCGAAAAGGTATCTAAAACAGGGGGCCATCTGGCTTCCAATCTTGGTGTCGTGGAGCTGACCATTGCTTTACATAAGGTATTTGACAGTCCATATGACAAGATGGTATGGGATGTCGGACATCAGTCCTATATTCATAAAATCCTGACCGGACGGGCCAACAGTTTTGATGTACTTCGCTGTCTTAATGGGATCAGCGGCTTCCCGAAGAGGGAAGAAAGTGTTCATGATATGTTTGATACGGGACACAGCAGTAATTCCATCTCAGCAGCCATGGGATTAGCAAAAGCCAGAGATCTGAACGGTGAGGATTATTCCGTCATATCGATCATCGGGGACGGTGCACTGACAGGCGGATTGGCTTATGAAGCGCTGAATAACGCTGGAGCATCCCAGTCAAAGATGATCGTCGTATTAAATGACAATGAAATGTCTATCTCCAAGAATACGGGAGGAATCTCGCAGCATCTTTCAAAGCTCCGTGCTTCCCAGACTTATCTGGATTTTAAAAAACAATTAAAGAAGACATTAAAGGGTATTCCCGGTGTAGGTGAAGGGTTGTACAGCAGCTTTGAGCATTTCAGGGATTCTGTTAAGTATGCTATTGTGCCAGGCGCTATTTTTGAACAGCTTGGCTTCAAATATTTCGGACCGGTTGACGGTCATAATATTCATGATCTGATTGAGATCCTTTCTTTTGCAAAGCTTATGAACGAACCTGTTTTGATCCATGCAATCACCAAAAAAGGAAAGGGCTACCGTAATGCAGAAATGAATCCCGGGAAATTCCACGGGATTGGAGCTTTTGATCCCACGACCGGAAATGTATTGGTTTCCTCGGATAATTTGACCTATTCGCAGGTATTCGGAAATAAAATGGTGCAGCTCGCATCAGAAAATCCAAAAGTAGTTGCTGTCAGCGCGGCTATGATCGAGGCGACCGGACTCGGAAAATTTGCAAAGAAATTTCCTAACAGAATTTTTGACGCCGGGATCGCAGAAGCCCATGCAGTGACCTTTGCAGCAGGATTGGCGGCAAGCGGCTATCGGCCTGTTGTCGCAATCTATTCCACCTTCCTGCAGAGAGCATACGACCAGATCATCATCGACGTCTGTATGCAGAATCTTCCGGTCATTTTCGCTATTGACAGAGCCGGAAATGTCGGCGCAGACGGGGAAACCCATCATGGTATTTTTGATCTGTCATATTTGGGGCATATGCCGAATCTAACTATTTTGGCTCCTAAGGACGGTCATGAATTGGCTGAAATGCTGGAATATGCGATGAATCTTGACGGTCCGTGTGCGATCCGTTATCCAAGAGGAGAAGCATATGACTTTTCCGAAGATGATTTTTATTTTGATCAGAATAATGAAAACAAAGAACATAAAGCAGCTGTGATCGATGGGGTCAGCGAAAGACTAAGGTCCGGAAACGATGTGGAACTCCTTGCAGTAGGAAAAATGGTTGCCATCGGAGTAGAGGTTTGTAAAAAGCTGCGATCCAGAGGAATCGAAGCCGGACTGATCAATGTCCGATTTGTCAAACCGATTGATCGTCATATGCTCGTATCTGCAATCAAAGAAAGTAAAAATGTCGTTACTTTGGAGGATAATGTACTGGAAGGCGGATTTGGCGCTGCCATAAGCGGTTTGATCATTGAAGAAAACATTCCGAATGTGCGGCTGAAAAACTTCGGTTGGCCGGATAAATTCATAGAGCAGGGCAGTACCGGTGAACTGTTCCAAAAATACGGTCTGGATCCGGAAAGCATCGCAGAAAGGGTGTGTGAATTCCTTGAAGGAAAGGCTTGATGTTGTATTGGTGAATAAAGGCTTTTTTCAGTCAAGGGAGAAAGCAAAGAGTGCCGTCATGGCAGGAATTGTATATGTGAACGGAATCCGTATCGATAAAGCAGGTACAGGCGTAAGCGAAGATTCAGATTTTTATATCAAGGAAGACATCTGTCCCTATGTTAGCAGGGGAGGGCTAAAGCTTGCAAAGGCAATCAGCTCTTTTGATATTCAATTGAATGATTTAGTAGCTGTTGATATCGGTGCCTCAACCGGTGGCTTTACCGACTGCATGCTGAAAAACGGAGCAAAGAAAGTTTACGCTATCGATGTGGGCTACGGGCAGCTTGACTGGGGTCTCAGAAACGATCCCAGAGTCGTTAATATGGAGAAAGTGAATGTCAGATACCTTGATACTGATAAAATCGAGGAAAAGGCTGATTTTATCAGTATTGATGTATCTTTTATCTCTTTAAAGCTGATATTTCCTGTAGCCGTAAGAATACTTTCCGACAACGGTCAACTGGTCTGTCTTGTGAAACCCCAGTTTGAAGCAGGCAGAGAACAGGTCGGGAAAAAAGGCATTGTGAGAGATGAGAATGTTCATAAAGAAGTCATTGAAAAAGTGATCCAATACGCTGTAGGCTCCGGGTTATATCCTGCAGAACTTACTTTTTCACCGATGACTGGTGCGAAAGGGAATATTGAATATTTATTATATCTGAACAAGGAAAATCCGGATCAATATCAAAAAGAAGATTTGGAACCGGCTATGAATGAATCAAAATGGATTGAGAAAATAAAGGAAGTCGTGAAAGAATCACACGACACACTGAGTTAATATTTGAGGTATTCTATGCAATTGACACCTATGATGCAACAATATATGGAAATCAAAGAGAATTATCAGGATTGTATTCTCTTCTTTCGTCTTGGGGATTTTTACGAGATGTTTTTCGAGGATGCGATCACAGCATCGAGAGAAATGGAGATCACTCTAACAGGTAAAAGCTGCGGCCAGGAAGAAAAAGCACCAATGTGCGGTGTTCCGTTCCACGCTGCCGATACTTATATTGCAAAGCTGATCGATAAAGGCTATAAAGTCGCGATCTGCGAGCAGGTCGAGGATCCGGCCACAGCCAAAGGAATCGTGAAGCGGGAAGTGATCCAGATCGTAACTCCCGGTACCGTTGTCAGTCAAACCATGCTCAATGAAAAGGAAAATAATTATCTGGCATCCGTTTATCTGGAAGAAAGCGGTATCGGGATCGCATACTGCGATGTCTCGACAGGTGAGATCAATACGACGGAACTGACCGGCGGCAGATCTACGGAAAGACTTTTAAACGAACTGGTTAAAATCAGAGCTAGAGAAGTAATTGCCAACGAAGCGGTTTCACTTGAAGGGCTGATCGATGAGATCAAAGAAACCTCCGGGGCATATTCCAGCATACTGAATACCCAGTACTATCATCGTGATACTGCAGAAGAAAACATCCTGCGCCAATTCAGGGTAGCGTCTCTGAAAGGCCTTGGAATGGATGAAAAACCCCTTGCAGTGGTGGCGTTAGGAGCTTTGCTCTCCTATCTCTTTGAAACGCAGAAACAGAACCTAACCCACCTTGCAAATCTTAATGTTTACAATACGGAAGGGCACATGTCACTTGACAAAGCCACCATCAAGAATCTGGAACTGACGGAAACACTGTTTGAAAAGAAAGTCCAAGGGTCACTTTTAGGGATTCTCGATAGGACCCATACTGCGATGGGATCCAGAAAAATGAAACAATGGCTCAGAGAGCCTTTAAATAATTTGATAGAGATTCAGGAAAGACTGGATGCAGTCGAGCTGTTAACAGATCAGATCCTGTTGAGAAATAATTTGAAGGAGCATCTGAAAAAAATATATGATTTGGAACGTCTTGCGGGAAGAGTTGCCTGCGGAAACGCAAACGGCAAAGATCTGATCGCTTTAAGAAATTCTATTTTTGTACTTCCAGAAATGAAAAGCGACCTTACTTCCTGCGGAGATCTTCTTTTGGAACGGCTGGAAAGTCAGATCGATTCCCTTACAGACATTTATGATCTGATCGAGAAAGCCATCATGGAGGAACCTCCATTTACCATCAAGGAAGGCGGTATCATCCGTGACGGTTATTCTGAAGAACTGGACCAGATCAAGCATTCGATCAAGGATGGTCAAAACTGGATCGCAGGGCTGGAAAGCAGTGAAAAGGAAAGGACAGGGATCAAATCCTTAAAAGTCGGATTCAACAAGGTCTTCGGTTATTATATCGAGGTGACGAAATCCTATTTTGACCTTGTTCCAGAAAATTATATCAGAAAACAAACTTTAGTGAACTGTGAACGCTATATTACTCCGGAATTGAAGGAGGTCGAATCTGTTGTTCTGAATGCGGAAACGAAGATCAATCAGCTGGAATACGAGATATTTGTTGATATCAGAAATCTTATCCAGGAGTTCACCGGATTGATCCAAAGTACTTCTGCTGCAATTTCCGTATTAGATGTTCTGGTTTCCTATGCAGAGGTCGGAAGCAGGCTGGGATATGTCAAACCAGCCGTACATAAGGAAGACAGCATCATCATTCAAAAGGGCAGACATCCCGTGATCGAAGGAACCATAAAACACGGGATATTCGTTTCCAATGATACTTATATCGACTGCAAGGACAGCAGCATGCTGCTGATTACAGGACCAAACATGGCGGGGAAATCGACTTATATGAGACAGACTGCTTTGATTGTTCTAATGGCTCAGACCGGTTGCTTTGTGCCTGCGGAATCTGCAAGCATCGGAATCGTTGACCGGATCTATACCAGGATCGGAGCGTCGGACAATCTCGCACAGGGTCAAAGCACATTCTTTGTTGAAATGAGCGAGCTTGCCTATATTCTCAATACCGCAACAGCCAAAAGTCTGATTATATTAGATGAAATCGGAAGAGGTACCAGCACCTATGACGGATTGTCCATCGCGTGGGCCGTCGTTGAATATCTGTGCAACAGCAAAAAACAAATACGGACACTCTTTGCATCGCATTATCATGAGCTTACTTCTTTGGAAGGTTATATCAAAGGATTGAAAAACCTGAATGTCGATGTCCAGGAAAAGGACGGAAACATCGTGTTCCTCCATAAGATCGTGGAAGGAAGCGCCAGCAGAAGCTATGGAATCCATGTGGCTAAGCTGGCCGGTGTACCGAGCAAGCTGCTCGCAGTTGCGGAAGAAAAGCTTCAGGAACTGGAAAGCAGCGGAGTATCCATCGATCTGGACCAATATTCGGGCTCTGCCATAGCGGAAGTAGCAGAGGAGAATTCGGAAACAGAGCAGATCTCTTTCTTCAGTTTTGCACCGAATCCAGTCGTGGATCGGTTGAAACGTCTTGATCTAATGAATATTACACCTTCACAGGCATTCGGAATACTGGAGGACCTGAAGAAGGCGGCAGAAAAATAAATAGAAATCATAAGCTTATTTTAATCGATCATTGAGGTTTTTATGGATGGTTTTAAATACAGAAAAATAATCGAACTTCCCAGGCATGTAGCAGACAAGATCGCTGCAGGCGAGGTCGTTGACAGGCCGTTATCCATTGTAAAGGAACTGGTAGAAAACGCGATAGATGCCGGGTCTGATACGATCATCGTGGAAATAAAAAACGGAGGGAAGAACTATATCCGTATTACCGATAACGGATGCGGAATAGAAAAAAATGATACAGAGCTGGCATTCAGGCGTCATGCCACCAGCAAAATCAAAACGGCATCCGACTTAGATCGTATCACGAGCTTGGGATTTCGTGGAGAAGCGCTGGCAAGTATTGCCGCCGTTTCCAGAACAGAGCTAATCACGAAAACAGCAGATGAAAGAAGCGGAATCCGGATCAAAATTGACGGTGGAGAAATCATTGAAAAAACAGATACCGGCTGTCCGAATGGCACCACAGTCATCATACAGGATCTTTTCTATAATACTCCTGCAAGGCTGAAGTTCATGAAGCCGGATGCGACCGAAAGCACACTGATCATTGATTTCATATCTAAAATGTCTCTTGCATATCCTGACATCAAAATCAGACTGATCAATAACGGAAGTATCTTATTCTCAACTTCTGGGAAAGGGGATATCTATTCCAATATTCTGACGATCTACAGCAGGGATATCGGAGAACGGTTGATCCACCTGAAGGAAGACGGACAGGAAATGTTACTGGAAGCTTATATTTCCGATCCGGGCTATAGTAAATCCAACAGAAAAAGTCAGATCTTCTTTGTAAACGGAAGAAACATCAGCAGCAAACTGTTGGAAAATGCCATTTCTGAAGCGTATGCGGAAAAGCTTTTCGACGGAAGATATCCGGTCATTTTTTTGTTCTTAAAAGTAGCTCCTGACAAACTGGATGTCAATATCCACCCAAACAAGAAGGAAGTTAGGTTTGATGATGAAAAAGCCGTCAAAGAATTCGTGGCAGCTTCCATCAGAAAAAGCCTGAATACAGGTGAATCCATTTCTGAAATTAAATCGGAAAATATCTTTAAGATAAACAAAGAGCAACCCGAAGAAAATAGAAGTTCGGAAAAAAGCGAAAAACAAGTTGACATAAAAAACATATTGTCAACAGAAAGACAAAAAGAACAGAAACACCAAG
>Ga0183099_1001243_pt1 | contig 15204 bp, 11 predicted proteins | sample Biomet1_FD_127788 | JGI IMG/M metagenome (GOLD analysis project Ga0183099, IMG submission 127788) | Microbial communities from bioreactor (seeded with anoxic lake sediment) at LBNL, California, USA - Biofuel metagenome 1 | ecosystem: Engineered > Bioreactor > Anaerobic > Unclassified ... | reverse complement strand
GGATGGTATCATCAATAGAAAAATCATTTTCCGCTGCAATTCCCTCAAGTACTTCATCGAGCACCCGGCAGGCCTTCTTCACATTCAGAAAAGCCAGTACATCCTCAAGCATCGTGAATAGACCTGCCGAATAGCCTGTTGGTTCATTTTTCACCGGCAAAAAATCAATCTGATCCTCCACTTCGACCTTAACGCGCCCGCCAATAAAAGAACTCATCGTCAATACACTTTCTTCAAGTTCTGCCAGCGTCATATTCGGCATCATCGCTTTACGAGCAGCCTCAATAACCATAGGCGTACTGACCATGCGAACCGTGCGCGTCGGAATTCCCGTCCGGCTGGTGATCACCTCAGAAAAAGTCGTCAAAGATCCCATATCAACAAGCAGCAATACCCCTCCGCCTGTATTGATCCGTCGGACCAGTTCTACCGCTTTATTGAGCGTGACTGTAACCTTTTCCTCCATTGGCATATCCAGAGCATGAATGCAATCATAGCCCAGCAGCATTTTTGCTACCTCAACCATATTCGTCGCCGTCGATTTTCCGTGTGACAGGACCAGTACCTGGATGTTTCCTTCCCGTTTTATATTCATCGAATATAAGAACATGGCAATAAACGCCGCTTCATCGCTCGGTATGCTGACCGCAAGCGCCTTTTCCACACGCTCTTTAATCTGCATGGCCACCCGAAACTCTTCTGGATGCTCCTTACGCACTTTGACACTGTTGGGGTAAATTCGCACTTCCCCCTGCCGCAACCGTTCGATCAGCGTCTCCATATGAAGCGCTAGACTGTAAACCAGCTTCGCGTCGATAATGCGGCCAAAGACTCCCGGAGCTGCTTCGATTTCCTGTTCAATAATCCGGACGATTTCCGGCGTGGCAATCTTCGACAGCACTTCTTTATCGAGCTGCAAATTCTTGCCCCGGGCCTTCGGGATGGACTGGTACATTCTTTTTTGCACCTGGCCGGCAATGTTTTCACGAATTTCATTGGCTTCCAGCCCTTCACTGTATAGCTTCTGGGCACTTTCCAGGATCAGGTCATAAAAGTCGTCTCCGGTCTGATATTCATCATAGAGCAGGACATTCTGCAGGTTTTCCGAGAGTCCTTCGGCCCCGCCATCAAAAGTAATGGTTTCACAGTCGTTAAGATTAAAATTCTGCATCAGTTCTTGACGCTTCTCATCAATCGCAAAAAAACCTTCCTTCAATTTTTGCGATAACTGTGACAGCTTTATCTGCACATCGCCTTGCTTGCCCGTAACATATTCAACAAAGGCATTGGCACAGATCAACTGAATGTCATTGCGCAACTGTCCGATATTTCCCGGGCACTTATAGAGCAACAGGACCTTTAAAACCTCTTTGGCCACCGTAAGCGGAGCCTTGATCTTAACCGATTCTTCTGCCAAGAACTGACATATCAGCTTCATTCTCACCTTGAGATTGCGCTCGTTGAGACCCGGCAGCGTGATGACCAGTGGAATCCGCCGCAAAAAAGTCCCGAGAATTGCCGACTGCGGATCCTCTGTTGTTGCTGCAATGATCAAAACATTTGCTGTCCGCACGCTCTCTGCTTCACCAAGCCGACGATATGTCCCCCTGTCAATCAGGGAAAACAGCATTTCCTGGCCTTCCGGCGGCAAGCGATGAATTTCATCCAAAAACAAAATTCCTCCGTCAGCCTGATCGATAAGTCCCCGCCGTTCCCGCTCGGCTCCAGTATAAGCACCCTTTACATGTCCAAACAAATGCGAAATCAATAGCTGTGAATTTTCCGCATAATCCGCACAATTAAAAATAACATACGAAGCAGCTGGGTCAAGCTTGCCGGTATCAATCGCATACCGATACATGATGCCGGCAAAGGTCGTCTTGCCGCTTCCCGTCGGCCCAATAATTAAAGTATGTAGCCCATGCGGCGGATATAAAATAGCAGCCTTTGCCTGTTTGACCTGCAGCTGCAGGTCTTCTTCCGCCCCAATAATATTGGCAAAAATTTCATCCTGAATATTCATGGAATCTTTTTCCGCCCCTGCTACGGATTTAGCCTCACTATCAGCCGGTCCCCGGCTATCTGAAGAAATCCGTTCCACCCGGTCAATTGCAAATAATTCGTCATACAAAGCTTCCATCTCCGCAAACACCAGAGAAGTCAGCCGCAATTTAAAGGCTGTCTGTAGCACGCCAAGAGACAAATACAGTACAGGTTTGCCCAGGATCTTGACCGCCTTCTTTTCGCCGAGCAGACAATTGAGCTCCTTGCTCACATTGCTGCGAAGCAAATTCAATCGGACGGCAATCTCATTTGCTGAAAACCCCTGGCGCCCACCCTCTTTCAGCCTCGGCACAATTGCCTCCGTCAGCGAAGCTAGTTCCGCATACACCCGGCTTTTCCGATCACTTTTTCTCCATTGTTTATCCACACGCTACCTCCTCTACCAGCTACCACCCTACAAACAGCAAAAAGAAAAGCTTCGCCACAATCACGCGAAGCTTCCGGCAAATTATTTTTACTGCCAATTTTTCTTAAACTTACTGCAACGCTTTATGTGAAAATATTGCGCTTTTTATCCTTACCCCTGATTGCCACCAGCAATTCAGGGGTATAAGCGCCGATATCAGCAGAATACGCCTTGTTATAGGAATACATATCCTTTAGATTGTTTTCGACAAATTTCGTTAATTACCTGCTGCAACCGCTTTAACTTCCATCCGTATTTATGTCCCCCATCACAGCTCCTGGAAATCAAACCTTAAATTTCTGTATGGCTTCTTGCAGCTCAGCCGCCATCTGGGATAAATGGGTGCTGGCAGAAGCAATTTCTTCCATCGAAGATGATTGTTCCTCCGTTGCCGCCGAAATCGTTTCCGTTTCCTCGGCAGTCGTTTTTGTTTCAGTCGCAATCGCTCCGGCGGCACGGACCACATCTTCCGTTCCGGCTGTCAACTCCTGCGCTGCCGCCGAAATCTCATTGATTTCACCGACAATCCCCTTAATCATTTCCAATATTTCACCAAAATTCCGGCCGGCAATTTCCACCAGCTCTGATCCTGCCTGCACCTCGCGCTTGCTCTCATTCATAAACGCCACCGCAGACTGTGTTTTGATCTGTACATCACCAATCAGGCTCGTTATATCCTTTGTTGCCTGCGCTGACTGTTCTGCCAGTTTTCTGACCTCATCGGCAACAACAGCAAAGCCCCGCCCGGCTGTTCCGGCTCTGGCGGCCTCAATTGCCGCATTAAGGGCTAACAGATTCGTCTGCCCGGCAATCGAGGAAATCAGCTGTACAATCTGCCCAATCTGCTGTGACTTTGCCTCAAGTTCCCCTACCACCCCGGCAGTGTCCTTTGTCTTTTGTTCAATAACCAACATCTGTCCGGCCGTCTTTTCAATCGCCCGGCCCCCTTCAGTCGCCGTCGCCGCCGTTCTTCCACTTGACTCTGCCACCAGCCCGGTATTTTCCGTTACCTGCCGGATGCCCTGGGCCATCTGTTCAACGATCTGATTTGTCGTCATCGCCAGTTCCAGCTGCTTTTCAGCTCCCTGCGCAACATCGCTGATTGATGAAGCGACCTGTGCCGAAGCCTGCGCCGACTGCTCGGCACTGGCCGTAAGTTCCTGAGATGCCGCTGCCAGCTGCTGGGAGGTGTTAACCAGCTGTTTGATCAAGGTTCTGACGTTGCGATTCATCTGATCTACAGCCTTTGCCAAAGCACCAAATTCACTCTTATCCGCCATATCCCCCTCGGGGACATTTTGTGAAAAATCGCCGGCAGCTACCCCCCCGAGAAATTCCACCGACTCAGCAAGGCGCTGTGTAATCTGTTTAATGATCATTACCCCAATAAAGACACCAAGCAAAATTGCCACGGCCGTAATCATGATAAACACCATATTGGCCTTGGCAAACGCTTCCTTTGACTCCTGGTTCATTTGCTCAGCACTGCGGCTGGCTTCATTAGAAAGCACCTGCAAGGCTTTTGTCGTGGCCTCCGAGGCCGGTAAGACCTTGCTCATATAAAGCTGATACGCTTCCTGATTTTTATTTTGCATGGCTAGTTCAATTGTCGCATTGTTCCCATCCCGATACGCGGCAATCGTATCCTTTACTGCCTGTAAGTTCTTCTGCTGCGCGGGAGATAACGGCATAGCATCGTATTTCGCCAGCTCTTCGGCATATAGTTTGCGTGTTGCTGCGATGCGGTCCTGCAACTGCTTATTTTCCCTTTCATCTGTCGTCAGCATCAGGCTCAAAACGTCAGTCCGAATCTGATCAATATAGAGCCGGTTTTCATAGGCCAGGGAAATTTCGGTCAGATTGTTCCGGTAAATCTGATCCGTATACTCACTGCTCTGTTTTAGCGCCAGATAGCCAGCCGACCCCACAATAATGAGTCCTAAACTGAACACGACAATCAGGATACTGAGTTTCTGCTTGATCTTTAAATCGCTAAACCACTTCATTGCGCTACACTCCTCATATATTTTATTTGTATAAAACAACTTTCTTTATAAATATAACTTCCCGAGAAAATGCTTTCTTTTGCGAAAACGCAGAGTTTGTATACCAGCTCCTTTAATATTGACTCAATATTCTATTAATTTCCCGAGGAAATATAAAATCCCTTCTTTTTCTAGCAATAAAAATGGCTTCGCATAAAATTATGCGAAGCCTAAAAATTTGCTATTCTGAAGCCGTCCTATCAGCCCTGATTTACGGTTGTTCAGACGGTGAGAGTTCTTCTGTTTCCTGTCCTTTTTTATTAATGCCAAAAGCAAAATAGCCGATGCTTACCAAGGTACAAAATCCGAGACCGACAAGCAGCGATACTCGCGTGTCTTCATTAAAACTCATACCGATAAGAACGAGCAATAAAAACAAGACCACGGCATAATTGGCATAAGGAAACAGCGGGGATTTAAACGGATGATCCTTCATCTCTGCCGCCCATTTTTTGCGGAATTTCGCCTGGCTCAAGCAAAGGACGAACCAGGGCAGCATCGCTGGCAAAATACTGGCACTATAAATATAGACAAACAATTTTGAATCTGGGTACATATAATTGAGCGCAACCCCAAACAGCAGGCAGCTTAAGGTAACCTTAAGTGCATTTGTCGGAACGCCATCCTTGGAAAGCTTGCCCAGAAACTTCGGTGCCTGCCCATTTTCTGCCAGCGTATAAAGCATCCGCCCACAGCTGTAAATACCGCTATTACAGCCAGACATCGCAGCTGTCAGCACAACAAAATTTATAATACCGGCTGCAGCAGAAATACCAATTTTCGAAAACGTCAGCACAAACGGGCTGCCGATAGAACCAACCTGATTCCATGGATAAATGGTCAAAATGACAAATATTGCCCCAATATAAAAAATCAAAATGCGCCAGATAATATTTTTCGTGGCCTGCTGTAAAGTATGACGTGGATTTTCAGCTTCACCAGCTGTAATACCTACGAGCTCAACGCCCTGATAAGCCGCCGTTACCAGACACAAGGCAAACAAAAAGCCCTCCCAGCCACCAGCAAAAAATCCGCCATTATCGTAAAGATTGCCAAGGCCAATCGGGATGCCATCATTTCCAACTCCAAAAAATATCATCGCAAACCCGATCAGCAGCATGGCAACAATCGTAACCACTTTGATCAGGGCAAACCAGAACTCAAATTCGCCATAATACTTAACAGAAACAAGATTCGCCGTACTGACAATCGCCACCCCAATCAAGGCTGGAATCCATGCGGGAAGCTCCGGAAACCAAAAATTCATATAAATGCCAATGGCCGTAATTTCCGACATTCCGACCGTAATCCACATAAACCAGTAACACCAGGTGGTCAAATACCCAGCCCATGGGCCCATATATTTTTTGGCATACGTCGCAAACGACCCCGTAACCGGCTCCAGATACAACATCTCACCCATAATACGCATGACCATAAACATTACTATACCGGCTAAGGCATATGCTAAAATAACTGACGGACCGGCCCATTTAATTGTGCTGGCCGACCCCATAAACAATCCGACACCAATCGTTCCCCCAAGGGCAATCAATTCAATATGGCGGGCCTTTAGACCGCGCTGCAGTTCTTTTCCTTCCACGCAAAAACCCCTCTCTAAAAACACAAGCCTAAGTCTAAACTATATCGCCAATAAAAACAATAGTCTTTTTATTAGGATATCATGGACAAAGTCGGTATTTCATCCACCATGCATGTACTTTCAATTCTCAAAATCAAGCTGTATATTCTGTATAACTGTAAACCAATATTACAAGCAAAGGATTCGGCACTTGATATTAATAGTACTTTACTGGTTTACACATCAGGGCATCAAACCTTCAAGTGTTTATTTGAAACGGACACTCTTCACTCTCCCTCTTTATTTTTATAAATATTTTTTTATTTATAACATAAAAAACAAAGCTTTCTCGCTTTTTGCCATGAATTATTTCAGTAGCTCCTACAAAAATTGTCTTTGCCACATATTCATTCACAGACGAATTTACCATCTATTCCTTCTGATGCAAAAAGGGTTTTTAAAAATAATGTCGAATTTTTTTAGGAATATTCAGTGAAAACAAGGGGGCTTTATTATATGGGGAATATTGATTGGAATGATAACTTTAGCGTTGGCATACCGCAACTTGATGATGAGCATAGACAACTGATCCAGATGGCAAATACACTTTATGACGCCATAAAACTCGGCCAGGGAAAAACAGCGGCAGCCAAAATCTTAAACGACCTCAAAGCCTATGCCCTTACTCATTTTTCCCACGAAGAACAGCTTATGGAACAGGCACAATATCCTGGTTATGCTGCACATAAACAGCTTCATGCTGCTTTTTCTAAAAAAGTGGAGGAATATCTTGATTTGTTTGCGAAGAATCTATTGCCAGCAAATCAATTACTGGTAATTCTGCGAAATTGGCTCATCCATCACATCTGCAATGTCGACAGAGAATATATACCTTTTTTAAAAAAAGATGGCAATTAATCGTCCTTGCCCTATAAGAAAAGGCCCCCAAATTTTATTTTGGGGGCCTTTTCCTATAAAACCATATAAAAGATAGTGGCGATCAGCGACTGACTCGCAAGCGTTCGCTGATTGGCAGCTTTTCCTTTGCTTCCGGACCGACTAAAATTTTGCCAAACGGCATCTGCGCAACAAGTTTCCAGTTAGCTGGAACTTGTAGCAGTTTTTTTACCGGTTCATCAATCAGCGGATTATAATGCTGGAGATTGGCGCCCAGCCCCAGCTCAGAAAGTGCTGTCCACACAGCAAATTGCAGCATGCCATTTGCCTGCTGCGCCCAGACAGGGAAATTTTCTGCGTAAGCGGCATAGGTCTGCTGCATATGTTCTACCGTCCCCAGTTCCTCAAAAAACAGCAATGTGCCCTGCGAGGCCGCAAACCCGTTGATTTTCGCTTCTGTGTCAGGAAAATTTTGTTCTGGGACAATCTTTTGTAAAGCTGCCTTCGTTATATCCCAAATCTCCTGATGCTTATCCCCCAAAGCCAGCACAACCCGCGCCGACTGCATATTAAAAGCTGAAGGAACTGCAGGTATCACGGTCTCCAGTGATTTTAAAATTTTCTCCACTGAAATTCCACTATCTTTTCCCAATGCATAATTTGTCCGTCTTAGCACCACGGCCTGTTCAAAAGATCTCATTTTCTCACGCCTCCTTATTTATACAAGTATTTATCGTTATACCTTCGTCACCTTACAGCTAAATCCTGCCAATTTTGAGGGGGATATATTGCGGCTGCTATTTTAAGATATAATGAATATATATATTGTCTTTTTCCGCCAAATCAACCACACTACCATCTTCGAGCTGAACAATTGACCTAGATGGCATATCTTTATTGAGAAAGACCACTCTTCCGGCCTGCTTGTTGGTAAGCATAACCTGATTTCCTGACAAAAAATCCATCATATTGTCCATAAAAATGATGCAGGCCTTGGCATCAAGACGATATAATTCGCCCCGCATGCTGTCGAGACTGAAATAGGGGCTGACTGCACCAGGCGTTTCACAATTAATCGTCAAAAACTCATCGAAAACATCCGCAACTGCAATGATTTTTGCATATGGATGAATCCTCTGACTGCGGGATTTTTTAGGATACCCTGATCCATCCTCTCTTTCGTGGTGTTCGGCAATTCCCAGCAATACGCTCTCAGCAATTTCCGACTTTTTCTTCACCAGCTCATAGCCAAGCTGCGTATGTGTCTGATACACTTTGTAATCATTCGGGGCAAGCGCATTCGTCTGATTCAGCAGCTCCGGGGGCAGCTGTGACTTACCCACATCGTGCAAAAGCCCCGCCAGAGCAATCGCGCTTACATTATCCGCCGGATATTTCAGCCAGGTTGCAATAAGTGCAGCAATGGCACTTACATTCACACTGTGACGAAAAGTATAATCATCACTCACCGGGAAATCATAAATCTGATCGATGATATTAATTCCATCCGTTATATTATCCGCAATTTCATTCGCCGTTTCCGTAAAAGTTTCCACCGGAACATCCTGGGTTTGCCGGATATCCTCAAAAGTCCGTCGCATAACATCAACGGATTGGTTATAGCTATTTAAAAATTTTTGCATCTTAGGATCAAGAATCGGATTTTGTTCAATTTCAGCTACAATATCCACCCGGTCAATGTCCCAAATTTTGAATTTTTCAATCAATTCCGGGTTGAGAATGGTTCCTTCTGTCACCAGAATTGAGGAATTCTCTTTATATACATCCTGTGCCAGCTGCATTCCCGGAACCAGAAATCCTGTATCCTGTTTTAAAATCTTTCTGTTCGCCGCTGCTTTTCCCATCAATCAGCCGTCCTCTCTCACTATACATCCATGATTTTCATGCCATTATATTGACCATATTTTACCATAAACGTCTGAATTTTAACATATTTTATCTTATAGGCCAAAACTCCCATTTTAAGAACCATTTTTATTATAAGGCAGCAGCTGCGGCAGTGTCAATCACGCCAAGGCTCTCCCCCACATAAAAAACCTCATGCTGCAACGATCTGACAATAAACGGAGACCCCCTTTACCATTCAAATGATAAAAGGAGTCTCCTCCAGTATAGTAGTTTTCCCGAGCCCCAGCTACACAAAATCTATTAATCTCGTTTTATTTGCTGTGGGCCAGACTTTGCAATAGCTCAGCCAAGCTGCTGATCTCTTCAATGCTCGCCGTTACTTCTTCAATCGCAGCTGCCTGTTGATGCACGGTTTCCGTTGTCTGATCGCCTTTTTTTACCGTCAGATCAACCGATTCCTTAATTGTACTGGTTAGATCTTTAATCTTGCCAACTGTCTGCTTTGATTGATCAGACAGTGTCCGAATTTCCTGCGCAACTACGCTAAACCCCAGGCCAGCCTCGCCGGCCCTGGCCGCCTCGATTGCCGCATTAAGCCCCAATAGCCGTGTCTCATCGGCTATATCCTTGATAAGCTCCATAACTTCATCAATTTTACCGGTAATTGTACTCACATTTCTGATTTCATTGTTTAAGGATACCTGGTTTTCACTTACGGTCGACGCGGACGCGGCCAATTCTTCCATAGTTGCCGAAATCTGATGGGCCCCGTCGCTCAAGGTGTTTACTGCTGCGGTTAATTTTAATTTTTGATAAGCCGCATTCGACATGTTGTTGGCGACAACATACAAAACATTTGCCGCTGCCTCAATACTTGACCGCGATAAAACTTTCGCTTCCTGGGCAGCGGCGTAATATGCTTCCGCATCAATCCCAAGTTCCTTTGCCTTATTATATATTTTCTCCTTTGCCGGTTCCTGCGCCAGAACCTGCCCACCCAAAATAGTGCCCATCAGTTTGCCTTCGATGAGGATTGGTGCGGCAAAATCAATTAATCCAGCATGGCATTCATAGATGACAGGCTTCCCTTCTCGCGCCGCCTGCTGGCCGCCCTGGCTGTGCGACTGGGCACAACACTTTCGCCCCAGCTCCGTTGACTGCGTATAATCCATGCACATGCGGATATAGCGGCTAGGCTTTGTTATCGGATTGCCCTCGGGATCTACTGTTACACTGGCAATGCCGACCCCTTCCGCAAAGTCATCCTGAAATTTTTGTAAAAACCCCAGATCAATTACATCTGTCAGCTTAAGTACCTCAATGTCCACCTTATATTTTTCTTTCATGTCCATCATTTACACATCCCTTTTCTTTCAAAATAAGTATTTTATCTACAAGCTGTTAGCCCTACGCAATCTCGCCTGCCCACTTGACAGCCTTACGATAGGCCTGGCTTACAGCATTGTCCTCCAGGTTCATCTCGGCAGCAAATTTTGTATAGGCCTTCCAGTCTGCCTTTTCATAGCTGACGGCTAATCTGTATAATGAAGCCAGCTGATTATTTTCCTCTCCCAACAAAACAGCTTTTATCTCCTTTGACAAATGAATTTCATCCAGGACCTCCCGCATCGGACGGTCAAGCAGCACATCAAGATACGAAAAAATCCCTATCAAAAAAGCATTTTCCACAGCACGCGGGGACATTTTATCCGCGGCCATGGTTTCGCAGAATTTGGCTCTTATCAGTGATTCCACCAAAATCTCCCGTGGTTTATCGTGCACAATATCCTTTAATGCCAACAGCAGGATCCAGTTCTTCAACTCCTTTTCCCCCAAAAGAAGCATCGCCTGTCTTAAAGAATAAATTCGGCTGCGCAGACCAAATATCGAAGAATTAATAAATTTCAGCAGTTTGTAAGATAAAACCACATCTCGCTTTACAATTTTTTCAATCCGAGAAAACCTCATTTCCGGCTGGTGAATCTCCTGCAAAATCTGCAAATGATTTTCCTTGTATTCCACAATATCCCGATGCGACCGCAATTGCGGCTTACAGAAAAAATACCCCTGAAAATACGAGAACCCCATTTTTACAGCCTCAGCAAACTCTTCATATGTCTCCACTTTTTCAGCTAAAAATTTTACAGGGTATTCTTCCAAAGTACGCACCAGCTCTTTCCGTTTTCCTGCCTGAACCAGCCGAAAATCAATTTTCACCATATCAATCAGCGGAATGATAGCAGAAAACCGTTCCAAGCACACAAAATCATCGAGCACCAGCATATAACCTCTTTTTTTCAGTTCGCGACAAGCTTTAATAATTTCACCATCAGGAACAACATCCTCCAGGATTTCAACCGCGATCAAATCTTTTGACAGCCTGCGCGGAATATTTCCTTTTATTGCATTTCCCGTAAAGTTTATAAATGCTCTTTTCCCATTTGTCAGGCACTGTATTCCCATCAGTAAAAAAGAATTAACAATCACACAGTTTGTATCCTTATCTCCATCTTTTCCATCATAAGCATCTGCCACTTTTTGGCGAAACAGCAATTCATAGGCAAAAACATTTAGCTTTGCATCAAAAATTGGCTGTCTGGCTACATGTACATCCATATTCATTTCCCCTAACTCCTTTCCAAGAAATACGCTGCCCGTCATAAGTTCAAGTTCCCCTTTTCACGAGTTCGTGTGAACTAAAACTAAAACAATCTGCAAAAAAATGCGCTTGTACACAGATTGTACAAGCGCATGGAACAGCTATATTTATAAAAAATATTCCATTCAAGCTAACAGTAAAAGCATATTTTATATATTAAATTTGCCTAAACAATACGATGCATTCTTGATTTGCACAATATTTCCTAAGAAATTTTTATTTCCGTAAAATACAGCTCGCAAATCATTCAAATGCAGCCGACAAAAAATGAAGCCAGCTCTTTTTAGATAGACTTGATAAAATAATGAGTTTATCACTGCTTTTATCAAAATAAATAAATGGATTATAGGCTTGGGTTGAAAAGTATTGGGCCAAAATATCCTCCAGTACAGTCTTCCCCTCGGCGACAAATAATTTTGCAATAAAAGGATCATCATCCTCCATACCGTTTTTTATGGCATCCTGCAAAAAAGGTGTTAACAGCCCGGAAATCAAAACCACCAAAAACTGATCATCGAGAATCGCCACATTAATTTGCTCCGGTCCATATTTATTTTGCTTACACAGGAAAGCCGATATATGTTTCATCAACTGTTGCTCTAATACGCTCTTTTCCGGAGTAAACGCTTTAAACAGCGGCTTATCAAAAAAATTAACAAAAAAACTGTATATCATCTTCTCATGGTACAACGGCGGAAACATGTGATAGTAATTTATCGTGCAGCCATAATCCTTTTCTTTACGCGGAATTGTCACATTTTTTATCAAATCAACTATCAGGGGATAATATTCATGAAACACATGCTTTTTCCCGTATTCAAAAATAGCCCGGCATTCCCAGTCCGTGAGTCTTGTCGCTACAAACCCGACTTCGACATTTTTCCGCAAGGCAATAAACTGCTGTACCGAAAAATCGGCAAATCCAAACTTGCAGCATACCTCGTTTATAAGCGCCTTGTGGTAGGCCGTTACATTCCTTTGTGTATCCTCACACGACAAGGAATTTATTATCTGACTTCTCATGCTTCACCCAACTTACTAATCATACAAATACAAGCCGATATATCAACCGCAACCCACTTTGTATTTCTACAAAAGATAACTTTACCAGTTAATTAATTTCGCCAGTAACACTGAAAACCCTTTATTTTCAAGTAACAAATGTCATATATAAAACATATCCTTTACACAGGGAAAACCTATCGATACTGTATGCATATCTTTACGCTACCGCAGGACAAGGATATATGAATTTAACAAATCCGGGGAACAAACGATACTATAGATATATAGCCTTGAAATAATTTGAAAACCATTAAAGGAGATGTATCTTTATGATTCGTATCGCGTCTTCTCAGTCAGTCGATAACTGTCTCGCGGCAGCAACTGCCGAAAAAAAATCTCAAGATGGCGCCTTAGAGAAAAAATTCTCTGAAATCATCGCCGAAAAGATCGCCAATCCCCCGTTTGCCAATACCGACGAAGCTGCAGATCAGCCGGCTGTAACCATTTCTAAAATCATGCCGGATGGGTCCGTGCTGATCACAACGGTACAGGGAACCAAGGTAATTTCCCAGCGCCGAACCCGTGGCAATGATGTCGGAGCTAAGGATACTGGGATCAGCACACTCGGCGACAACAATTCGTTGACCGGTAAAATGCATAAAACAAAAATAATCCCAACTTTGACTGAAACCCTGCCCGGCTAAACGCTTATCTGCAAGCTCCGCTCCCTTGTACCTGACGGGTTTTATGCAAAAAATAACGCCTCCCAGCTGTCTTTTGACACCAGCTGGGAGGCGTTATTTGTATAACTTGAGCAAAGCTCCGTTGATTTATTTGATTTTAGACCAAAACCATTTTAAATTTACAACGCCTTAAAACTTGGCCGTAAGCCAAAAACGATATTGGTGCTGATCTTCAGGCTTTGCAACCGTATCGGCTGGTGAGACTAATTTTGCATATTCCAGCGTTGCCGTGTAATTTTTGCTAAAAGCATAATTATAATCTATAAAATATTCCTTGAAATCAGCCGCCTGATCCTTGATTACAATCGGCAGATTGCTCAGGGCACCGAGCATTGAACTGGCTTTGGCATCAACATAGGTAAGCGATACATTGCTGTCCCCCCGCTTCACCAATTTCTGCGTGCCAATCACCGTATTAACGGACCACATATTGCTATCATTGCCATTAGCAGATCCTTGCGGATTCATGGCCGTACCGCCGTTATGTGCATACTGCATTCCCACCGAAAGCTTGGGATTTAGCAGATAATTGACATTGGCAATGGTCCATTTTATATGTGTATCAGCCCCCTGGGGATTGAGACTTGCATTGATATCCGCATGACTATTAACGAGATCAAAATAGCTGATACCATATGTGATATTTTTTTGTGTCGTGCTGATGCCGACCCCAGTTACGTCAAGATTACCAAAAAGCGCTGTCGCGCCCCAGGAGCCGCCATCATAAGTCGCTCCTTTTATAAACCGTCCATAAGAGGCACTGAGATTATACTGCCCTGCTTTCGCCCCAAAACTGATTCCATCATAGCTCAAAGCTCCTGAATCAACCAGCATACCGTTTTTATCAACAATAAAAGGCTGCCGGCCAACAACAACGCTCGTATTATTCCCCAAGTCACTCGTCAGATAGACACGATCAATAGCCGTATTGTTATTTGCGTTGGACTGCCCATTGCCGCCAAAAGTCTGCGAGGTACTGGTATTAAATTTATTGATGTCCGGTTCTCTGTTTACCAGGCGAAAGGCAGCTGTTGTATTATTATCTACTTTTGCTGTGGCATTGAGGCGCAATCTGTAGTCAGAATTTACGCTGCTCGCTTTTTTCCCATTATCATACGAGCCACTTGTCGAGCGTATTCTTATCTCCCCGTTCAAAGCCACATTCGGCTGCTTAGCTTCAAGTTTACCAACCCGCGCCCCAAGACTTACGAGTTCATCCTGATATTCCTTGGAAAGTTTTTCAATAACCGCCTTATCCTCCTCGCTGGCCTGGGCCTGCTTTGTCATCGCATTGGCTACAATCTGTGCCATTTCATAGCGAGTTATGGTCTGATTGCCGCGAAAAGATCCATCTCCATAGCCTTCTAAGATTCCGTCCTGCGATAGTTTTGTCACAGCACCATACGCCCAGTTGTCCTTAGGAACATCGCTGAACGGATCCGCTGCGGCAAATGTTGTACTGACCGTCCCCATAATCATTGCCGTCGTGATGGTGGTTATAAGCGTTTTGTTCATAAAAAGAATTTCCTCCTGCTATTCTATTCAGGCTGCAACTTTTCAAAAAGCTCTTTTTAAGTATCCTTGTTTCCTTAAGAAGTACTTCCTCTATGTATATTCAGCCTGCTTTAAAAATAACACAAACCCGGTCTGGCTATATTACGCTCAGGTAAACAATTTGTAAATAATTAGGCTATCATCGACGATCGGTCTATATGCCATTATTTTTCTACATAAAAAAACGCCGCGGCAAAAATAAGCCTGCAGCGACGTTTTCTTATGGATTTATTTTATGCCAATAAATTTTTCAAACAATTTTCGGCAATACGATATGTCGTTTGTTCCATTCCGTATATTCAGCCTGCTTTAAAAATAACACAAACCCGGTCTGGCTATATTACGCTCAGGTAAACAATTTGTAAATAATTAGGCTATCA
>Ga0183099_1001242_pt1 | contig 15229 bp, 12 predicted proteins | sample Biomet1_FD_127788 | JGI IMG/M metagenome (GOLD analysis project Ga0183099, IMG submission 127788) | Microbial communities from bioreactor (seeded with anoxic lake sediment) at LBNL, California, USA - Biofuel metagenome 1 | ecosystem: Engineered > Bioreactor > Anaerobic > Unclassified ... | reverse complement strand
TTTTTGTTATTGGGACTTTTTGCTTTGATGGCGGTTAGAGCATATTGTGGTGAGTTGAAACTTTGGTATAGTAAGCCTGCAAAGGAATGGGTCGAAGCTTTGCCTTTGGGAAACTCCCGCTTGGGAGCAATGGTTTATGGCAATCCTTCCCAAGAGGAATTGCAGCTGAACGAAGAAACTGTTTGGGGAGGAGGACCGCATAACAACAATAATCCTAATGCATTAAAATATTTGTCCGAAGTAAGAAAGCTTGTTTTCGAGGGAAAGAGTAATGAGGCTGAGGAAATAATGAATAAAGAATTTCGCACACCTCAGAATGGTATGCCTTATCAAACAATAGGAAGTCTCTTTCTTCACTTTCCTGGTCATGAAAATTACTCTGATTATTATAGGGAACTTAATATTGAAAAAGCAGTTGCAACGACTCGTTACAAAGTAAATGGCGTAACCTATACACGTGAAGTGTTTACCTCTTTCACTGATAATGTGATTATAATCCGTCTTACTGCCGATAAAGAAGGTACATTAACGTTTACAGCCGATTATACTTCTCCACTGAAACATGAAGTTTTGTGCAAAGGCAATAAACTGATATTGAAAGGCAAAGGTGAAACTCATGAGCTGATTCCCGGAGCTATCCGTGTGGAGAATCAAACTCAGGTGAAAACCGAAGGAGGAAAGGTAAAAGTAACAAAAGATAAAATTGAGGTTACCGGTGCCAACTCTGCTATAATCTATATTTCAGCGGCTACAAACTTTGTGAATTACCACGATGTGAGTGGCAATGAGAGTAAGAAAGCGTCTGCTTATCTGGCTGCTGCCATGAAGAAAAACTATGTACAAGCCTTGGCAGATCATATTGCTTATTATCAGAAACAATTTAATAGAGTGAAACTTGACCTGGGAACTTCAAAGGCTGCAGATAAAGAAACTCCTCTCCGTGTGAAGAATTTTAAGGATGGACAAGACGTGTCGCTTGCTACGCTTATGTTTCAGTATGGCAGATATTTGCTTATCTCTTCTTCCCAACCGGGCGGACAACCTGCCAATTTACAGGGAATATGGAATAATAAGCTATTAGCTCCCTGGGATGGGAAATATACTATAAATATTAATCTGCAGATGAATTACTGGCCGGCGGAGGTGACTAACCTAAGTGAGAATCACTTGCCTTTGATTCAATTGGTAAAAGAACTGGCTCAAACAGGCAGTGAAACCAGTAGAGCAATGTATGATTGTAAAGGCTGGGTGGCCCACCACAATACCGATTTGTGGCGATGTTCTGGTGTTGTTGATAAGGCTCATTACGGCATGTGGCCCAATGGAGGAGCATGGCTTTGCCAGCACTTGTGGCAACATTATCTTTATACTGGTGATGAGGCTTTCTTGCGTGAAATATATCCTGTAATGAAAGGCTCTGCCGATTTCTTTCTCGACTTTTTGGTTGAACACCCAAAGTATAAATGGATGGTAACTTGTCCTTCAATTTCTCCTGAGCACGGACCTAAAGGTGGCAATTCTCTTGTAGCCGGGTGCACTATGGATAACCAGATAGCTTTTGATATTCTGGCAAATACGCTTCGTGCTAATCAGATATTAAATGGAGATAAAGAATATTCTGCTTGTTTGCAGGCAATGATAGATCGTTTGCCACCTATGCAGATTGGAAAATACAATCAGTTGCAAGAGTGGCTCGAAGATGTGGATAATCCAAAGGAAGACCATCGTCATGTTTCTCATCTTTATGGATTGTTTCCAAGTAATCAAATTTCTCCTTATTCACATCCCGAACTCTTCCAGGCAGCAAAGAATTCTCTTCTTTATCGTGGAGACAAAGCTACCGGATGGTCTATTGGCTGGAAGATTAACTTGTGGGCTCGTTTGTTGAATGGAAACCAGGCTTATAGAATTATCAATAATATGTTGATGCTGGTAGAGCCGGGTAACACTGATGGACGTACGTATCCGAATCTTTTCGATGCACACCCACCTTTCCAGATAGATGGAAACTTTGGTTATACTTCAGGTGTAGCAGAAATGTTGCTGCAAAGTCACGACGGAGCAGTGCAACTACTTCCTGCACTACCTGATGCCTGGAGAAAAGGACAAGTAAGCGGACTAGTAGCTCGTGGAGGTTTTGAAGTAGACATGGAGTGGGATGGTGTTCAGCTTGGAAAGGCCACTATTCGCTCTCGTAATGGTGGAAACCTTCGCCTTCGTTCATATGTACCTCTCAAAGGAGAAGGGTTGCAGATAGCGAAAGGGGAAAACAAGAATCCTATCTATCAAACAGCTTCTATCAAAGAACCGCTTGTGTCAAAGTCAATCAATCCACAACTTCCTATGTTGTACAAAGTTTATGAATATGATGTAATGACAGAGGCAGGAAAAAGCTATCAATTTGTGCGTTCCGGAAATTGATTAATTTTAAATAACAGAAAAAATAAAAGCAGCCGGAAGAATCTTATGTAGATATTCTTCGGCTGCTTGCTTATATATTGAGTTTTAATTATTTGCTACCATATGCGGTAAGCATCCAAACCATTTTTTCCTGTTCCCTTAAATAATCACTCATCATGGCCACCGTACCTTCGTCTCCGGCTTGTGAAGCAATTGCCAGAAGTTTACGCTCTTCACCAATAAAGTAACTGTATGTTTCCAATACGTTGTTTAATGCTTCGTCACCAGTTGACACATTATCCACCTCTTTTACTTTTGCTACTTTCAGGTATTCACTGAATTTGTTGGCAGGAACACCACCCAATGTTAAGATGCGTTCTGCAACCTCGTCTGCTTTTTCTGCGGCGTCATTATACATCTCTTCAAATTTACCATGGAGAACAAAGAATCCGTGACCTTTAATGTTCCAATGAAAGCCCCTCAGATTGGTGTAATATACCTGAAGATCGGCTAATAGTTGTTGCAAAGATGCTACTATGTTGTTTACTCCTGTTGCGTCTAATTTGATATAATCTAAAGTTTTCATATTGTTAAGTTTTAAATATTTGTATTTTTTCTTTTTGTTGATACAAAGATAAGCAGAAAGATGGTGCTTCTCCAACCGATATTTTCTATCTTTGTATAGATAAAATCTATAACTCACAATCAATAGATAGGATGACTATACAACAATTAGAATATATTCTTGCTGTAGATAGGTTTCGCCATTTTGGTAAAGCTGCAGAATATTGCTTGGTTACTCAACCTACGCTGAGTGCGATGGTTCAAAAGCTGGAGGAAGAATTGGATGTGAAGATCTTCGATCGCAGCACACAACCTGTTCAGCCAACTTCCGTTGGTAGGAAAATTATTGAGCAGGCTCGTGCTGTTCTTACCCAGGCATCAAAAGTTAAGGAAATAGTTCAGGAGGAGGGACAATCATTGAAAGGTGTTTTTCGCATAGCGGTATTGCCAACAATTGCACCTTATCTGCTTCCCCGGTTTTTCCCTCGGTTTATGGAAGATTATCCGGAGCTAGATATACGTGTATCAGAAATGAAAACACAGGATGTGCTTGTTGCACTTGCTACAGGAAAGGTTGATGCTGCTATTATTGCAACTGCTGTTGACAATAAATCGTTGCAGGCTGAGACACTTTTTTATGAACAGTTCCTTGGCTACGTAGCCCGAAAGGAGTCTATATTTAAAAATGAAATGATTCGTACCACAGATATTAGCGGAGAAAGACTTTGGCTTTTGGATGAGGGTCACTGTTTCAGGGATCAGTTGATGCGTTTTTGTCAGCTCGAAACCGTTAAACTCCATCAAGCTGCATATCATTTGGGAAGTATGGAAACTTTTATGAGAATTGTGGAAGGAGGAAAGGGAATAACCTTTATTCCGGAACTGGCATTATACCAACTTAGTGATCAGCAAAAAGAGCTGGTTCGCCCTTTTGCCATACCACGCCCTACGCGTGAAATTAGTATTGTGACAAAGACAGACTTCGTTCGTTTTTCAGTATTGAGTATATTAAAGGAGAGAATCCGCTCGTCAATTCCCCGGGAAATGCTTACGTTGCAGAATACTCAGAGAGTGGTTTGATTTTATTGACCAATAAGAACAAAAAAAGACCAGACGGAATAAGTAAATAAATTAATATAATTGATTAGTAAATCTAGTATGAAAATGAAAAGAAAATCTTATTTGCAGCTTTTATGTTTGCTGCTGTTTTGCTGTAACCTAACCTTTGCTCAGCAAAAAGTAATAAAAGTGGCTTGTATTGGAAATAGCATCACGGAGGGAGTAGGGGTTAAAGATCAGGGGAAAGATAGCTATCCCAGTGTATTAGGCAGATTGCTTGGAGATGGTTACGAAGTACATAACTACGGCTTTAGTGCAAGAACTTTGTTGAACAAGGGAGACCATCCTTATATGAAAGAAAAAAAATATCAGGATGCACTAAACTTTCAGCCCGATATAGTAACTATAAAGCTGGGCACAAATGATAGTAAACCGCAGAACTGGAAATATAAAAAAGAGTTTAAGAAAGACCTTATGTCTATGGTGAAAGCTTTTAAGTTATTGCCTTCTAAACCGAAAATATATCTTTGTTTGCCTGTTCCGGCATATGATGTACAGTGGGGAATAAATGACAGCATTATCACGCATGATGTCATACCTTATATTAAGACTGTTGCAAAGAAAATGAAAGTGGAAGTAATCGATCTTCATACTCCGCTTAGTGGATTTTCTCAGTATTTCCCAGATCATATACATCCAAATGAAGCAGGAGCTATCCGTATTGCAGAAGAAATATATAATGTGTTAAAGAAAAAGGACGTTAATTAGGATGTTGTGATGTAGGCAATATAAATACAACTGCACTTCCCTTTTGAGGATTATTATAAAAAAGCTAATATGCCTGGAAATATATTCAGGTATATTAGCTTTTTTATAATATCAGAGTTTGATCTTATGAACTATATTAAAAGAGATAAAGCATAAGATGCTAATTATCGTTTTTCTTTCAATAAATCGCGGATTTCAGCTAGTAAGGTTTCTTCCTTGCTAGGTGCAGGAGGTTCTGGAGCTTCTTCTTTCTTTTTGCTTAGATTTGCCATAAATTTAATAAATAAAAAGATAGCAAATGCGATAATGATAAAGTCGAAAGTGCTTTGCAGGAAGTTACCGTAATTTAAGGTAGCTGCTGCAGTAAGCTCTTTCCCATCAGCAGAATACACAGCATCTTTTATTACCCATTTCAACTCCTTAAAGTTAACGCCGCCAACAAAGATACCTATAGCAGGCATTACCACATCAGCCACTAAAGAGGAAACGATTTTCCCAAATGCACCACCAATAATTACACCGACAGCCATGTCAATAACATTGCCTCTCATTGCAAATGCTTTGAACTCTTGTAGAAAGTTACTTTTTCCCATATTTTTTTATATTTAAGATGAAAATGTGTGCTAATATAAAAATATTTTAGTACTTTTGCCCCGCAATTAGGAAATAAATTTCGAGAGATAACTACATTATTTTATTATTGCTGTTTTTTATAGGTTTGGTGTCTTATTGATGCCGCTTCTTCATGCAATTGTGGTTAACTTTTATTCTTAATTCAACAAAGGATATTTTAGAATGAATATTATAAAACCCTTAAAAGTTTAACAAAATGATTAAAGTAGGTATTAATGGATTCGGCCGTATCGGACGTTTTGTATTCCGTGCTGCTCAAACAAGAAACGACATTCAGATCGTAGGTATTAATGACCTTTGCCCAGTAGATTACTTGGCATATATGTTGAAGTACGACACTGTACACGGTCAGTTCGAAGGAACAATCGAAGCAGACGTTGAAAAAAGCCAATTGATCGTTAATGGTAAAGCTATCCGTATCACAGCAGAACGTAACCCAGCAGATTTGAAATGGGATGCAGTAGGTGCAGAATACGTAGTTGAATCAACTGGTTTATTCTTAACACAAGAAAAAGCTCAAGCTCATATCCAAGCTGGTGCAAAATACGTTGTTATGTCAGCTCCTTCTGCTGATAGCACTCCAATGTTTGTTTGTGGTGTTAACGAAAAATCTTACAAAGGTGAGCAATTCGTATCTAACGCTTCTTGTACTACTAACTGTTTGGCTCCTATCGCTAAAGTATTGAACGATAAGTTCGGTATCCTTGACGGTTTGATGACACAGTTCACTCTACAACTGCAACTCAAAAACAGTTGACGGTCCTTCTATGAAGGACTGGAGAGGTGGTCGTGCTGCTTCTGGTAACATTATCCCTTCATCTACTGGTGCTGCTAAAGCTGTAGGTAAAGTTATTCCTGCATTGAACGGCAAATTGACAGGTATGTCTATGCGTGTTCCTACTTTGGATGTTTCTGTAGTAGACTTAACAGTAAACTTAGCAAAACCTGCTACTTATGCTGAAATCTGTGCTGCAATGAAAGAAGCTTCTGAAGGCGAATTGAAAGGTATCCTGGGTTATACTGAAGATGCAGTTGTTTCTTCTGACTTCTTAGGAGATGCTCGCACTTCTATCTTCGATGCTAAAGCTGGTATCGCTTTGACAGACACTTTCGTAAAAGTTGTATCTTGGTACGATAACGAAATTGGTTACTCAAGCAAAGTTCTTGACCTGATTGCTCACATGGCAACAGTTAACAAGTAAGAAATCATTTCTTAGATATATAAAGCCGCTTCGGGTAACCGAGGCGGCTTTTTTATGTCTTTATTTATTGTTCCATTTATTATACGTGAAACTCCTTTTTTAAGTTGGAGGTTTATATATTCAAGAATTTTGCGTAAGTTTGTAGACATTATTACTTGTGCAATTATGGCAAATTTTGATTTAATTACTATATTAGGTCCCACTGCTTCCGGGAAAACTCCTTTTGCAGCAGCTTTGGCAAATGAATTGGATACTGAGATAATCAGCGCAGATTCTCGTCAGATATATAGGCAAATGGATTTGGGCACAGGAAAAGATCTTGCAGATTATACAGTGAACGGCAAACAGATTCCGTATCATCTGATTGATGTGGCTGAACCCGGATATAAGTATAATGTGTTTGAATATCAGAGAGACTTTCTTGTTGCATACGAAGCTATAAAGCAGAAAAACAAATTACCTATTCTCTGTGGAGGAACCGGAATGTATTTGGAGTCAGTACTAAAAGGGTATAAACTGATTCCTGTTCCTGAAGATAAGGAACTGCGCGGGAAGCTTGCTGATAAATCATTGGAAGAACTAACAGAACTATTGAAAACCTATAAGGAACTTCATAATTCTACAGATGTAGATACGGTGAAGCGGGCAATTAGAGCTATTGAAATAGAAGAATATTATCTGAAGAATGATATTAAGCAAAGAGAATTTCCATCACTTAATAGTTTGATTATTGGTGTTGATATTGACAGGGAACTTAGAAGGAAAAAGATCTCGAACCGCCTTCGACAGCGATTGGATGATGGAATGGTGAACGAGGTTAAGCAGTTACTAGATAATGGAATTCTGCCTGAAGATCTTATTTATTATGGCTTGGAATATAAATATCTCACATTGTATCTCACTTCTCAACTTACTTATGAGGAGATGGTTGCACAATTGGAAATTGCTATTCACCAGTTTGCCAAACGACAGATGACTTGGTTTAGGGGGATGGAACGTAGAGGTTTTACTATTCACTGGTTGGATGCTACTTTGCCTATGCAGGAGAAAATAGAACGTGTAAAAGGTTTACTTAACAGCTGATTATATATGAACGAAGATCCAAATAGATGGGGGGTTATTTATAACCCCAAAGCCGGAACAAGAAAAGTTCAGAAGCGATGGAAAGAGATCAAAGAGTACATTGAAAGCAAACATGTAGCTTTTGATTATGTTCAGTCGGAAGGGTTTGGCACAGTTGAAGTTTTAGCTCGTGCTTATGCGAGTGAAGGATATCGTACTATTGTGATCGTTGGAGGTGATGGAGCACTGAATGATGCAATTAATGGTATTCTAACTTCATCGGCAGAGCAGGTTAGTGATATATCTATTGGCATTATTCCTAATGGAATTGGAAATGATTTTGCCCGTTATTGGGATATAAATCTGGATTATAAAGAAGCGGTGGACTGGATCATTAATGATCGCAGGAAGAAAATAGATGTGGGGTATTGTTCTTATTTTGATGCTTATAAACATGAACGTCGTTATTTTCTTAATGCTTTGAATATTGGTCTTGGTGCCCGTATAGTGAAGATTACTGATCAAACGAAGCGTTTTTGGGGGGTGAAGTCTTTATCTTATCTTGCAGCACTGTTTTTGCTTTTCTTTGAACGCAAACTTTATCGCATGCATTTGCGAATTAATGATGAACATATACGTGGAAGAATTATGACTGTTTGTGTGGGAAATGCAAATGGGTATGGGCAAACACCTAGCGCAGTTCCATATAATGGCTGGCTTGATGTTTCTGTAATTTATGGCTCCGAGCCTTTGCAGCTGTTGGCCGGACTCTGGATGTTGATTCAGGGACGAATTCTTAATCATAAAATGGTTAAGTCTTACCGAACAAAGATGGTACGTGTTTATAAAGCACGTAATGCGGCAGCAGATGTGGACGGAAGAATTTTGCCCAATCATTTTCCGCTGGAGATTGGCATTCTAAGCGAAGCTATTACATTGATTATACCAAATTAGATTATGAATATAAAAGATTTAAGAAATACTGATTCCGGCAACTTTTTTTTGCTTGCCGGTCCTTGTGTGATTGAAGGGGAGGAGATGGCTCTCCGTATTGCTGAACGTGTAGTTAAAATGACAGATCAGCTTCGTATACCTTATGTATTTAAAGGCTCTTATCGTAAGGCAAACCGTTCGCGTCTGGATTCTTTTATGGGAATTGGCGACGAAAAGGCCTTGAAAATATTAAAGAAAGTAAGTGATACATTTGGCGTTCCTACTGTTACAGATATTCATTCGGCAGAAGAAGCAGCTATGGCTGCCGAATATGCTGATGTGCTTCAAATTCCCGCTTTCCTTTGCCGTCAGACAGATTTGCTGGTAGCTGCAGCTAATACAGGAAAGATTGTGAATATTAAGAAAGGACAATTTCTGTCTCCTGAAGCAATGCAGTTTGCTGCTAATAAAGTGGTGGAAGCAGGCAATAATAATGTGATGCTTACCGAGCGCGGAACCACTTTCGGTTATCAGGATTTAATTGTTGATTACCGTGGTATTCCTGAAATGCAGAAATTTGGTTTCCCTGTAATTCTTGATGTTACTCACTCTCTGCAACAACCCAATCAAACCAGTGGAGTAACGGGTGGCATGCCCCAGCTTATTGAAACAATTGCCAAAGCAGGTGTTGCAGTAGGAGTAGACGGGCTATTTATTGAAACACATGAAAACCCTGCTATTGCCAAGAGTGATGGTGCAAACATGTTGCAGTTAGACCTCTTGGAAGGGCTTCTTACTAAATTAGTACGTATAAGGGAAGCGATTAAATAACTAACCGATTTTACTGATCTTTTTCAACTTTTCCTCATCAATGATCTTTATTTTTCGTCCGTCAATGGTGATTAGTCGTTCATTGGAAAAGTTGGAAAGGGTACGTATAGCGTTGGAAGTGGTCATATTTGAAAGATTGGCCAAGTCTTCACGCGATAGATAAATACTAAGCGTGGAACCATCTTCTTCCAATCCGTAACTGTCTTTGAGGAAAAGCAGTGATTCTGCAAGACGTCCACGAATGTGTTTTTGAGTAAGGTTTACTGTCCTTTCATCTGCAATACCAAGATCAATGGATAGCTGGCGAATAAAGAACATTGCCAACTCGTTATTTTGACTGATAAGAGTCATAATAGTCTCCATAGGAATCAAGCAAATAGTGGAAGTCTCAAAGGCTGCAGCAGCTGTGAGATAGTCTTCTTTAGCAAAGTAAGCACGGTAACCGAAATATTCAACAGGTTTAATCATTCTGATAATCTGACTTCTTCCTCCTACACCATCTTTGTAAATTTTTACTTTACCACTAAGAAGGCACATAAGATAAGCTGGAGTTTCTCCCTCACAGTAGATTACCTCATTTTTCTTATAACTTTGAATAGTAAAACTGCTCATTAGGAATTCCCTTTGTTCGTTATTTAAGGGATGCCACATATCAGCAATGTGTTCTGAAATTACTATTTCTGACAATTTTTTCTTAATCATAGTCTGTGTTATATAACCGTGTTATAAAGCACAAATATAAAAAGAAAAAATTAATAAATGAATTTTAAGGGAGGAAAATGGTTCTTTTCATCAGATTAGAATGCACAATAAATCTGCAATGTTTCTTTATTCCTTAGTGAAATAACTAGAAACATTCTACTTGTTTTGTACAAAAGAAAACAATCTTTTGTACAAAACAATATATTCTTCTGTACAAAAGAATGCATTGTTTTGTACAAGGATTTAAAAAGGACTCACCAATTATTTAGAAAATAACAGTTCGCGGTATTTTGGCAATGGCCATATTTCATCATCAATTTCCATTTCAAGGTGATCAATGTGGTCACGAATCAGTTCTAAATATGGACGTACATTTTCTTCATAAGAGAATGCTTTGTCTTCCTGGCTTTCAAGATGATTAGCTACCTTACGTGCTTCAGTCATCTCTCTGACAAGTCGTTTTATTTCTGTTACACGATGAGAAATTTCTTTTATAACCTCTTTCCGGTCGTGGCTTAGTTCATTAAACTCTTCTTCCGTGAAGATTACTTTCATACCCCTCAGGTTATCCAGTAAGCGGTTTTGGTATGTGATTGCTGTAGGAACAATGTGGTTAATTGCCAAATCTCCCAGAACGCGACTTTCAATTTGCACTTTCATGGTGTACTTTTCAAGTTCCACTTCTATACGGCTTGTCAGCTCGTTTTCATTAAAGATTTTTTCTCCCAGCAATACTTCACGAGCTTGCTTATCGTTATATTTCATTATAGCTTCGGGCACATGGCAAATGTTTGTCAGTCCTCTGCGGGCAGCTTCTTCTTTCCATTGATCAGAATAGCCGTCACCTTCAAAACTAATGGATCTTGAAGCAATAATTGTTTCTTTTAATACATGGAAGATGGCTTCATCACGGCCTAATCCTTCATTTATAAGTTTGTCTGTAGAAACTTTAAATTCATTAAGCTGGTGAGCCATTGCAGCGTTGATCGCAATCATTGCAGCGGCACAATTGGATGATGATCCGGCAGCACGGAATTCAAAACGGTTTCCTGTGAAAGCAAATGGAGAAGTACGGTTGCGGTCGGTATTGTCCAACAGAATTTCCGGAATTCGTCCAACTCCAAGCTTTAGCGTTGTCTTTTCTTCCGGAGTCATTTTGGTATTTCCTACTTGTTCTACCTGCTGCACTATCTCGTCAAGCTTATTGGAAAGGTGCTTGCCTAAGAAGATAGAAAGAATAGCCGGAGGAGCTTCGTTGGCGCCTAGACGGTAGCTATTGCCTGCACTTGAGATAGAAGCGCGAAGCAGATCCTGATTTTTATATACCATCATCAGTACATTGACAATGAAGGTGATAAACAGCATATTCCCTTTCGGGTTTTTACCCGGTGCAAAAAGATTGATACCGGTGTCTGTACAAAGAGACCAGTTGTTATGTTTCCCTGAACCATTAATTCCGCTGAATGGTTTTTCATGGAACAGCACATGGAAATTATGTTTCTGGGCAATACGTTTCATTAAATCCATAACCAACTGATTATGGTCGTTTGCCAAATTTGCATTTTCAAAGATAGGAGCAAGCTCAAACTGATTTGGAGCTACTTCATTATGGCGCGTTTTAGCCGGAATTCCTAATTTATGGCATTCCAGTTCAAGCTCTTTCATAAAACTGGTTACTCGTGGGGGAATTGAGCCAAAATAGTGATCCTCTAACTGCTGATCTTTTGCCGATGAATGTCCCATAAGTGTACGTCCGGTAAGGCATAGGTCCGGACGGGCATTAAATAATGCACTGTCAACAAGAAAATATTCCTGTTCCCATCCCAAATTAGTAAATACCTTGGTTATGTTTTTGTCGAACAACTGGCACACTTCAGTTGCTGCTTTGTCTACAGAGGCAAGTGCTTTTAATAAGGGAGTCTTATAATCCAGCGCTTCGCCGGTATATGAAATAAAGATTGTAGGAATACAAAGAGTAGAATCTACTATAAATGCAGGAGAAGAAACATCCCATGCGGTATATCCTCTTGCTTCGAAAGTGTTTCTGATGCCTCCGTTGGGGAAAGAAGAAGCATCAGGCTCCTGCTGAATAAGCAATTTTCCTGAGAAGCGTTCTATAACTTCTGTATCATCGCCAAATTCTATAAATCCATCATGCTTCTCAGCTGTTCCGTCTGTCAATGGCTGGAACCAGTGTGTATAGTGAGTTACATTAAATGACTTTGCCCAGCTTTTCATGCCGTTGGCAATTAAATCCGCTATTTCCCGGCTGATAGGTGTACCCTTCTCAATGGCGTTTATTACAGCTTTAAAAGCTTCTTTTGGGAGGTACTCCTGCATTTTTTTACGGTCAAATACATGACAAGCGTAATAATCAGATAATTTGTTTGAGGGATTAGTAATCTCAATAGGTTTTCTGTTAGCAAGCTCTTGTAGAGCAAAAAAACGCATTTTTGACATATATGGTCTTTTTTTTAGTGGTTGTTTGTGCAAAAATAATTTATTTTAATGAATTACCCCCTATTTTTATAGGGGTATTTTTGTTTTTATTGCATTATTTTTGAAATGTGCCCTCTAGAAAGAAATGTATATAATGATTAAATAGAGATGCATTTTGATTGCTTATTGTTGAAAATCATTATATTTGTATCTGTTCAATTGAATAAGGAGACTAATTGAAGCATTTTATAATACATATATTGCTGTTTGTTTGCTTTTTTACCTCCGTTACCCATTTGGCTTTGGCTACGGAGGAAAGCATTGGAATGAAAAGACATCCTACGTTGGTGGATTCCATTCTGGACAATATTATGCTTTCATCATCCAAATATGAAAAGATAGTTGAAAGTTATGATGCTGATTTGTATATAAAGAGAAGTATGCAGGTGAAAAAGAAAAACTTCCTGCTTCGTTTTGCTCCGTTTACATTAAGAGCTGATAAAAAAGTAAAAAATACTATTACTGAATCGCTGAATGAACTTCATTTTTCAGCTCCAAATATTTATAACCAGAAAGTAAAAGCACTTAATGGAAATAGCCTTCGTCTCAATGGACCTTCTAATATTATATTACCATTCTTTCATGTAAATGTCTATTCCTCTTCTCTACTATATGATAAACTTATTTCTCCATTGGCTTCCAATGCAAGAAAATACTATAGATATAAAATAATTAATTCGGATTTTATATCTTATGACTGTGTACAGTATACAATTCTGATTACACCTAAAAATAACAGTTATCAATTGGTGAGCGGATACATGATTGTTGATAATTTGTCATGGAAAGTGCGTGAACTAAACCTCAAGGGCCGTTCTGAGTATATGCGGTATAATGTAAGGATTTGGATGGGAGAGAAAGGAAATGAAGAATATCTTCCGGCAAAATATTCAACAAATATTTTTGTTAGTCTGTTAGGAAATGTTATTGATATAAATTATACAGCCAATCTTAAATATAAAAATATTAGATTAGCTGAAATGAAAAAAACTGAAAAAGTTAAAAAACAGTACGATCTCTCGGAATCTTTTTCCCTTAGTTGCGAGAGGGATTCTTGTATTACTGATAGTGCCAGCTTTTCTCGGTTAAGACCGTTGCCTTTAAGTGATATAGAGAAATCGCTATACCGTGATTATGCCATTTATCGTGACTCTTTTATTGTAGAAAATAAGAAAAGGGTTAAAGATATAAGTGTTTGGGGGCAAATGGGAGATTTTTTGCTAAATAGTTATACGGTGGATCTGCCTTCTTTAGGAACTGTGAAATGCTCTCCGGTTATCAATCCTTTTTTGTTGGGTTATAGCCACTCCAATGGGATCTCTTATCGACAGGAATTTAAGTATAACAGGCTTTTTGCAGATGACCGATTGCTACGTGTGGTTCCTAAAATTGGTTATAACTTTAAGCGTAGTGAATTATACTGGAGCGTTAATTCTGACTATGATTACTGGCCTGCGAAGCGAGCAGCTATTCATCTGAGTTTTGGAAACGGTAACCGTATATATAGCAGTAAGGTAGTGGATAAAATTAAAGATATTCCGGATAGCTTATTTAATTTCGATGATGTACACCTTGATTATTTTAATGATTTATTTGTAGACATGAATCATAGTGTGGAAGTTAAAAATGGATTATTTCTTAGGGCTGGTATTACTGTGCACCAAAGAGATGCCGTTGAATCATCGAATATTGTTCCCCTTCGTGGAGTGTCTTCTCCACAAACGGAAGACTTGCTCGATGGATTAAAATCCAGATATATAAGTTTTGCTCCTCGTTTACAGGTGGAATGGACTCCTGGGCAACACTATTATATGAAAGGGTTGCGGAAAATTAATCTGTATTCTAATTATCCTACATTTTCTTTAGATTATGAGCGCGGATTGAAAGGAGTGATGAACAGTACAGGACAGTATGAAAGAATTGAGTTTGATATGCAACATCATATTAAGCTTGGTCTATTACGAGATATATATTACAGGGTAGGAGCAGGCGCATTTACAAATACACATGAACTATATTTTGTGGATTATGCTAATTTGTCTAAAAATAATCTTCCGGTAGGATGGTATGATGATATTGGAGGAGTTTTTCAGTTGTTGGATGGTAGGTGGTATAACTCCTCTAATCGATATGCCCGTGCACATTTTACCTATCAGGCGCCATTTCTGTTATTACGTCATTTAAAGAAATATACCCGTCCTGTTATCAATGAGCGTATCTATGTGAGCGCCCTTAGTGTTCCCCACCTTAGTCCTTATTTAGAATTTGGCTATGGAATAGGCACACATGTGTTTGATGCAGGAGTATTTGTGAGTTATGCAAAAACAAGTTTTAAGCAGGTCGGATTTAAATTTACCTTTGAATTATTTAATCGTTGATATTTAGAATCTTACGGTTTTAACTATAGAATTCTTAAAAAAATGATTAAAAAAGATTTGCGTAGTTCAAAATATCTCTCTATCTTCGCATCGCATTTGAAAGAAAGCACGTGCCCAGGGAAGTTTGGGTGAGTGGCTGAAACCAGCAGTTTGCTAAACTGCCGAACGGGTAACCGTTCCGGGGGTTCGAATCCCCCA
>Ga0183099_1001241_pt1 | contig 15231 bp, 18 predicted proteins | sample Biomet1_FD_127788 | JGI IMG/M metagenome (GOLD analysis project Ga0183099, IMG submission 127788) | Microbial communities from bioreactor (seeded with anoxic lake sediment) at LBNL, California, USA - Biofuel metagenome 1 | ecosystem: Engineered > Bioreactor > Anaerobic > Unclassified ... | reverse complement strand
AAACTGAGACATCATGGGCGGGATTATATTTCTATAAGCCTGAGGTAAAACAATGTAGCGAATAATCTGATAGGTGCTCATACCTTGTGATAAAGCGGCTTCGATTTGTCCCTTTGATAAGGAATTTAAGCCTCCACGTATTATTTCAGACATTATTGCTCCTGTAAAAAAACTCATGGCGGCAATGCCGGAAAGAGTAGGACTTAGTGGCGTTGTGAAGCGAGCTACAAGGATAAATAATAAACAGGGGATGTTTCGCACTATATCCACATAAAGATTACTTAACGGTTTGAGAATTGGAATATTTAAGTAGCGGACTATGCCTATTAGTGTTCCTAAAATAACACTAAATACAATGGAAAAAAAAGATATTTCTAAGGTAACGATTAAACCTTCTAAAAGAAATTTGATTAAATAAACATTCATTAAATCACTAACCATTATGGCCGCACCTCCGAACTACCTTCTAGGTGTTTAACATATTTTGTTAAGGGAAAACATAATAACCAGTATAACAAACCGGTTACGATGTAGGCAGGACCATAGTACATATTCATCCCAGACCAAGAATCAGCTTGATACATAAGATCACCTCCGGCGATCATTGCTAGTACAGAGGTATTTTTTATTAAGTTCACGCCTTGATTGGCTATGCTTGGTAAAATGATTTTTTTGGCTTGGGGTAAAATAAGGTAACGCATTGCTTGAAAATATGTGAAGCCTTGGGAAAGACCGGCTTCTAATTGCCCACGTGGTATGGCAAGAATTCCTGAACGAACGGCTTCAGCCATATAGGCACCGGTATAAATGCCGATGCCTAAAGAGCCGATTGCAAAGACAGGAAGAACTATTTTTAAGTGAGGGAGAGCATGGTATAAGAATATAACTTGAATAACAAGTGGCGTGTTTTGAAAAAATTCAACATACACGCGATTGAGGATGCGTAGGTTTTTATTTGGAAATACTCCGGCGACACCAAACAGAATACCTAGCAGGAGGGCAACCAACAGGGCGACGATTGCCACTTCAATTGTTACGGTTAAACCATCAGCGAAAAGACGCCAGTCGGTAAACAGCGCTTGCCATTTGTATTCTGCAAAGGGATTTGTAGCCATTATTTTTTAAGGTTCCATTTAGTCAATAGTTTGTCCATCTCGCCGGATTTTTTCATATCTTCAAAGGTCTTTTCAACTAAATCAAAAAGAGCTTTATTATCTTTCTTTGTTGCTGCGCCGTAGAATTGTGGAGCTATTTTATCAGGAAGAATCTCTGTGGAGTCGTCTATATAGCCAAGCAGGTTAGAGGTATCCATGGCATAAGCATCAGCTCTGCCGGCACTCAAAGCGGTTTTACATTCAGAGTAGGTGGGAAACTCAGAAAAAGTAACTTTCACGCCGGCTTTATCAGCAGCGTCTTGCACACCTTTACGAGTTGTAGCACCTTGAGGGACAGCAATATTTTTACCATTTAAGTCTTTGATAGATTTAATGCCACTATCCTTTTTGACCAAGAATCCCACAGGATCTTCGTAGTAAGGAGTAGTCATATTATAAGTTTGTTTTCTTTCATCAGTAATAGTAAAGGTGGCGATACAAAGATCAATTTCACCGCTATCTAGTAAAGGACCGCGGGTTTTGGCAACAACACCGGTTAAGTCTATTTTGTTTTCATCACCCAAGATTTTTTTAGCAATTGCCTTGGCCAAGTCAATTTCAAAACCCTCTATTTTATTGGTTTTTGGATCTTTAAATCCGAATTTAGGTACGTCAACTTTACAGCCAACTTTCAATACACCACGGTCTTTAATTTTTTGAATTCCGTCGTTTGTTGCCGCAGGTTTTTGAGCATCATCTTTCTTTGTATCGCCACCACACCCAGCTGCGAAAAGCCCAAAAGCGGTTATTAGAGCAAGCCCCAAAGTTAACATCTTTTTCCTTGATAAATTCATAATAAAACCCCTCTCTAAATATTATTAATTACCGAATAATCTTGCTTAAAAATTGTTGCGCCCTTTCATTTTTTGGATCAACAAAGAAATGCTCGGGGGTTCCTGTTTCCAAGATTTCTCCATCTGCCATAAATATTACGCGGTCGGCAACCTTACGGGCAAAGCCCATCTCATGAGTTACTACGACCATTGTAATTCCACTGTGTGCTAAATCTACCATTACATCTAAAACTTCATTAATCATTTCCGGGTCTAGCGCAGAAGTTGGTTCATCAAATAACATTATTTTGGGATGTACATTAAGGGCCCTTGCTATAGCGACACGCTGTTGCTGACCACCGGAAAGCTGGGAGGGGTAGGCTGATGCTTTGTCTCTTAGGCCTACACGCTCTAAAAATTCAAGACCTGTTTTTTCTGCTACTTCTTTTTTTATTCCTTGCACCAGAATAGGGGCTATAGTTAAGTTTTCTAATACCGTTTTGTGAGGATACAGATTAAATTGTTGAAAAACCATAGCGGCTTTTTGTCTGGCTTCTTTGATTGGGGCATTAGACGCGGTTATATCAATACCGTCTAATATTACTGTTCCGCTATCGGGCTTTTCTAACTGATTCATGCAGCGGATCATGGTGCTCTTACCGGAACCACTAGGACCGATGACGACTAATTTTTCACCGGATTTTACTGTTAGTGAGATGTCTTTTAGTACGTGGTTACTGCCAAAATATTTATTTACACCAGCTAATCTAATCAATCGGCTATCCTTCCTTTCGTGCGATAATTTTTACGCGATAAAAAAACAAAGATGCTTACAATCCCTAACGGACTGAGCATCCTTGCTTTGCACACTATTCTATATTGACTTAGTTAAAAAGTCAATACATTTAATGTATAAAGGTAGTTAAAATATTTTCAAAAGATAGCATAAATTACTATTTTTTTCAATTATTAACACGAAAGTAATGAAATAAATGAAAAAGTAGTGAAATATTAGGACTTTACACCATTGCTAAAGTACGTAAGAGAAGGGTAAGATGTTGATGGACATTGGTAGGCAATCATTTATGCTTGCCTCTACAGGACCACATAGCTGGAAAATGAAAGGTTTTAGGAAAATATAGCTATTACCAAGAATATAGAGTATACTATCATAAAAACCGGATATTTGAGGTATAAAAGTATAATGGATTAAAGTGAAAACAAAGCACTTGCGTTTTCTAATTGGCAAGAAGTCACTGTTTCAGGAGGCTTTTTTGTTTGCCAAACATATTTGACAATGGTTATATTTAGCCCTTATTTAAGGCTATTAGTTTTAAATTATGGTTAATTGAAAGGGGATTTTAAAATGTTATTAAGCAGGATTATGAAAGTAGGAACTCTATTTTTTGTTTTGTTGGCCATGTCAATTGGGGTCGTAAGTGCAAAATCTGTTGAAGAAAAAAGACAGGATATCCGCAATATAGCCAGTACGACATTAAGCGAAGTTTATGAACTTCAGCCACATGCCAAGGAAGCTGTAGAAAATGCAGCGGGTTATGCGGCTTTTTCTATTACAGATACGAAAATCGTCTTTTTGGGTAGTGGATCAGGTAAAGGCATGGCCGTAGATAATTCTACAGGTCAAGAGATTTTTATGAAGACGAAGGATGTTCAGGTAGGCTTTGGGGTAGGAATAAAAAAATATGATGTTTTATTTGTTTTTGAAACGAAAAAAGCGTTTTCTGATTTCATCAATAGCGGCTGGCAATTTGGTGGACAGGCTACTGCTGCGGCAACTGATAGTGTTACGGGAGATGCTTTGCAAGGCGCAATACCTGTTTCACCGGATGTTTGGTTGTATCAAGTAACCGATAAAGGGTTGGAACTTAGTGCAACAGTACGTGGAATTCGTTATTTCAAAGACAGCAAATTAAATTAATATTAAATTTATAAAAAGCACCCATGGAATGAAAAAATAAAAAATGTTGTTGCATAACATTTTTACTAATTTCAGGAAATGAGTGCTTTTATTTTGAGACAGAATTATAAGAATAATATTGTGCCATTACCAAGGGAGAAAATGATAGAGCAAGATGCGCAAGTTTAATTTGAGTTGTTTGCTAAGGCAAAGGGAAGGTTTCAAGGAAGATAGCTATTATCTAGGATATAGTGTATACTATTTATATAACCATATATTTCAGTAGGAAGAAGCATGATGAATGAAATTGATATTCAGACGCGTGTTTTGTTCTAAGCTGACAAAAAAAGTCGCCATTTAGAGGAGACTTTTTTATTTACCTTTTATAGGGAAGAAATGGTCAATTTTGGTTGTTATGCAGGAAAATTTCGCTTGACTGTTTCACATATGGTTACAAAAAAATGAAAAAATAAGGAAGGAAAGTGAAGCTAATGAATGAAGACATCATAAAGGGTAAGTGGAAAGAATTACAAGGAAGAATTCAAGAACAGTGGGGAGAAATCACTGATGATGAATTCGATAAAACCGAAGGCCAAAAAGACCGGCTATTAGGACTTCTGCAGACAAAATACGGGTATTCTAAAGAAAAAGCTGAGGCTGCCTTTAAAGATTTGTTAGACAAAAAATAGTGTTTTATACTATGCGTATTTAGTTTTAATAGGACGCAGTTTTTGTCCTAGATATTTTGTTCTATAGGTTAAGGTAAAGGAGATTTTAAAATGTTGCTAAGTAGAATTATGAAAGTCGGTACTATATTACTTGTTTTGCTGACCATGTCTATTGGTGTGGTAAGCGCCAAAACTGTTGAAGAAAAAAGGCAGGTTATCCGCAATATAGCAAGTGACACATTAAGTGAAGTATATAAGCTTCAACCACATGCCAAGAACGCAGTTGCAAACGCAGCTGGGTATGCTGCCTTTTCTATTACCGATGCTAAATTAGTGTTTTTTGGTGGAGGCGCAGGTAAAGGTATGGCTGTGGACAACGCTACAGGGCAAGAAATTTTTATGCAAACCGGCGATGTTCAAGTAGGTTTTGGTTTAGGAATAAAAAAGTATGATGTACTATTTGTTTTTGGAACCCAAAAAGCATTTTCTGACTTTATCAATAGTGGTTGGCAGTTTGGTGGACAGGCTACTGCCGCTGCAACAGATAGCGTTACAGGGGATTCTTTGCAAGGAGCTATCCCTGTGTCACCGGATGTTTGGCTGTATCAGGTAACTGACAAGGGTCTGGAACTTAGTGCTACTGTAAGAGGGATTCGTTACTTTAAAGATAGCGAATTAAATTAATATTAAATTCACCAAAAGTGCCCATGGAATGAAATGAACTAAAAATGTTGTTATTTAACTTTTTTAGCAATTTCAGGAAATGGGTATTTTTATTTTATGACTGAATTATAACAATAATATAGGACTATTTAATTGCTTAATTATGACAAAATTGTTACAATTATGAAGTGGTTAATTTGAAAATGATTGGAGAAAAGAGACTTAGCTATGGAAACTTCATTGGAAAAGAAATATGGGTTGTACACTGCAATAGCCATGGTTGTAGGTATTGTTATTGGTAGTGGTGTATTTTTTAAAGCAGAAAAAGTTCTTAATGCTACAGGAGGGAATTTACCATTAGGAATATTAGCCTGGGCTATTGGCGGCCTTATAATGGTAATCTGTGCCTATGTATTTGCTACTATGGCTACGCGTTATGAAAAGGTGAGTGGAGTGGTAGACTATGCCGAAGCAACTGTAGGCCGTACTTATGGGTATTATGTTGCTTGGTTTTTAGCCTTGATCTATTACCCAACTCTTACTTCCGTTTTAGCTTGGGTGTCCGCTAGATATTTGTGTGTGTTATTGGGGTGGAGTATTGTTGGCGCGGAAGCTATGGCACTTTCAGGATTTTTCTTGGTTATGAGTTTTACTATGAATGCTATTGCACCAAGATTAGCAGGAAAGTTTCAAGTTTCTACTACTATTATTAAACTAATTCCTTTAATTTTGATGGCTGTTATTGGGACAATATCAGGATTACAGAATGGTATTTTGTTAAAGAACTTTACTGAGGGGGCCATATCGGCAACAACTGTAGACAATCCTCTTTTTACAGCGGTTATTGCTACGGCTTTTGCTTATGAAGGTTGGATAATTGCTACTAGTATTAATGCTGAGCTGCAAGATGCTAAAAAGAATCTTCCACGAGCGTTAACTTTTGGGACTATGTTTGTGGCCTTAATTTACATTTTGTATTACGTGGGGTTGGCAGGGGCAATAGATAATAATGTAATGATGAAAAGTGGAGAAACAGGAGCAAAAATTGCTTTTTCTACCTTATTCTCTAATGTTGGCGGCACCGTGCTATTTGTCTTTGTGGTCATTTCTTGTTTAGGTACTTTAAATGGGTTGATGATGGGATGTACACGTGGTTTTTATGCAATTTCCATTAGAAATATGGGCCCGAATGTTAGGATTTTTAAGAGTATAGACCCTGTCACAAATATGCCTGTTAATGCGGCTATAGTAGGGTTAATGCTGTCAGGTATTTGGCTATTATATTTTTTTGGTGCTAATTTGGTAACTAAGTCTTGGTTTGGCTTTTTTAGTTTTGATAGTTCGGAATTGCCGATAGTAAGCATTTATGCAATGTATATTCCTATCTTCATCATGATGATGAAAAAAGAAGCAGGATTGGGATTTTTCAAACGGTTTTTAATGCCATCACTAGCAATTTTGGCTTGTATATTTATGGTAATAGCTGCTTGTTTTTCTCATGGGAAAGCTGTTATAGCTTATATCATTGTTTTTATAGCAGTAATGGCATTAGGATATTTATTGAACTTTGAAAGGAAATAAAGTAAAAAGATATTTCAAGCATTTGTTTTTTATTTTATTACAGTGCCTTGAAATTGTTTAGGATAAATATAAAAACTTGTAAGAATTTCCATGTTTTGATATAATATACAAAGTTATTGGAATAGCGTCGAAATTTACTATTAAATAAGGGCGCTATTCCGAATTTTTTTTAAAATGGAGGGAAAGAACTTGGAAGATTTAAAGAAAAAAGCTTTAAAAGTGCCTATTTCCGGTTACATTGCGCTTATAGTCGCATTGGTTATTTTTTCCGGATTGATGGCAAAAGTTGGTGGTGGTTGGACAATGTTGGACTTTGATACTTTAAATGGTAAATTTGGTCTAATGAAGAGCGCTACGGCATCTTTTATGGGTCAGGGCGGTTCCGGTGCGAGAGATGGTTTCTTGTTTGCACTTAGCCTGGCTCCAGGGGTTATGTTAGCACTGGGACTTATGGAAATTGTTGAACATTACGGTGGACTGAAAGCTGCTCAAAGGCTTTTAACGCCAATTTTGCGGCCTATTCTTGGCATACCCGGTATTTGCTGTGTTGCTTTGGTATCTAGCTTACAAAGTACTGATGCCGGTGCCGGTATGACAAAGGCATTACGTGAAAATAAGGATATTACAGGTAATGAGCTTTTGATTTTCACCGCTTTTCAATTTACTGCAGGTGGTATAATTGGCAACTATTTGGCTTCCGGTTCTGCTTTATTCAGTTATATGACAGTGCCTATTTCTGTTCCTTTGGCTGTTATGCTGGTAATGAAACTTTTTGGTGCTAATATGATGCGTTTGTATTGCAAAATGTTTGTGCAGGAGGAAGAATAATATGAGCCAAGAAGTAAATCAACAAGTAATTGCGGCAGAAAAAAATGTGCCTGCATCTAATGATACTATTATGGATGTTTTTGTTAGAGGAGCTCGTAAGGGTTGGAAAGTAGCTATTGATAATATTATTCCTAACGTTTTAATGGCATATGTATGCATAAAGATTTTAAATGTAACTGGCGTTTTAGCCTGGTTTGGTACAGCTTTTGCTCCTATTATGGCTATTTGGGGCTTACCGGGTCAAGCGATTATGGTAATTTTGGGAGCACTGATGTCTATGGGTGGTGCTGTTGGTGTTGCAATGTCGTTGTTTAATGACGGAACTCTTAATGGTACACATATCTCTATTTTAATGCCGGCTATTTATCTACTAGGTTCAAAAATTCAGTATCTTGGTCGTTTGCTAGGTACTGCTGGTGTTCCAGGTAAACATTATCCTGTTCTTTTAGGAATTTCATTTGTAAACGCAGCTATTGCTATGTTTGTTATGAAGATTATTGCACCTTGAGGATAAACTTCAAAGGCACGGCTTAGGCCGTGCCTTTGTTTTACTTTACAATAAAAGGAGAATATTATGGAAAAAACTATATTAAAACAAATAAAAAATGAAGAAGCGGAAATGCTAAAATTTGCTGAAAAAATTGTAAATATTGATTCCGGTTATGATTGTCCTGAGGGTGTGGCAGAGGTAGCTCATCTTGTCGGCGATTTTTTAGCTAAGCTTGACTTTAAGATAGAATATTTAGAAACACCAAATGAGCCTGTACAGATTTTGGCTACGCGGCCGCGAACAGGCAAGAAGAAAGTTATGCTTATGGGACATATGGATACGGTATTTCCCAAAGGCACAGTTGCCACTAGACCTTTTAGAATTGAGGATGGCATAGCTTATGGCCCGGGAGTTATGGATATGAAATCAGGGATAGCCATCGGATTATATACATTAAAGGCACTTATTGATAATAAGTGGGATGATACAGATTTGACCGTGTTTTTTGTTGGAGACGAGGAAATAAATCATCCTAAAACTAATGCCGTAGAAAATTTCAAAAATATGGCAAAGGCATGGATGCAGTTTTCAACATGGAGCCAGGTCGTACTGAGGGTGAAGTTGTAACAGGGCGCAAAGGATTATGGCGTCCCAAAATCAAGGTTGAAGGTGTAGCGGCACATTCAGGTAATGAGCCGGAAAAGGGTGCTAGCGCTATTATTGAATTGGCCCATAAGGCTATTGATATTACTGCCTTAACTAATTTTGCTACAGGAACTACTTATAATGTAGGAGTATTTAATGGTGGACGTTTGGCTAATATTATTCCTGATGAGGCCTTGGCAAAATTAGATGTACGTTTTAAAACTATAGAAGAAGCGGACAAAGCCAAAGAAAACGTAAAGGAAATATTGGCTAAAACCTATATACCAAAAACTACAACAACGCTTATAGACGAAGGAATTGTAGATTATATGCCTCCGTTTGAGGAAACTCTAGCAGGATTAAAACTATATGAATTTTTGCGTAAGCAAGCAGAAAAGCTTGGACAGCAACCGCTAGGCAGACTTTATGTAGGCGGTTCTTCTGATGCAGGATATACAACTATGGTTGGGTCTCCAACAATTTGTTCTATGGGCCCTAAATCTGTTGGTGCTCATAGTAATAATGAATATGCCTATGTAGAAAGCTATGTGCCAAGGGCACAACTTTTGGCTATGGCTATTATGCATTTGGATGAAATGTAATAGGAGGATAATTTATCATGGAAAAACTAGATGTGATGAAGCTTTGGGACTATTTACATACTATTCCGGAACTAGGGTTTAAAGAATTTAAGACAGCAACTTTTTTAGCTAATGAGCTAGAAAAATTGGGCTATAAAGTAACTCGTAATGTTGGAGGTACAGGTGTAATTGGAGAGCTAACCGGTACTGAAGCTGGCCCAACAATTATGCTGCGTGCAGATATGGATGCCTTGCCTTTTGTTATTGATGGTAAAGATGAAGTAATCCATGCCTGCGGACATGATGCTCATTGTTCCATGGTATTGTCAGCGGCAGCTATTTTTGCTGATAAAATAAAACGGGGTAAATTGCTCATATTATTCCAACCTGGTGAAGAAACCTTAAAAGGTGCCTTAGCTGTTATTGCTACTGGGTTAATGGATAAGGTGGATATAGCTATGGGCTTGCATATAAGGCCTATTCAAGACATTCCAAATGGTACAATGACTCCCGCAATTTGCCACGGGGCTAGTACTTTTGCTCAGGTAAAAATATTAGGAAAAGGTTGTCATGGTTCACGTCCACATCTAGGGGTTAATGCGTGTGATGCCGTAGCTGCTATTATAAATGCTGTTAATGCCATTAAGCTTAATCCGGTACTTGCGTGGTCGTGTAAGGTAACTAATATTAGCGCAGGTGGTGCGGCACCAAATATTATTCCTAACAAAGCAGCTTTAGTGCTAGACTGCCGGGCTCAAACAAATGAAGCAATGGCAGAAATGCTAGATAAATTAAAAATGGCTGTAACCAATGCGGCTGCGTCAGTAGGGGCAACGGCTACACTAGACACTCCTGATGGGGTTATTCCGGCAGCAAATTTAGATCCGGAATTAACAGCGGAAGTGGCTGAGTGTATTAAAGAGGTTGTTGGCGAAAAGAATTTACAACCGAACTTACTTAATCCTGGTGGCGATGACTTTCATTATTACGCACAGCGTAATCCTAAACTCAAAGCAGTTTTCTTTGGTGTAGGTTGTGCAGCAGAACCGGGCCTACATGATCCTTCCATGCATTTCAATCATGATATGATGCCTTTGGGTACAGAAGTTTTGGTGAAAATGCTCGTAAAAAAATTAGGTTAGTGCGATAAAAATGTCTCATTTTTTAGAAGAACGTTATGTTTTTAATCTGAATTTCAAAAATAGGACTTAAATGCCAATTAAAATGGTACTATCAATTAGTACCATTTTTTTATTTATACAATTAATGTTACAAAAAGAATGATACTATTGGCATAAAAACTTCAGCTTGTTTTGTCTAATAATTATTTTGTTATTAGACTTTTTTTGTTGTCTGAATGTAAGCAAAGGTGTAGGAAAAAGCGAGCGATTGGAAGAATTTTCCCTTTTGACGAGACTAGGCTGCAATTGTTCAACAAGAATCTGCAGGTACAGGATTTTTATATTGGACATCCTTCTTACATAAAATAGAGTGCGTTGCCATTTATGAGAATAAGAATAGCAATATTTTATAGTGGCAACTTAATTTCATTGATAGTAGAGTCTGCGGTGGTAAAGTGCTTTGGACAATTGCAATATTCACTCAAATTAGAGGTTATAAAGCTTTTGTGTCGAATTAAATATATATGGAACAAAATCTAATTGTTTTTATAAATATATTTTATAAAATGTATATTTATGATTTCAAGAGGAGGACAATTGCACTGTTGGCAGAAAGGCATAATGAGATTTCTAAGCCGCAATGCCGATTATTGCATACTCTACAAAAAAATATGCACGTTGTATAGATATTAAGGTTGGAATATGAACCTAACAAATAGGAAAACTTGAACTATTAGATGAAAAAAAGAATAAAAGGAGGTATATTTGAATGTTATACACTATTGTAGCTATTATTATTGCAGTTGTAATAATGAAATATTTTGGGATACTATAAATTGTTTTATTAATGTCTATGACTGGAAGTTTACTTATTGTTGTAGTCAACAAAAATTATTTTAATATTTCTTTTACTAAAATAACAGGCTTTTCCCATTGCTACAAGCTAAACTGTCACTTTTGCAACCCAATTATGTAATATGAAAAAAGTGTGCAAAGTATGTTGTTTTGATATATAATTAAAATAAGGAGGTGTTGGTATGTTTATTAATGATTATCTTGAAAAGAAAAAGCGTAAGGAACGCGAAGAAACGGTGAAAACAGCAGTTATTGCAGCAGGAGTTGGGATTGCAGCAGGCCTTACTGCGGGAGTTCTTTTAGCACCTAAGTCTGGAAAAGAAACGCGTGCCGATATCGCTCAAAAAGCCGAAAAAGCCGCTGAGAAGGCAAAGAACGCAGCCATTGCAGTGAAAGAAGATTTATTGAACAAGGAAACACAACTGAAAAATAACATTAAAGAGTTAAAAGAAAAGGCTACGGATACTCCTGATAAGACAATCGACGTTTCGTTAGAAAAAATAGCTGAAACCAAAGATTAGTCCATCTAAAGTTTTACTGACCTTATCGAGGCTGCACAGAAGAAAATTCGCAGCAATTAAAACCAACGGCAGTGAAATAAAGTAGCATGTCATAACGGTGAAAGGAGTTTCGTATGTTTCTCACCTATCAAGATATTATGGTTTTTATAGTCATTTTTATCGGGGCTATTTTGAGTATTGCGGTGTTAATACTCCTAATAGTAGCTTTGGTTAAGTTGATTAATACGGTATGCAAAGTTAATAAACTATTAGATGACAATGCCGAAGATATATGCAAAACCGTAAAAAAATTGCCGGAGCTAACTGAAAGCATTGACCAAACTTTAATTAGCGTAAATGGTACTATTAATGAGGTTAATGGCACCTTTCTTGCTCCTAGCCAAGCGGGTAATAGTGTTACACGAATCGCCGATATTGTTGAAAATGTTGCAAATGTTATTATTAATTTGCTTGCAAAAAAAAATTAACTGTGCAACATAATATGGTATGCTCCCCTCTAGTTAGGCAAGTTAAATAAAAACTTGTTTGTCAAGAGGGGAGCATATTTTTATGCCTTAAAGAAGTTTTTAAATATAACGTTTTTTAGGATGCAGTTTTTTGTATATTTTAATATTATTTTTGTTTTAATTACTAAGAACTTGCTGTACAATTAATATACATAATAAAAACGAGGTGTTTAAATGAAAAAGCTACAATTTAAGGTAATTGTTTTAGTTATGATGTTCGGGATAAGTCTATTTGGAATTATGCAGGAAACAAAAGCATGTACTCTTTTCGCTGCTACTGGTGCTGATTATGTGGTCAATAGTGGCACTCTTATGGCAAAAAATAGAGATGAAAAGCCTGCACTACAAACCTTAAACTTGTTAAACCGGAAGCCGGGTATAATTACTATGGCCTTTTTTCGGGTAAGAAGGCACTTTTTTGTGTAGTGGGAATTAATGAACGTGGCTTGGCCGTGGGTATGTCTACTGCAGGATCAATTTCACGTAAAGATCGTTTGTGTAATGGAATATATCGTAGCAAAGAAGGTTTGCGTACTAATGAGTATATGCTTTGCTATTGCGCTAGTGTAGATGAGGCTTTGGCACTGCCGAAAGAGTTTTGGCACGAGCCGGTAAATTTCATTTTGGCTGATAAGGACAAGGTCGCCTACGTAGAGGTGTTACCAGGTGGTGAAAAATCAGTCACTGTTGAAACTAACGGAGTAATTTATCACACAAACCATTATGTTAATGAAGATAGTTTATGGGCAAATAAAAAAATAGGAGAAAGCAGCTTGACCCGCTATAATCGTATAAAGGAATTAATGACAGAGAATAAGATATTTTCCTTAAATGACTTTATACAATTTAGTGAGGATCGTAATGCCGGACCAAATAATAGTATTTATCGCGTTGGAACCACTCCTACGAGCACACAAACTCTTGCAAATGTTATAGTCTATATTCCTAAACTGGGGTCACCTGTTTTATATATTAAATATAGACAAAAACCAGGAGATAAAGGGGCAGAAAAGGTGCTTTATCCTATTATGGTTGATGATATATTTAACAATAAGTAGGTTTGATAGTAAATGAAATTTGAAGCAAAAGCAGGCAATGATGGTAACATTTGCCTGCTTTTGTGTTTTAAATAGTATCTTGCAGTAAAATAATATAATATTATTATAGGATATTTGGAGGATAAATTAATGAATGAAAATTTGGTATTAGATAAGATTAAGCAAAGTGAAAAGGCGGCTTTTGCTTTTTTGGAGCAACTTGTTAATCTTGATTCGGCGGATGATGCAAAAGGTGGTATTGCTGACGTGTGCCACAGTATAGGTGATTTCGCTGCCGCTTTGGGATTTTACGTGGAGTATATAACGACCACTGATCAACCTACGCAAGTATTGTGTCATCGACCTAATGCCGGTAAGAAAAAAGTTATGTTTATCGGACATGCTGATACAGTATTTCCTAAAGGTACAGTTGCGAAAAGACCATTTAAAATTGTGGGTGATAAAGCTTACGGTCCCGGGGTTGCAGACATGAAGGGCGGTTTGGTAACTGCTTTATTTACCATTAAAGGATTGCTGGAGTCAGGTTGGGATGATAGCGAATTTACTTTTCTGATTTGCGGTGATGAAGAGCTATCTCATCCACACACTAATGCAGTGGATAATTTCAAAAAATATGCTTTGGGACAAGATGTTTGCTTTTGTATGGAACCCGGCAGGGAAAATGGAGCAGTTGTTACGGGGCGAAAGGGCGCAGCCAGACCTTTAATTAAAGTTAAAGGTATAGCATCTCATGCGGGTACAGCACCGGAAAAGGGTGTTAGTGCTAATTTGGAATTGGCCTATAAAATTATTGAGTTACATAAGTTAAATAATAAAGCAACAGGGACTACTTTTAATGTGGGGGTTATGAAGGGCGGATTTATGGCCAACATAATTTCAGATTATGCAGAATGTGAAATAGATATTAGGGTTAAAACTATTGCAGAAGCGGAGAAGGCTATTAAGGATGTGCAAAGAATTGTGGAAACAAGCTATGTCCCTGGGACAAGCAGCACAGTTGAGGCTAATAAAATAAGCTTTATGCCTTTCGAAACTACACCGCAGGTTAAGCGGCTCTACAATCTAATGAAAAATGAAGCCAAGCTTTTGGGTCAGGAAGAGCTAAAAGAAACTTACTCCGGTGGCTGTTCTGATGTGGCATGGACTGCTCTGGTAGGTACTACTTCACTGTGTGCATGTGGCCCTAAAGGGTTTGGAGCTCATACTGATGAAGAATATTTTTATACAGCTTCATTAGTAGAGAGAATGCAATTACTGGCAATGACAATTATGCACTTAAAGCAAATATAGCTTTGCAGTAACGAAGGGGTATAAGATATGAAAGAAAAGATATTAAAGCTATTAACTGAAATGGTTGCCATTAACAGCCGGACAAATACGGAACAAGAACGACAAATTGAAGATTATTTATATGGCGTGCTCTGTGGGTTAGATTATTTCAAAGAAAATGGTACACATTTTGGTCAAATAGCATTACCCAGTGATTCCTGCGGAAGGCGTATAGTATATGGGTTGGTAAAGGGTAAGAGCAACAAGACTGTTGTGTTAATGAATCACCATGACGTAGTAGGAACTGAAGTATATGGAGCATTAGAACCCTATGCTTTTAATGTATCAGAATTAGAAAAGAAAATGCGTACAGAATTGCTGGACGAAGATACTCATAAAGATTTGGTTTCAGGAGAATGGTTGTTTGGCCGCGGGAGTTGCGATATGAAAGGCGGTATAGCCGTTCAATTAGCTCTTTTGGAAGAATATTCACAAGAGCCGGCGTGCAGGTAACTTTTAATGTATCAGAATTAGAAAAGAAAATGCGTACAGAATTGCTGGACGAAGATACTCATAAAGATTTGGTTTCAGGAGAATGGT
>Ga0183099_1001239_pt1 | contig 15257 bp, 11 predicted proteins | sample Biomet1_FD_127788 | JGI IMG/M metagenome (GOLD analysis project Ga0183099, IMG submission 127788) | Microbial communities from bioreactor (seeded with anoxic lake sediment) at LBNL, California, USA - Biofuel metagenome 1 | ecosystem: Engineered > Bioreactor > Anaerobic > Unclassified ... | reverse complement strand
ATCAACGGCGGTAAGAAATGAATGAAGCATAGTTTTAAATATCCTCCTGAAACGAAGCTGTTCATTCGTGAAAGGAGGAGACAGGAACGCCTACCCGGTGAGGATCACCAGATATGCCATTCCATCCCCTCTGTCCTTTTGCCTGAGAGTTTCAACCTTTGACTGGTTTTGCTCCTTCGGCGCCCGATTTAACGGATCTCTCCAGAGTATCGTCCAGTAGCAGTCCTCGCCTTGCAGCACCTGAAAGATTCACTTCTTCGGTGGATGTAGAACCATCCTCTCCTGCTACCTTCATCCGAACATTGGAAGGTAAGCACAGATCCTAAATAAAATATTGCTATTTGTCTGCAGGGTGGTTTAAAAAACCGCACAATTGCTTTTTTATTGAACAGATGACTACCAAGTGTTGCTTTGTTGGTATTAAAGAATCACTCATGTACTAAGGTGAATTTATTAATTAACGTGGGGGGGCTCTATGCATTAATTTTATTAATTCATTTCTTTTGAAAGTTAGCACTAAAACCACTGAATGAAACCGGTTTATCCGGTAAAATACCTGCAATTTTACTACTCCGGTGATAACCATGTATAAGCTGATTGCACTTGATATGGACGGCACGTTGTTACGTGGCGATGGTACGATTTCTGAACGCACCAAGAGTGCTATTCACCAAGCCCGAGAAAAAGGGGTGAAAGTGGTGCTGGCGTCGGGTCGTCCGATCGAAGGGCTGGAGCGCTATCTGACCGAGCTGGGGTTGACCACGGATGATGATTACGCACTGAGTTATAACGGCGCGCTGATTAAAAATGTCGGCACCCGGGAAAATATTTGCAGTCAGTTGATCAGTGGTAAAGATCTGCATGATGTATATGCCGTGAGTCAGCAGATTGGTGTAAATACCCATGCGTTTTCTACGGAACTCGGTTTGATTTCACCAAAATTAAGTCATTACACCGCGCATGAGCGTGATATCAATGGTATTCCACTGACGCTTATCGATTTTAATGAACTAGCAGAAGATCACCCGATCGTGAAAGTGATGCTGGTCGATGAGCCGGAAATTCTATCGCCGGGCGTTGAGCAAATTCCAACCGATTATTACGATCGTTTTACCGTCGTGCGTAGTGCCCCCTTCTTTTTAGAGATCCTGAACAAGAACAGCAATAAAGGGAATGGCGTGGCTATGTTGGCGGATTACTTAGGCATTGCACCGGCAGAAGTGATCTGTGTCGGCGATGCGGGTAATGATGTTCACATGCTGGAATATGCGGGTTTATCCGTAGCAATGGGGAATGCATTTGATGACATTAAAGCCATTGCTGATTATGTGACCCACTCCAATGAAGAAGATGGGGTGGCGCATGTGATTGAGAAATTTATCCTAGCTTGATAATACTCTGTAGCCTGTTTTCACGCCGGAAAGCGGGCTGCAATCGTTCTGAACACCCCTTCAATATCGATAAATGCATCGAGCACTTCCGGATCAAACTGCGTTCCCCGCCCGGCCGCAATAATAGCGACCGCTTCCTCGTGTGAGAACGGGGGCTTATACACCCGTTTATTGATCAGGGCATCATATACATCTGCAATCGCCATCAGGCGTGCCGGAAGGGGAATGGCATCGCCTGCCAGCCCTTGTGGGTAACCTGTGCCATCCCAACGTTCATGATGCGAATGAGCAATCTGCTTGGCAAATTGCAGAAAATCGACCCGCATGCCACATTGATTTTCCGCCTGCACAATGGCGTCTAAACCCAAGGTGGTATGTTGTTTCATGAGTTCAAACTCATCGGCGGTCAGTGAGCCTGGTTTTAATAAGATACTGTCAGGAATGCCGACTTTACCGATATCGTGTAATGGCGCAGATTTATACAGCAGATCAATATTTTCTTCGGTTAGTAAGGCGGCAAAATGTGCGTGAGATTGCAGCCGTTCGGCGAGTGCTTTGACGTAAGTTTGTGTACGGCGAATATGGCCACCCGTTTCGTTATCACGCGTTTCCGCTAACGATGCCATTGCCATAATGGTGACATCTTGCATGGCATGTAATTCTTGTGACTGGCGAATGATCTCTGCGGTGCGACGTTCAACCTCTTGTTTCAGATAATCATTTTTACTACGTAAAAAATCTGCCGCATCTTTTAGCGCGAGGTGTGTTTTGACTCGGGCTTTGACGATTGGCGGGCTGATGGGTTTGACGATGTAATCAACCGCCCCCAAGGCGAGACCTTTTTCTTCATCAATGGTGTCAGATTTGGCGGTCACAAAAATAACGGGAATATGTTCTGTCTGCGGCATGGATTTAAGGCGACGACAGACCTCAAAACCATCCATTTCCGGCATCATAACATCGAGTAAAATCAAATCGGGTGGGGTATCAGAAAAAGCGATCCGCAACCCGCGTTCACCGCTGTTGGCACCTTTAACCTTATAGTTATCCCGTAAGATTTCATTCATCAACATCAGGTTGTCGGCAATATCATCAATTACCAACAGGGTGCGTTTTTCATGCTCATGTTGTGGCATCCCTTGTTCCTTATGATTGTTGCTCAATGCGTTCGGCTTGCAGTTTAGTCAGTAAAAATAAAGCCTCATCGAATTCAAATGTGGCGATTGCATTGGCCAGAAGAGTTAATTGCTCGGGGAACATGGTTTCTAAATAGTCACGTTGATTGCGAAAAAATGCGGCAGCTTCTAAATCATTGTCGCCCAATAAAGTCTGCAATTGTTGTAACGTTGTTTTTAGAGCAATAGAGTTGGTAACGGGTTGATGAATATTGTTTTTAATAAGAACAGTGTGTTCGGTTATATGCTTAGAAGCTACTGTTTCATTAGCGGAGTGTGATAATGATAACTTCGCATCGGCCATTGCCTGTGAAGTAGTGATCTGGGTTAACAACACCGTAAACCAGAACGTGCTGCCCTGGCCATAAATGCTCTCAACCCCGACTTCACCACCCATTAATTCCGCCAAGCGCTGAGAGATAGCCAGACCTAATCCGGTGCCGCCATATTTGCGTGTGGTTGACGCATCCGCTTGCTGAAAACTCTGGAACAGACGTTGTTGTTGCTCAAGGGTTAAACCGATGCCGGTGTCTTGTACGGAAAAGCGTAATTGCACAGCGTCAGCACTTATGTGCGGCATAGTTACGCGCAGTGTGATATGGCCGGTGTCGGTAAACTTAATCGCGTTGCTGGCATAGTTCAGCAGGATCTGTTTTAGCCGCAGTGGATCTCCGAGCAATTGCGACGGAATTTGTTCACTGATTTCGACCCGTAGCATTAAATTTTTGGCTTTGGCTTTTTGCTCAACTAAGTCAGTCACTTCTTGCATTAAATGGCTTAATACGAACGGCGTTTGTTCTAGATGCAGTTTGCCGGCTTCAATTTTAGAAAAATCGAGGATCTCATTAATGATGGCTAGCAGGTGTTCGCTGGCACCTTTGATTTTTTGCAGATAATCGCGCTGTTGTGCCGTCAATTCTGTGCCTAACGCGAGATGAGAAAGGCCAATAATCGAGTTCATGGGGGTGCGGATTTCATGACTCATATTCGCCAAAAATTGACTTTTCGCCTGAGTGGCAGCCTCTGCTTCTTCGGCGCGTTGTTGTAACTGTGTATTCAGTTCCGTGATCTGAGCCGACCGTTGGGCAACCAGCTCTTCGAGGTGATCCCGATGCAGCTCTAATTCCGTCTGCACGCGTTTGAGTTCGGTTATATCTTCTTTGGTCGCCAGATAATGGGTGATTTGGCCGTCAGGTTGTCGGATCGGCGCGATTCGGGCGAGTTCGTTGTACACCGAACCATTTTTACGTCGATTGATAAATTCACCACTCCAGGTATGTCCTTCGGCGAGAGTGGCCCACATGGCATCATAGGTGGCTGCCGGGGTCAGATCTGATTTTAATACGCGTGGATTTTGACCCAATACTTCTTCGCGTTGCCAGCCGGTGACGTGCACAAAGGCTTCATTAACATATTCAATGTTGCCGTTCAGATCGGTGATCACAATACTGCCGGGGCTTTGTTCTACGGCCACGGATAACTTGCGTAGTTGTTCTTCGGTCTGCTTCTGGTGTGTGATATTGCTCCAGATCGTGGCGAGACATCGTCTGCCGTGCACCGTGATCGGTCGCGCACTGACCAGTACGTTGATGATGTCACCATTTTTCGCGCGATGACGTGTTTCAAAATCATTGGTATTTGATTTAGATAGTGATTCAAACAGCGTATGTAATTGATCAATAGTGAAAAAAACATCGATGTCGGCAATACACATCTGCGAAAATTCTTCCCGACTGTAACCGAGTAGCTGGTGTGCAGCCGAGTTAAATTCCAGAAACTGCCCGGTGCTGGCATCAACCAAGCCAATGGAGTCAGCAGCCTGTTCGACTATGGCACTGTAGATTTCCCGCCGTTCATACAACGCATTTTGCACTTTACGGCTTTGCGTAATATCACGGCCAACACCGACTACCCCAAGTAAATTCCCTTGTGCGTCGCGCATTGGGGTTTTACTGGTTTCAAGCAAGATCGAACGACCATCACCGGATAAAGCCCATTCTTCATTGATACAGGTTTTATCGGCAACAATGGCTTCATGATCTTTTTGGCGGAAAAACTCCGCACGTTCGGCAGTAAAAAAATGGTAATCGTTTTTACCAACCAGCTCTGCTTCAGTTACCCCAAACAACCGTTCAAATGCCTGGTTGCAGGAAAGAAACGTACCGTTTAAATCTTTGGTCCATACCGGATCAGGAATGGCGGCCTGGATGTTTCGCAACAGAGTGCGTTCTTTTTCAATAGCAATATGTGTGGCGGCTAATTCAGCGCGTGCTTCATCCCGTGCGGTGAGTAGTGACTGCTGATAATGTTCGCTTTGGCGGCATAATTCTATCGATTGGCGCAGATGCGCTAATACTGGCTGAAAGATTTGTGTAAATGGCAGATTGGTAATGGGGGGCTCAGGAGACAACAAGACAATCATGCCATAGTGATTCAGCGATAAACGTAAAGCACAACGATAATGACGGCTGGTGACTGGCAGTAGATCGATTAATGCATCTGGCGGCAGATCTGCAATTTGCTTGGAATTAAGTAAGGCAGGTGGAATGGTGATAACTTCATTCACTCTGCGCTGCAATGCCCGATCACCGATTGAGGCGACTAACGTTGCTTTAGTGCCTTCATGATCAGTTTGCGCATCCAGCAAGATCAGGCCGGTAGGGTAGGTAGTATGAAACATCAACCGCTGCAATACTTTGATGAGCAGGGGTTGCAGCTTGTTTTCCCGGCCAATAGTGAGAATCAAGTCATTAATAATCGATAGTATATGCTCGCGATTCATCAATATTTCCAACTGCCGCACAGTAATGCTGCACTATGAAACATCGGGGGGCCCCAGATGCGGCGACTACCAATTTCCCCCAGTGATAAGGCACCGGCCAATTGAGTGGCGCCAGTGCAACTTTTCAGATTGGTTAATTCCTTGAGTGTGTCACCGCTTAAATGAATGCGGCGGGCGGCACAATAAAAGGTTAGTAATGGCCACCCTGTAATTTCAGTCAGATCGGTCTGTAAGCGATGACAGATTTGTGCCACACATTGGCTTTCATGCAGTGGTGGCGCCTGCAACAACACCAATGAGGTATTTTCCGGCACATCACCGACACAAACGATGCTGCCATCACTGTGGATCGCGACAGGAATACGCACCACTACTTCATTATTGGCCTGCAAGATCCCAAGGGGGAAATAACAGGCGTATTGATAGAAATTTTCAGTGGTTAGTTCGGCACCACATTCGTCTAAGACTAGCTGTTTGTAAACATCAAAAGCCGGTTGCCAGTCGATGCTGATGATGCGGTTACCTTCGGCTGAGGTGGCACTGATCACTTTATCGGGGGCCGGATAACCGTGCTCTAACAGCATGCCAGCCCAGGTAGGCAGTAACAAACACCAGACGCCGTTTGAAATAATTTTGGTTGCATCAAACAGGCAGGGCATGGGTTGAAAGGTTTCGCTTCCGGCGTTAACGCCAGCATAGTGCACGCTATCGGCCAGATGGAGATAGAGGTTTTCAACGATGGTACCGACATCAGGCAACATGCTGTCAAACAGCATAAATAGTGTTGGTTTATCGGCATCGCCAGCAAGCTCAAGAAATGGTTCTAATTTGCTTGTGATGTCATATGCAGTATCAGTTCGGTCGGGGATGTTTTCAAATAAATAACCGGGTGGTTGTTGGTTCAGGCGTAATAACCAGCAGCCGCTGCTGCTCCAGCCCTCATCGGTCACTAAGGCGGGAAAGACAGCTCCGGTTAACGGAATTCCGAGTTGTTGACAGCTGTTTTGTAGTAGAGGTATGTGGCTACTTTCTGCTTCCGGAACCAGAGCCATAACGCCCATTTCCGGCCACTGACTGTGCCAGCGTTGTAGCAGGTCATGAATAACGGTTTCTTCAAATGGAATATACTCTATTGCGTTACCTTCCATCTGAATCTCCCTGTGCTAATTATCGGAAAAATACAGATGAAGTATGGCATAGATATTAATTAGTTATTGTGAATATGGTCATGCTGAAACGAAGAAACAGAAATGAAACACCGCCTTAAAAACGAAAGGCGGTGTTGTTTTTTCAGATAAAACGCATGGAGAGATCCATAGCATGGGTATGTTTGGTCAGTGCACCAACGGAGATATAATCGACACCAGTTTTGGCGTAAGTAGCGATAGTTTGCAGCGTTACGTTGCCAGAAACTTCCAGTTTGGCTTTGCCTGCATTGATCGCAACGGCTTCACTCATCATGGGTACGGTGAAGTTATCCAGCATGATGATGTCGGCATTGGCATCAAGTGCCTGCTGTAGTTCATCCAGACTTTCGACTTCCACTTCCACACGTTTGCCTGGGTTCAGCGTGCGTGCTGTGGTGATTGCCTGCGCGATGCCACCACACGCCATGATGTGGTTTTCTTTGATCAGATAGGCATCAAACAACCCCATGCGATGGTTCGTGCCACCACCGCAGGTAACGGCATATTTTAGCGCAGTGCGCAGGCCGGGAATGGTTTTCCGAGTATCCAGCAACTTACATTGTGTGCCTTTGATCTCAGCAACATACAGTGCGACATTGCTGGCCACACCTGACAGCGTTTGAATAAAATTCAACATGCTGCGCTCACCAGTTAAGAGAATGCGCGCGGGGCCATACAAACGAACCAGTTCCTGATTAGGCTCAACCTGATCACCGTCTTGCACTTTCCACTCGATGCGAACATTGCCGCCGAGTTGTTCAAATACGGCTTCTGCCCACGCTTTACCACAGAACACCCCTTTCTCTCGGGTGATCACATAGGCTTCCGCTTGTTTGTCAGCGGGAATAAGTTGTGCGGTAATATCGGCATGCGCATCAAGTACGCCACCCAAATCTTCTTCTAATGCGGCACGCACGGCGCGCTGGATATCATTTTGCAACATGACGAGTCCTGTTGAATTAGCCGGTTTTTCCGGTCGAAACAAAAAGATGTTGGACGTAAGCATACCATGTAGCATGCTTTGGCGCTAAAAACAGAGAGGTAAACAGAGTGTTGAATAAAAATTGGTCGATTAATCATCAAGGCTGGCTTGCGGAAGCGCGACATTGCCCGTCACCGTTTTTTAATCAAAGCCCGCAAGGTGAGTCAGTGTCATTACTGGTGGTGCATGGCATCAGTTTACCGCCGGGGCAATTCGGTGGGCCGCATATTGATGAATTGTTTACCGGAAAATTAGATCCGCAGGCGCACCCGTATTTTGCCGAAATCGCGCATCTGGAAGTGTCAGCACATTGTTTGATCCGTCGTGATGGGGAAGTGGTGCAATATGTGAGTTTTCTCGATCGCGCCTGGCATGCCGGACGCTCGCAGTTTGATGGCCGTGAGAACTGCAATGATTTTTCAATTGGCATTGAGTTGGAAGGTACCGATGACAGCGGTTATAGCGACGCGCAATATCAGCAATTGGCGGCGCTAACCAAGGCGATCCAACACACTTATGCGGCGGTTACAGCAGAGCGGATCACCGGGCATTCGGATATCGCGCCGGGCAGAAAAACCGACCCCGGTGCTTCATTTGACTGGGGTCGGTTCCGGCAATTATTAGCCTGATTAAACCATCGGCATGGCTTTGCTTATCAGGTCACTGGCGCCGGATTAAACACGGAAAGCGCATTAAACAAGCCCCATTGATCAGACCACGGTTTTTTCTTGCCACTGGCAACATCCAGCATGAAGTGGAAGAGTTCCCAGCCGATATCTTCGATAGAGGCATGACCGGAAGCGATGCGTCCGGCATCGATATCAATCAGATCGTGCCAGCGATCGGCCAATGCGGTGCGGGTCGACATCTTGATCACGGGTACAGCGGCTAAACCATACGGGGTGCCACGACCAGTGGTGAAGACCTGCAAGGTGATGCCAGACGCCATTTGCTGCGTGCCACAAACAAAGTCACTGGCTGGTGTTGCCGCAAAGATCAGCCCTTTTTTCGTTGGCCGTTGGCCAGGCGACAATACTTCCACAATCGCGCTGCTGCCAGATTTGGCGATCGAGCCGAGCGCTTTTTCCACCACATTAGCTAAGCCGCCTTTTTTGTTGCCGGGTGAGGGGTTGGCACTGCGGTCAGTTTTACCTGTATCGAGATAATTGTCATACCACGCCATTTCGCGCAATAAGGCTTTACCAACTTCTTCATCAATGGAGCGAGGCGTGAGCAGATGTATAGCATCGCGCACTTCAGTTACCTCAGAGAACATCACCGTAGCACCGCAACGCACCAGAAGATCAGAGGCATAACCCACTGCTGGATTTGCGGTAACGCCCGAGAAGGCATCACTGCCACCGCATTGCATGCCAACCACCAGATCAGACACCGGGCAGGTTTCGCGCTGGCGCTGATTCAGTTTTTGCAGATGACGCTCGGCAGTTTGCATGATCTCATCAACCATCGCTTTGAAACCGACGTGTTTTTCATCTTGCAGACGGATGATCTGACTCTCTTCGACATTAATTTTTTTCAGCTCATCAGAGCCAGCCAGCAGGCGTTCCGGTTGTAACTTTTCACAACCCAGACCGATGACCATGACTTCGCCGCCGAAATTCGGGTTCAGCGTTAAATTGTGCAAGGTACGGATCGGAATGACGGCGGCTGGCGCATTGATTGCCACACCACAGCCATATAAATGGTTAAGCCCCACAACGCCGTCAACATTCGGGTATTTCGGCAGGAGATCGCGTTCGATTAAACGCACGACATGATCAACGACACCGGCTACACACTGCACGCTGGTGGTGATGGCTAACAAATTTTTGGTGCCGACGCTGCCATCGGCATTGCGATAGCCTTCAAAGGTATAACCTTCCAGCGGTGGTAATGGTGCAGGAACTTTGGTGGCTAAAGGCAAGGTTTCTAACGCGGGAGCCTGTGGTAATTCCACCTGATGTTCGCTGATCCAGCTTCCTTGTTTGAGATCTTCGGTGGCATAACCAATGATCTCACCATAACGGATGATCGCGTCATTTCGTGCAATTGCCTGTAGAGCTACTTTATGGCCTTGTGGCACATGCTCAACTAACGTCAGACCGCAGGCAAAGCGAGTTCCTTCCGGTAATCCATTGTTATTCACAATAATGGCGACGTTATCGTTTATGTGAACCTTTATATAAAGCGGCTGTTCATTACTCACATCATCTGCAGACATAGCCCTTACCTTGTTATTAAATTGTTATGGATAACTTTAATTCCCACAGAGCGTATCATCTTTTTTAATCGGTATTCATTGTCATAGATAACAAGATAGTTGCCATTAAATGAAAGAAAAATAGGTCGTATGCCTAAATGACAGTGATTGGAATCGCAAATTGAAATTCAGGTATTATTTTCAATAATTTTGTCAATGTTTGTAATTAATAACTGTGAACTAAGTTATTAATAAACTCATATTTTAATAATGTTTATTTTAAATTTTCAGATAAAAACTAAGAACACCACTTTTTGTGATCTGAGCTGTAAATATTTGGGCTTGTGCCAAGTATATTTCGTTTTTTTACCGATATTATTGTGTTTTTGCACGATGAACGCGCATATCCCCCTCATTATACTTGTCTCCAGTTTGGACGTTTTGGTTTTATTTGCTGACGTGACAACGCGGGTCTCCCAGCAATTAAAAAATCAAGTAGTAGGGTTCAATAACGCTGTTTACAGAACTACTTATTAAGTCATTCAAATATTTATAGCCTGAAGCTATAAATCGGGAGAACAGTATGGAATCAGTAAATACGATGGCGCTGGATGCAGAAAAACGCACCAATGTCCGTTATTGGATAGTCGTGATGCTGTTTATTGTCACAGCATTTAATTACGGCGACCGAGCAACGTTGTCGATTGCTGGCGCATCGATGACAAAAGATTTAGGTTTAGATTCAGTCGGTATGGGATATGTCTTTTCGGCATTTTCCTGGGCGTATGTGATCGGGCAAATTCCCGGTGGCTGGTTGTTAGATAAGTTTGGTTCCAAAAAAGTTTACTTCTTCAGTATTTTAACATGGTCGATATTTACTCTGTTACAGGGTTTCGTTGATATGTTCAGCATGGCTAATGCCATCATTGCACTGTTTGTTTTACGCTTCATGGTTGGTTTGTGTGAATCGCCTTCCTTCCCGGGTAATAGCCGTATCGTAGCGGCCTGGTTCCCAGCCCAAGAGCGTGGCACCGCAGTTTCTATTTTTAATTCGGCACAATATTTTGCGACTGTTATTTTCGCGCCAATCATGGGTTGGTTAACCCATGCGGTGGGTTGGTCGCATGTGTTCTTCTTCATGGGTGGTTTGGGGATTTTACTGAGCTTTGTCTGGTTGAAGGTCATTAAAAACCCGACTGAACACCCAAGCATGAACCGTGCAGAATTGGAATATATTGAGCAGGGCGGTGCACTGACCAATATGGATCATCAGGGTGCTAAAAGTCAGCTCGCTATCTCTAAATGGGATGCCATCAAACAGCTGATGAAATCACGCATGATGGTTGGCATTTACTTAGGTCAATATTGTATCAATGCGCTGACTTACTTCTTCATTACCTGGTTCCCGGTTTATCTGGTGCAGGAACGCGGTATGTCGATTCTGAAAGCCGGTTTCATTGCCTCTATCCCTGCTATCTGTGGATTCACCGGTGGTGTGTTGGGCGGCATTATCTCTGACTTCATGTTACGTCGCGGCTACAGCCTGACGTTATCCCGTAAAACACCAATCGTATTAGGCATGATGCTCTCGATGTCTATGGTGATCTGTAACTACGTCGATTCTGAAATCATGGTCATCGTGGTGATGGCGGCAGCGTTCTTCGGTAAAGGTGTGGGTGCACTGGGCTGGGCTGTCATGGCGGATACCGCACCGAAAGAGATCAGTGGTCTGAGCGGTGGTCTGTTCAACATGTTCGGCAACATCTCCGGTATCGTTACCCCGATTGCGATTGGCTACATCATCAAATCGACTGGTTCATTCAATGGTGCGCTGGTTTATGTGGGGCTACATGCTTTGTTAGCGATTATCAGTTTCGTGTTCATCGTTGGAACCATCAAACGTATTGAACTGAAGACAGCATAAGCGAGGCACAGTCATGACTATCTCTACTACCCCAATTATCACATCGATGCAGGTCATTCCAGTGGCTGGTCACGACAGTATGTTGATGAACATTGGTGGTGCGCATGGTGCTTACTTCACTCGCAATATTGTGATTCTGAAAGACAACGCCGGAAACACCGGCGTTGGTGAAGCACCCGGTGGTGAGGTGATTTACAAAACGCTGGTGGATGCCATTCCCCACGTCGAAGGCAAACAACTTGCAGTGCTGAACAAAATTGTCAGCCAGATGCATGCCGGCAATATGGGTTCTGATTTTGAAACTTTCGGTAAAGGCGCCTGGACATTTGAACTGCGTGTCAACGCGGTGGCAGCACTGGAAGCCGCACTTTTAGACCTGATGGGTAAATTTCTGAATGTACCGGTTTGTGAGTTGTTAGGGCCGGGCAAACAGCGCGATGAAGTTACTGTGCTGGGTTATCTGTTCTACATCGGTGATCGTCTGGCGACAGACTTACCTTATCAGGCGCCGGAAACCGGCAAACACGATTGGTATCGTCTGCGTCATGAAAAAGCAATGGATACCCATTCAGTCGTGGAACTGGCCGCCGCTGCTAAAGATCGTTATGGCTTTAAAGATTTCAAACTGAAAGGCGGTGTGCTGGCTGGCGAAGATGAAATCGAAACCGTGACGGCTCTGGCGAAGCACTTCCCGGATGCGCGTATTACGGTTGATCCGAACGGTGCGTGGTTGCTCGACGATGCGATTCGTCTGTGCAAAGGCATGAAAGGCATTCTGGCGTATGCGGAAGACCCATGCGGTGCAGAGCAGGGTTTCTCGGGCCGTGAAGTGATGGCGGAGTTCCGTCGTGCTACGGGCTTACCGGTTGCGACCAATATGATCGCGACTAACTGGCGTGAAATGGCGCACACCGTGATGCTGAATGCGATCGATATTCCGCTGGCGGATCCGCACTTCTGGACGTTGACCGGTGCTGTTCGTGTGGCACAACTGTGTAACGACTGGGGTTTGACCTGGGGTTGCCATTCTAACAACCACTTTGATATTTCGCTGGCGATGTTCACGCATGTTGGTGCGGCAGTGCCGGGTAACCCAACCGCGATTGATACGCATTGGATCTGGCAGGAAGGTCAGCATTTGACCAAAGATCCGTTGCAGATCGTCAACGGCAAAATTGCTGTGCCAACGAAATCTGGCTTAGGTGTTGAGCTGGATATGGATCAGGTAATGAAAGCGCATGAGCTGCATAAAAAGCTGCCAACCGGTGCGCGTAACGATGCCATGGCGATGCAGTATTTGATCCCTGGCTGGCAGTTTGATCGCAAACGCCCTTGCATGATCCGTTAATAAATTTGATTTCGAGCTCTCTGCAAAGAGCTTCTTCTGGATGGAGTATTAGTAATGAGTGTTTCTAAAGCCCCTGTTGTTACTGAGATGCAAGTTATTCCAGTTGCTGGGCACGATTGCATGCTGATGAATTTAAGTGGCGCCCATGGCCCTTATTTCACTCGTAACATCGTCATTATGAAAGATAGCGCTGGTAACACCGGTTTGGGTGAAGTGCCAGGCGGTGAAAAGATCCGTCAGACGCTGGAAGATTCCAAAGTGCTGATCATCGGTAAGTCACTGGGCGAATACAAAAACATCATGACCCGCATGCACAACGAGTTTGCCGATCGTGACTCCGGTGGCCGTGGTTTACAGACGTTCGACTTGCGTACTGCCATTCATGCAGTAACCGCCGTGGAATCAGCGATGCTGGATCTGCTGGGGCAGTTCTTGAACGTGCCAATTTGTGCACTGCTCGGCGATGGTCAGCAACGTGATGCGGTAGAAATGCTGGGTTACCTGTTCTTCGTCGGCGATCGTACGAAAACCGACCTGCCATATTTAAGCAACCCAAATGCAAGCTGCGACTGGTATCGCGTGCGTCATGAAGCCGCGATGGACCCACAAGGCGTGGTGCGTTTGGCCGAAGCGGCGTATGAAAAATACGGCTTCAATGACTTCAAATTGAAAGGCGGCGTATTACGCGGTACGGAAGAAGCAGAAGCCATCAAAGCCTTGGCGAAGCGTTTCCCAGAAGCACGCGTGACCTTAGACCCTAACGGTGCATGGTCGTTAGCAGAAGCGATTGAAATTGGTAAAGATCTGAAAGGCGTGCTCGCCTATGCAGAAGACCCTTGTGGCGCGGAACAAGGCTTCTCTGGCCGTGAAGTGATGGCCGAGTTCCGCCGTGCGACTGGCCTGCCAACCGCGACCAACATGATTGCGACCGACTGGCGTCAGATGGGTCATTCCATTCAATTGAATTCAGTCGACATTCCTCTGGCTGACCCTCATTTCTGGACCATGCAAGGTTCAGTGCGTGTGGCGCAAATGTGCCACGAATGGGGTTTGACTTGGGGTTCACACTCTAACAACCATTTTGACATCTCGCTGGCAATGTTCACGCAAGTGGCTGCGGCCGCACCGGGCAACATCACCGCGATTGACACCCATTGGATCTGGCAGGAAGGCATTGATCGCCTGACGGTTGAAGCGCCAGAAATCAAAGGTGGCTTAGTGAAAGTGCCGGAAAAACCAGGTCTGGGTGTCGATGTCGATATGGAACAGGTGCTGAAAGCGCATGAGCTGTATAAGTCGCAAGCGCTGAATGCCCGTGATGACTCCATCGGTATGCAGTATCTGATCCCTGGCTGGAAGTTTGATAACAAACGTCCTTGCATGGTGCGTTAACCGGTTTAGGGCTGGCTAACCACCAGCCTTTTTTAGAAAGGAAGTAGTATGAACACTCAGTATTTACCCAATCAATTTCGTCGCAGCATTCAGAACAACGCACTTCAAATCGGGTGTTGGTCCGCATTAGCAAGCCCAATCACGACTGAAGTATTAGGTCTGGCTGGTTTTGACTGGATTTTGCTGGACGGTGAACATGCGCCAAACGATGTAACCACCTTCATTCCACAATTGATGGCGCTGAAAGACAGCGTTAGTGCACCAGTGGTGCGTCCGCCAGTGAATGAACCGGTGACAATCAAACGTCTTTTAGATATCGGTTTTTACAACCTGCTGATCCCGTTTATCGAATCAGCGGACGATGCCAAACAGGCCGTTGCATCAACGCGCTACCCGCCAGCAGGCATTCGCGGCGTCTCTGTCTCACATAGAAATAATGCCTACGGTACATTGCCCGATTACTTCGCCACCATCAATGACAACATCAGCGTGATCGTACAGATCGAAACGCAAAAATCGGTCGATAACATTGATGAAATTGCTGCTGTTGATGGTGTGGATTGCCTGTTCATTGGCCCCGGCGATCTGTCGGCGGGTATGGGCTATATCGGTCAGCCTAATCATCCGGAAGTGCAAAAAGCCATTAAATATGTGTTTGACCGCGCCAAAGCGCACGGCAAAGCGAGTGGCATTCTAGCGCCTAATGATGCTGATGCCCGTCGTTATATCGAATGGGGTGCCACTGTTGTGGCCGTTGGCAGCGACCTCGGTGTGTTCCGTGGTGCAACGCAGGCGTTATGCGACAAATTCAAAAAATGATGATTCGCCGTTTACCCAAATTAGGGGTGATCCCTTGTTTGTCTGAACGATTGAAAA
>Ga0183099_1001238_pt1 | contig 15270 bp, 13 predicted proteins | sample Biomet1_FD_127788 | JGI IMG/M metagenome (GOLD analysis project Ga0183099, IMG submission 127788) | Microbial communities from bioreactor (seeded with anoxic lake sediment) at LBNL, California, USA - Biofuel metagenome 1 | ecosystem: Engineered > Bioreactor > Anaerobic > Unclassified ... | reverse complement strand
TGGCAGAGCGGATCCGCCGAGCCATTGCTGCTCTTGGCAGAGCGGATCCGCCGAGCCATTGCTGCTCTCCAATTTGAACATCCGTCTGACAACCTCACTGTGACCATCAGTATGGGTATTTCTTGTTCAGATAATAAAGATGTGATAAAAGACGAGAATACACTATTATTACAAGCAGATAGTGCGCTTTATCAGGCAAAACACAAAGGCCGGAACTGCGTGTTTATTGCTTAGTTCTCCAGTGACAACCACTCAAGGATCTGTTCTTTAGTCGGAATACTTCCTTCATGGATGATCGAGCATCCAAGCATGATGCTGGGTGTACGTTCAATGCAGTAACTGTGAATTTCATCCCTATCTTCAATTGTCTCTACTTTCAACTCATCACCGCTTTCAATTGAAACCGTATTCAATAATTTAATAATTTCCTCTGTTGTCTGGTTATCGTGACTAAAAATTTTAATATGTCGTAGCATAGCTATCCTTGCTTTAAGGTCACTGATATCGACTCAAATTTTTAAATAAAAATTATATTTTCCTAATATAGCTGAATAAAATCCACCTGACAGTATGACTTTGCCGTCAAAAAAATGACCACTCTAATATGAGCCATATATTTTCATCATTCTTGCTGTCAAACAACTATCAATACCGTAATGAAAATATATTCAAATCAATATATATCAACTAGTTATGTAAAAAATAAAAATGGCATTCATTTTGCTAAATTAAGGATGTGTTTGGTTATTGATAGGTAGAGAGATATGAAAAATCTCGCTGTTAGTCCTAAAGTTGATAATGTTTCCGCGCTTAACTGGGTCTATTCAGATAAGTTCAATAGTTCAGAAAAGCTGGAGCTATTTGAACGCCTGCTTAGCCAAGAAACTTTAGTCGATTTGTTGGATGTTTTTGCCAGTTGGATTGATCAATATCTGCCTATTTGCCGCATACATTATGTGAATCAAGAGCAAAAAATATCTGTCCTCAATCGAGGACTCGGGGTCTATAAACAGCACTATTCCTTACGGTGTACGAAAGCTATTTCGCTAGGGAAAATGACTTATTCCTTGTCTGAAAAAATGACCCCCATTCAACACCGTCTGTTATTGCAAGCGAATGAATTGTTGTGCATTCCTTTGCGAATGATGTTGAGAATGGAAGAGCTGGATAAACTGGCTCGCCTTGATCACTTGACCGCCATCGGCAACCGCGCCTATTTTGATGAAGAATTGCACTTAGCAATAGCTCAGAATAATCGTCAGTTCAAAGGCTTAACGTTGATGTTGATCGATTTAGATAAATTCAAGCAAATCAACGATATTCATGGACATCCTGTTGGCGACAATGTATTGCGAATGTTTGCAGCGTTATTACGTAGTGTTGTGCGTAAATCAGATAAAGTTTTTCGTTTGGGGGGTGACGAATTTGCATTATTACTTCAGCCCGCAGGCAATTATACAGCAGATTCAGTGATTAAACGCCTTGAAACAAATGTAGGGCAACAGGAAGAGCTTAAGAACTGGGATACCGCTTATAGCGTTGGTTATGTCGATTGGCAAATAGGCATGAATGCCAAAGAGTTGTATCAAAAAGCCGATGAGCAACTTTATCAACACAAAATGCAGAAATGCAGTTTTTAAGTTTTGAGGCAATCTCCAATTTGAATAAAAAAGACACCTCTATTTTCGTTGTAAAGTGTATTCTAGATCCATCATAAAAAGAGAAGGAATTCATATGGATAGTTGGTGGCATAACATCTCTACTAGACGGTTGATCCAGATTGTCTCGATATTCATTTTTATCTTCATGACTTCACTTTCTGGTTATGGATATTACAAATATCAGCAGAATGAAGATTCGGTAAAACTGACGATTTCCTATCATAATCAAACAATTAAGCTTCAGGAACTTCGTTATCATTCTGCTCAAGTCCAGCAGTTCCTGACCGATGCATCACTGACAGGCGACGCCGAATCCATCCAGGAGGCCAAGTCACATCAAGATGCAATGACAGCATTACTGCCAACATTAGCTGATATTGATTTATCCGATATCAACACGTTGCTGGTGTCTCAATTAGACGTGGGCCAGAAAATGGTTCAGGCCTATGCAAGTAACGATAAATCTGAAGGCGATCGTCTGATGAAAAAGCCGGACACTGGCTTTGATGCGATCTCATCCAGAATTCAGACAAGCATCGATGCCGCATTGAAAATCCAAAATGAAAAAATGGAAGCGCAGGAGCAGTCTTCATCAGTGAGTATGGCGCGTGAAAATACTATCCAGGTATTTTCTTCTGCTTTGTTACTGGTGGTTAGTTTGGTGTCATTTGGTTTGGTTTCAGTCAAAGTGAATCGGCCATTACTTCAACTCAAGACTAAATTACATGATTTAACGACAGGCAAAAAAGATCTGCGATTCCGCTTACCCGTGAATGGTTCTGATGAATTCTCAGCTATTGCATCTGATTTTAATCAGTTTTTGAATGAGCTTGATCATATTGTTAGTACTGTGCAAAACGTATCTGTAAGGACAGGGCATCAGATGAGTTCGTTGATGTCACTCTCTAAAGAGACAATGGATGATATGTCTCAAGTTCAGATGAGTAGTGATTCATTGGCAACGGCCACCCAAGAGATGTCAGCAACAATCCATGAAATTGCAGGAATTACAGATACTGCGAAAAAAGAAACAGAGGCAACGCAACACCAGGCTAACGATGGGCAAACAGAGGTTACTTCAGCCGTAGCACTGATTCAAAATGTCGCGTCTGAAATTGAGAAAGCAGTTTCCAGTATCAATAACCTGGAGCAGCAAAGTACCCAGATTGCTGACATTTTGAATGTTATCAAAACGATCTCTGAACAAACTAACCTGCTGGCACTGAATGCAGCCATTGAAGCAGCCAGAGCCGGTGAGGCAGGACGGGGATTTGCTGTGGTGGCAGATGAGGTGCGTCATCTGGCGACTCGGACACAACAGGCTACGGTGGAGATCCGGCAGCGGATAGAACTGTTACAGCGAGGCACGTCAGACTCTGTCGCGATCATGAGTAATACCGCCCAAATTAGCGAGCAGGCAGTTCAGCAAGCAGAAGCTGCGGGTGAACGGCTGAATGAGATTGTATCGGCTGTTGGCCGTATCGCAGATATGAACGTACAAATCGCTACAGCAGCGGAAGAACAATCATACGTGGCTCAAGAAACGGCACAAAATGTGGAACAGATTGCGGCAGTAATCAGAACAGCGAATGATGATGCACGTAAGAGTTTCCGTTTTTCCCAGCAGGTTAGTTTAAATTCTGAAGAGGCGAAAATGCTGGCTTCTCAATTTAAAGTAACTTATGAAAGCATGCTTGATTCTTTGAATCATAATGAAGTGGTTCGCTGGAGTGATGCATTCCGAGTGGGTATAGCTGAAGTGGATAACCAGCATCTGGGTTTATTCAACAGCATGAATAAGCTTTATCAGGGGATCATCAATGAAATAGCGCCAGAACAAGTGCAACAACGCCTGAATGAACTGGTTGTTTTAGCAAAAAAACATCTTGAAGATGAAGAGTCACTGATGTTGCGGGCTAACTACTCTGATTTGAATGCTCATAAACAAGTTCACGTTAAACTTTTATCTGACATGGATAATTTGCTGCGGCGATTTGCCAACAAAGAAACAGGTAGCGATATGGAGCTGTTATTTTTCCTGAAAAATTGGTTAGTAGACCATATTTTCCGGGTGGATAAACGTTATGTACCTGAGTTAAAAGCGGCAGGTATGTAGAGCGATTAATAGGTACATGCCTGTTCCTATGTGACTGATGAATCGGAATTGAAAGAGCAGAACTAGGAACAGGTAGATAGTGAACTGTAGGTGTCTGCTTATCCCCCTCTGGCAGGATAGTTGTCACTACTTATTATTTAACCAGTTAGGGGCGTTAAGAGTCGATAATGTCTCGTTATAGCGAAGAACGTAAACAACAGATCTTGAGTAAGTTATTGCCACCGTCAAACATGTCTGTGGCTGAAGTTGCCAGAACCGAAGGGATCAGCGAGCAAACTTTGTATAATTGGCAAAATAAAGCCAAACAACAAGGTCGCCCTGTGCCAGGAAATAAACCAACCTCAGAACAATGGTCAGCAGACGCTAAACTTGCCACTGTGATCGAAACTGCCGCTTTAAATGAAGCGGAACTCAGTGAATATTGTCGCCGACAAGGCCTCTATGTCGAACAAATAAAGGCCTGGAAAGCAGATTCGCTCCGAGGGTTTATGAGTTCGCGAGAACAAGAACTTGAAGCAAAACGCCAGCGCCAGTCCGACCAAAAAGAGATCAAACAGTTAAAACGCGAACTGCGTGAAAAAGAAAAGGCTCTGGCTGAAACGGCAGCATTGTTGGTGTTGCGAAAAAAGTTACATGCGTTCTGGGAGATAGAAGACGAGGACGATTAACGTCTGTCTCACAACGCGCACAATACGTCGCTTGGATCCAAGAGGCCAATCAGGCCGGAGCAAGGCTTCCTCTGGCCAGTGCTCAGCTCGGTCTCACGTTACGCACCTATCGACGCTGGTGTCAACATGGTCAGGTTAAGGCTGATGGGCGGCCGGATGCAACGCGCCCGACGCCTGCGAATAAACTGAGCGAAGCGGAACAGGCAAAAATCATCGAAGTCTGCAATCAGGCAGGTTTTGCGAGCTTGCCACCCTCGCAGATCGTGCCAACGTTGTTAGATAAAGGCGAATATTATGGTTCAGAATCAACGTATTACCGCGTATTGAAAGCACATGGGCAGTTGCATCATCGCGGCCGGAGTCTAGCCCCGAAAGGTTCAGCCATGCCAACGACCTATACAGCAACGGGGCCCTGTCAGGTGTTTTGCTGGGATATTACCTACCTTGCGAGCACAGTGCGTGGTCAGTTTTATTACCTGTACATGTTGGAAGATGTGTACAGCCGGAAAATCGTGGGTCACGAGGTGTATGAGGCTGAATCGGGTGAACATGCAGCCAAGCTGTTAGAGCAAACACTATTACGGGAAAAATGTTTGCACAGCGGAGTGGTGTTGCACTCGGATAACGGTGCGCCGATGAAGTCACAAACGATGCGGGTGAAAGCAAATGAGCTTGGGGTAACCACGTCGTACAGTCGGCCTCGAGTGAGCAATGACAATCCGTTTGCCGAGTCGCTGTTCCGAACCTGTAAATACCGTCCGGACTGGCCATCGGCAGGCTTTAAGAGTCTGGATGAGGCAAGGACGTGGGTGTTGAAATTTACACGTTGGTATAACTACGAGCATAAACACAGCCAATTGCGGTTCGTCACACCACACCAACGTCATACAGGACAAGACATTGCTCTGTTAGCCCAGCGAAAAGAACGGATGGAGGCAGCAAAGGCAGCTAATCCTAGCCGCTGGGGATCCCGAGATATTCGCAACTGTGACCCGGTTGGGCCGACGACGTTAAATCCGGAAAAAGCACCGCCAAAACAAGTAGAAAAACAGGCCGCTTAAAAACGGTCAATGGTGACAACTAGCTTGAAAAACGCCGATCTCAACAGACTCTAGCTCTCTTAACTCATCTATCAGCGCATACGTTCGAATTCGTCCGACATTAAGAGAGCAGTAGCCTTTTTTAGAATGGCTTTTTCTCTCTCTAGTCGGTTAATACGCGCCTCAAGTTCTTGGATTTTCTGCTGTTCTGTTGTTAATGCTTTGGCAGATGGCGTACTGCCGTTACGTTCATCTGCTAGCTGCTTGACCCATCGTCGCAGGACTGTTTCACTGATATTCAAAGAACGACTTGCTTCAGGAATAGAATAATCTTGGTCGAGCACCAGACAGGCGGCTTCGAGTTTAAACTCAGTGGAAAATGAACGACGTTGTTTTGCCATGGAACACCTCTTTCTTAGATGGTGACTTTACCACCTTAAATGGTGTCCGGGTTCATTAAACCACTACAATCTCAGATTATTTAAGTATTTGTTCTAATAAAGGCTCAAGCAAGCTAGCGCCTCGAGTTGAAAGATGGTCATCATCAAAATAGAGAGGATGTTTTTTTTGTTCTATTTGACAGTAATCTTTATTACACAATAAGGATTGTGGTGACAACAGTGTCACGCCACACTGTGATTTTGCTTCTGCTAGGATGTTGAAAATTTGCTGATTTCGTTTTTGATATGAAATTTTGCTGACTCGCAGTTCTTGGTTAGTACCATACATTTCTTTTCTGGCTAAAGCTCCGGGTACTCCAAAACCAATTTCTGGAATTGGTTCAAGTACAAATACTTTTGCACCGCTGTCACGTAACAAGCACATAGTGTCAATTACAGTCTTTTTAAACAAATCTATATGCTTTGATTCGTTTATTGAATTTTTATTGTTGTTTGGATTTAGCGACCAAAGCATATCATTACTTTGGCTATGTTTTTCATTTCGGCCAATGAGATAAGTGCTCCAGCGAGCAGCAAGTAGTACAGAAGGTCTATTAGTTGCTTTGATCTGTTGCAATATAGCCTTATTACCAGCAAGACATTGTTCTGGTGTTCGGCTTGATACCGCTCCGCGCAGCAACGGAGGGCATGAGGATATTGTGGCCGTAATTAACTGCCTTTGTTGTTTTTGAGCTAAATGTTTCACTACATCACGAATCGCATCAGCATGAGAGTCTCCCCAAAGAAATATTTTTGTTTTTATTGGATCACCTGGATAGTGACAAAACTGATCTACTGACAGAAATTCAGTTTTTTCGCCAAAAAGGCAACGGTCTGTTTCGACAGGCCTATCTTCTGCTCCTTTTGCATAAGATAGTACCGCTGCTGAGAGCCGGTACTCATTGGCTACACCATGGGTAGATTGGATCCAGCGACCTACAGGATATAGTAATAAACAACCGAAGCAGACAAAGTAGACTAAGCGTTTATTGCTCCAGTATTGTTGTTTTTGCCGAAAAGGTGTCTCGATAAAACGATACGATATCCATGCTAGAAACAACGAGAGTGTAATGATTCCTAATAGAATCGGATGTGATAACTCATTATTTAAATAGAAACCAAATGCAACATATAGTGGCCAATGCCACAGGTATAATGAATAGGAAATATTACCTAAATGCTGAAGTGGTTTTATTGTGAATATTTTTGAGAGGTGGCCGCCTGGAGTGAGAATTATAAGTGCTGTACCTAAAGTTGGTACTAAAGCCCAAAAACCTGGATAGCTCATATTTTCATTAAATAATACGGTGCAACTAAGCAGAAGCATTATGCCGAGAAAGGATAAAAAATGTTGCCAGCAAGGATGAGCTATTTGACGTTGATGCAACACGAGTATGCTTCCAAGCATAAATTCCCATGCTCGGCTGGGTAATAGAAAAAATGCCATTTCAGGACGCCAGTATGCACCAGCAGTAGATAATCCGAATGAAGATAAGGCGACAATTAAGATGATGGAATTAACTTTGTGGTGCCAGTATCTATAAATTAATAGCAATAATAACGGGAATAATAAATAGAACTGCCATTCCACACCAAGTGTCCAAGTATGCAATAACAGTTTACTGCTTGATTCAGCTGCAAAATAGCCACTATCGTGTACAAATAAATGGTTTGAAATAAACAGAGAGGCATAAGCTACTTCTTTTCCCAGCTCTTTGTAATCAGCGGGGGCTAGCCACCACCATCCGAGAAGCAGGCAGACAAATAGCATACTAAATAATGCAGGTATGATGCGCCGAATTCGGTGTATAAAGAAAGATCTTAATGAAAATTGGTTGTACTGTAGTTTGTTGATAATAATGCTACTAATCAAAAAGCCGGATATGACGAAAAATATATCTACACCAATAAAGCCGCCAGAAAAGCCAAAAATTTGAAAGTGGAATAGCATTACAAATAATATAGCTATTCCGCGCAGCCCATTGATATCTTTTCTAAATTTCATCTATAGCTCTATCTGCGAGTTGGATGTTCATTTTATCGTGCCCATACTTCTATTACTTGTGTTGAAAATATTTACGCATCAACTCTAGCATTGGCATTAGTTGATTCCGAGGTAATTCACTGTCAGGCAATAGCTTGTAGTGTGGATCTCGTACGCTTAAGTGGCCAGTACTATCGACCAAGGTAATGCGTTTTTTCTGGTAGAGAGCATTCTCTCCGTAGCTACCCATAACAATCCAATCATGATCCGGGGCATCAAAGAGATTACTGCCGATACTATAATCGTTAATTTGATTCTGACAATTGAGCGCTTTTTTCATTAGCGTTGGTGTCAGATCGTAGTGGCTGGTCATTCCATCGTATTGATGTGGTAATTTGCCAGGCCAGTGAATAACGAGAGGTACATGGGTTTGTGTTGTGGTGAAATTGCCGTTATGTCCCCAATAATTTAAATTATTGTCGTTAAATTCCTCTCCGTGATCAGCTGTGACGATGACAACGGTATTGTCCATTAATCCCTTTGCTTCTAAATCGTCTAAAACTTTCTTTAATTGCTCATCTACGAAATGTACTGCGTTCCGATAGCGGTTCAAATAGGGTGTTTTGTCAAAATCGGGTCCCAGAGCCATCTGATTGACCTCTTTCCAATCTGGTTGGAATGGGTTGCGGTAGTTATTTGGCGTACTGTAGCTGTGTGCTGCGTCATAGAACAAAAATCCAAAAAACGGATGGCTATTATCTCGTTTACCGAGCCAATCTTGCCATTCGGTTGTGATATTTGTGTCCCGCTCAGCAGCACTCTCACCTAGGGTCCGTAGCCGTAGATTAGGCACAGAAGCAAACACAGTTTTATTAAATGCAGGTTCGGTCAGAACTGCACTAGCGAAAATCCCTAATTGGTATTGCTGTTGCTGTAACGCAGAAATGAAGGCTGCCGGTTTTTGGCTTGCTAAGGCTGCAAACCAGTAATTTGGTGGAATACCATAAAATAAGCTAAAGATACCTGCTCGTGTTGAATTAGAACCCGAATGGTGATCGGTGAAATTCAAGCTTTGGGTAGAGAGTGCTTGCAGGTTTGGCATTACTTGGGGATTTAGCATGTCGGCACGGAGTGTATCGACGACAATCAGTAGAATATTGAGTGGCTTGGATGGTGTTGGGCATTCTAATGGATGGAGTGGGTAGTTGAAGTCATTATTTTCATTGCCTAAGTTCACTTGTCGTGACTTTAGCTCCTCACGGGTCACGATCCCCAGTTTCACCATCAGCTTGTTTGCAGTCAATGGCATATAGAGAGGAAAGCGAGCCTGCTGTTGGGTTATGGGAATATAGTTAGTGGCAGATGCCCATGCATACAAGCCATTAGCTGTCAGCAAGCTGAATAGGCAGGCGGTTATGACTATTCTACCGTAACGTAGTTGTGACAAAATCCAACTGATCAATAAGCTAATAGCTAATGAAACTATTGATAAGATCAGCACTATCCCGCCAATTTTCCACTGCATACTGTGGCTGAATGATATAACCTGACCTTCTCCATGCAGTAGTAAGTCAAGTACCATGCCATTAATGTGGAATCGATATTGCTGATAGACGAAAGTATCGGCTAACAATATGACTTGTAATAACGCATTGTAAAAACAGATCCAATACCTAGGCCAACGAGACCGATGTGCAATTAATAAAATTGGCCCTCCAAGTATAAAATTACAAAGCAACACCAAACAGGCGAAATGACCGACTAGGCTGCAGATAAAATAAAGCTTTCCAAGGGGGTCACTAGGAAAGCCTGTGTCGCCGGAGTAACGCAGACCAAGTAAGATAGCCAGTAGTAACTGGCCAAACATAATCCATCCAAACCAACGCAATGTGTTGGCATGAGATGAGCGGGAAATTGTATTCATTGAGATATTTCGTTATTGAATTAGCACACTGCGGTAAAGAGCCAAGTAGCGTTCAGCCATAGCCTCTGGGGTATAATTATTTAGATAATTTTTTGCATTGATCGCCAGCTGTTTACGTAATAACGGATTTCTATAAAGGCGTAATATGCCAGCAGCTAATGCTGATGCGTCATTTGGCGGAGTTAATAACCCCGTTTGTTCATGCTGAATCAAGTCAGGAATGCCATCAACATTGCTGGCCACAATAGGAATGTCATAGTCCATCACATCCAGCAACGTTGAACCAAGGCCTTCATTGCGGGAAGGAAAAGCAAATACATCCATGATTGCTAGGTAATCGCCCAGATTTGACTTAAAACCCAGCCATTTTATGCTTGGCACATCCTGGCTTTCTGCTTGCAGAGACTGACTATCTGGGCCATCGCCCAACATGAGAAATATAGCATCAGGAATTTCGTTTGCTAGCTGGCGTGCGGCAGCGATCAATTCTCGTTGCCCTTTATGCTTATCGACTAATGCCCCTGCATGTGCGATGACAAAATGACCGGCATAAGTCGCTCGTAATATGGCTACTGTTTCCGGGACATGTTTGAGATGGGCTAATGCACTGGGAATTCGCTGTACAGGACACCACTGATGAGTCTTAAGGTGTTGTTCTATCGGGCTGGAGATGGCGACGGCCATGCTGGCATTGCGGTAACAACGTTGATTAAAGCTATTATTCTTTACTGGTTGAGGTACTCGACGAGTCAGAATATAGGGTGTTCCCCGTAGACAGTGGTGTAACCAGGCCCAATGTACAGCTTTGGCTTCATGGGCATGGATCAAGTCAACTTTTGGGGCACCCCAGTGGCCCATCAGCTGATGATTAGCATTAAGAAAACTGAGGTTGGCAGTGCCTTGTAACCGAGTGCGTAACGGAGAGTCAGACCGACAAACTAAAAGTTGTTTCAAGCCTGAATTGGCAAGCGCCTGAATCAGTAACTCCGTTTGTCTCTCGCCACCGCGAAAGCCTTTAGCCAGATTCACATGCATTATATGTAGTGTCATGGAGTTACCATACTTTATTGAAGTCTTCGGCTTGAAGTACTTTGGGATCTCGTTGAAATTCAAGCAATTTAGCGTACTTGAGATAACTGTTCATTGCTGAACTGAGAGATACAGTCAAACCATCAATTCCTGCCAGAAAACCTAATTGAAATAAATATTTTCTAAAGAAAGCATTTAAACCATGTATTACAGGAGAAAATGCATTAGCTCTTTTACCTTTTTGATACATTATTTTCGCGGAGCGAGAGCTGAAGTTCCGACCTGGTTTTGCAAATAGTTCACCTAAATTTTTAAATGAGTAATGAATCAAATCAGCATTCAGTTCTTTTGGCGCACTTGCTTCAACAAATGAGTGTTGTTTAACGTCTTTGAATCGAGTATTTCGCTGATTATACAGTCGAACGCAATAATCAGGATACCATCCGCAGCGTTTGATCCAGCGACTACCTATATAGTTGCGTCTACGCATAGCAAATGCGTCATGTGAAGTATTAGCAAGATCCAATTGTTTTACGATTGAAACTAATTCAGGGGTTAATCTTTCATCCGCATCGAGACTTAATATCCAGTCATTTTTTGCAAATTGCAGCCCATAATTTTTCTGCGGGCCATCCCCTAAATAAGGTTGCATAAACACTCGGGCTCCAGCTGCTTCAGCCAGAGTTATGGTTTGATCCTGACTACCGGAATCAACAATGATGATTTCATCACAAACCAACCGTAAGGAAGCAATGCAGTCTTCTATATTGTTTGCTTCATTGAGTGTGATGATCACACCAGTAATCTTCTGCATAGGTTATTCCTTGACTCACCGGATGTTTGTACTCAGATGATGGAGCTGACAGTTAACTCAGTAGTATATATGATTTTGGTTCGTGGCCTGGTAAGTATCAGCCGAAAACTACTGCTTGAATTCAATGGCCGGCCAGACGCTTCTCGATGACCTCCCAAGGGGTCGAGCAGGTCCGAGAGGCTCACCACCGCGAAGTCGTGCATGAGCGGCGCACCCAGAAGCGCCGCCGCCGCGCACAGGGCCGGAATGCCCGGCACCACCTCAAGGTCGAGAACGTCCAGAAGCCCGCGCGCCTCCAGGAGTTCGAGCACAAGCCCGGCCATGGCGTACACGCCCGCGTCGCCGCTGGAGACGACGGCCGTCTCCACGCCGCTTGCGGCCAGGTCGATGGCCGCGTTGCAACGCTCCACCTCTCCGGTCATGCCCGTGGAAAGCACCTGCCGCCCGGCCAGAATCTCCGGCTCCACCAGTTCAATGTACCCCTTGTAGCCCACGATGGCGTGCGCGCGCAGCAGCGCCTCGCGCGCCAGCGGCGGCAAAAGGGCGGCGTCGCCCGGCCCCAACCCTACGACAGTGATACGCTTCTCCACGTCTTCTCCTTAGCCTGCGCCGCCTTGCGCGGGCCGCAAAGCCACAGCGCAGGTCACGCGGCTGGTCTTGGTCTTCTCCACCAGCAGGCCCGCAGCTCCAGAAAGCAGCAAGGCCGCTGCCTCGCACACGCTCCCGGTGCCGGTCCTGCGCCGGACCGTCTCGGACTGCCCGGCGGCTTCCACTTCCGCCAAGGCTTCGGGGGCGAAAAATACATATTCCGCGCCAAGGGCGATCATTGCCGCACAAATGCCCGGATCGTCACGCTTTATGCTCGCCGTGCCGCTGGCGGCAACACTCTGCGGCGCCAGGTTCTCCCGCGCAAGAATGCGCTCCACGTGCGCAAGGATTTCCCGCTCCTCCACGCCCTTGCGGCAGCCAAGGCCCAGGCACAGGCAGCGGGGATAGGCGCGGAAAGTCTGCGCATGGCGGCCGCCTGTGCGCCAGTGGCACCACACGCCCGGCGCGGCCGCATCCCAGTCCTCTGGCCGCGTGGGCACAAGAAGCCCGCCCGCGTCCTCACCCGCAAGCAGCCTTCCCTCGGGATCATAAAGCTGCACTGGGCGGCCCTCAAGCAGCGCGGCAGAGACGGCCTTCACTGCTGCGGCGTTGCCCACGGCCATGCCCTTTGCCGCGGCCAACTCGTCCACGCCGGGCAGACCGGCCGCGTCCGTGCCCGTGGTGATGACGGCCGTCGCCCCGGTAAGGCGCGCCAGTTCGCGCGCCAGCGCATTGGCCCCGCCCGCATGGCCGGACACGAGGCTTATGGCAAAGCGCGCGGCCAGGTCCAGCACGGCCACGGCCGGGTCCCGGGTTTTGCCGCACAGGTGCGGGGCTATGGCGCGCACGGCGATGCCCACCGCCCCGATGAACACATGGCGCCGGTAGGCGGAAAAACACCCGGCCATATGGCCGGACAGGTTCGCGAAGGCGCGGAGGCGCGCGGTTCCGGCGACGAGGGGCTTCGCGTTAGGAGACGCTGTGGCGACCGGTTCTGCGTTGGCCGGTTCTGTGCCGAAACATTCAGCTCCAGGGATATCGGGGATCAAGGGGCCAGCCGGAAGATGCTCGCCAAGGGACAGTGCCAAGGTCCCGCCGCCAGCGGCCGCAAGCCCGGCCACAAGGCGCTCGGGCGCATACACATCCGCGCCAAGAGGCCCGGCCAGGCGCAGGGACAAGGCCACCCCCTGGGCGCTCAAGGCATGGATCGCCGTGCTGTGCGTGCCGGTGGTTTCGTTGTTGAAGCCCGCAGCGCCTGCTGCCGGAGCAGCAGATCCGGCCGCGCGGGCTGCGTGGGCGGTTGCGGCAGGCAGCGAAGCGCCAGCCGTTGCAGATCCGGCCGCCGCGGGCTTGGCGCTCACGACGCTGCCGGGGCCGCTGGCTTGTCCGCCCAGATGATGAACACGGGATTCTGGGCGCGCAGGCGGAAGTCTCCGGCCAGGCGGTCGGCCGTGCTCGCCTGCAGCTGGGTGATGCCGAAGTTCCAGTTGTGCGTGTTGAAGTAGTCCTTCACGCGCATGAGCGTATCGAGCAGAATGGCGTGGATGACGACGCGGCCGCCGGGTCTGAGCCTGCGGCAGGCGAGGGCCAGGGCGCGGGTGTCCTGTCCGAGGCCGCCGCCAAAGAACACCCGGTCCGGGTCCGGCAGCTCCACCAGGGACTCGGGCATCTCGCCCTGCACGGTCTCCACCAGCCAGGCCCCGATGCGCCGCACGTTCTCGCGGATCATGGCCGCGCGCCGGGGCTCTCGCTCCACGGCGAAAACGCGGCCCTCGTGCGCCAGGTGCGAGGCCTCTATGGCCACGGAGCCGCAGCCCGCGCCAAGATCCCACACCACGCTGTCGGGCATCACGCCCAGCATGGCCAGGCCCGCGGCGCGCACGGCCAGCTTGGTGATGAGCCCCTTCTCATGAAAATAATAGTGGTCTGGAATGCCGAGCATAAGCGGGATTTCCGGAGGCGCGGTGCGCTCCACCAGCACCAGGTTCAGGTCGGAGAACGACGCGTCCCAGGCGTCTTCAAGACGCATGCGCCGCGCGGTTTCGCCCGCGCCGCCGAGATTCTCCAGCACGATGAGCTGGGCGTCGACCACGCCCCGGTTGAGCAGGGCCTCGGCAATGGACACGGGCGTGCGCTCCGGATCGGTGAACACGGCGATGCGCTCAAAGCGCGCCAGGGCGGCGAAAAGCGGCGTGAAGTCATTGCGGCCGTGCAGCGAGACCACGCGCACGTCGTGCCAGGGCAGGCCCACGCGGGCCGCGGCCATTTGCAGCGTGCACAGGTTGGGGTGCACCACCACGCGCTGCGCCCCCAGGGTTTCGATGAGCCGCTTGCCCAGGCCGAAGAAAAGGGGGTCGCCATCGGCCAGCACCACCACGGCCTTGCCCGCGGCCCGCTCGCGCTTGATGTCGTCCAGAATGGGGCCCAGGGGGCCGGCGATGGGAATGACGCGCTCCGGCTGGCAGACGCGCGGCGCGGCGTCCAGCAGCCTGCGCCCGGCCACCAGCACCTGGGCGCGGGCAAGAACGTCCTCCACGCCGGGGGGCGGGGTCAGGGCTCCGGGCCTTAGGCCCACAACATGCACGGGGTTTTGGCTCTTCTCGAACATGGGTTCCCCTTATCGTGAACCCGCGCCGGGGTGAAGAGGAAAAACCGGAGAAAACAGCGCTTCGGGCACGGCATCTTCGTACAACACGCCGCCCTCCATGCCGAAAACCACATAGCGCACGTCGAGAATTGTGGCCGCGCCGTCTGCCGCAACCGCGCCCTGCCCGGCCTGGGCGTCGGCAAGGTGCCGCTGGGCCGCGGCCTTGGCCCGGGCCACCAAAAGCGCGGTCAGACGCGCCGCCACAGCGCCGGGCAAAAGCGCCAGCGCCTGGGCCGCCGTGTTGGCCTGCGCGATGGCGCGCACCTGCGCCTCCGCAACCGCGCCCTGCCCGGCCTGGGCGTCGGCAAGGTGCCGCTGGGCCGCGGCCTTGGCCCGGGCCACCAAAAGCGCGGTCAGAC
>Ga0183099_1001237_pt1 | contig 15290 bp, 9 predicted proteins | sample Biomet1_FD_127788 | JGI IMG/M metagenome (GOLD analysis project Ga0183099, IMG submission 127788) | Microbial communities from bioreactor (seeded with anoxic lake sediment) at LBNL, California, USA - Biofuel metagenome 1 | ecosystem: Engineered > Bioreactor > Anaerobic > Unclassified ... | reverse complement strand
GCAATCACAAAAAGGTGCCATAGCTCAGTTGGTAGAGCAAAGGACTGAAAATCCTTGTGTCCCCGGTTCGATTCCTGGTGGCACCACACTAAAAAGATTGAAAAAGAGAGTTACAATAAAATGTAGCTCTTTTTTTGTTCATTGACTATCCGATTGTTTTTACCTAAAACTGAACCATCTGTCAAGCCAGAACAATAAAAATGAATTTATTATGAAAACAAGCACCATTTGTAAATACATATTAGCTATAATATGTTTGATGCAAAGTTTTGAAATACAATCTCAAGAAGTTATATCCAGGACTTTAAACGTTACAGCAGGTAATCTGAGCACTTTAGTAGAAAATCAGAAAGATCTGATTACAAATTTAACTCTCACTGGAAATATTAATGGAACAGATATTGGTACTATACGTAGTATGGCTAAATTATCTGTACTTAACCTTGCTGGTGCAAACATTATAGAAGGAGGAAGCTTTTACGTTAATCGCACCAATGTTCCTACTGCAAAAAACAGAATTCCACAATATATGTTTTATAGCTGCAGCAATTTAACATCTATAACACTTCCTACTAATGTAACTTATATTGGCAATGGAGCATTTTTTAGTTGCAAAGGATTAACCTCTATCACAATACCAAGTAGTGTAACTTACATTGGTATGTTTGCATTTAATAATTGTACAGGATTTACATCGATCATAATACCTAGCAGTGTGACCTACATTGATAGTGGCGCATTTGAAAATTGTGCAGGATTAACCTCAATTACAATACCCAATAATGTGACTGGCATTGATCAAGCAGCTTTTATAAAATGCTCAGGACTAACATCTGTCACTATACCTAACAGTGTAACTTACATTGGTGATAATGCATTTTCCTGGTGTACTGGATTAAAAAAAATAACTGTATCAGAGGGTAATGCTACTTATAGCTCAGTAGATGGGGTTTTATTTAATAAAAACAAAACCCAATTAGTTGCCTACCCAAATGCCCGATCGAACATTTACACAATACCTAATAGTGTAAAAACTATTGGTTTTGGTGCATTCACTGGTTGCGCAGGGTTAACCTCTATTGTGATACCTAATAATGTAACTGCTTTTAGTGATTATGCCTTTAGTGAATGTACAGGGTTGTCATCTATTACAATACCAGGTAGTGTGACTGCTATTGGTAATTATGCTTTTGGGGGTTGCACAGGACTAACCTCACTCACAATGCCCAATAGTGTAACTAATATTGGTAATTATGCTTTTTGGAGTTGCGCAGGACTAACCTCACTCACAATATCCAATAAGGTAACTGTTATCGGTGAATATGTTTTTACTGATTGCACTGGAGTAACTTCTGTTACAATACCAAATAGTGTGACTTCTATCGGCCGATCTGCTTTTTATAATTGCAAAGGATTAACCTCTATCACAATACCTAAAAGTGTGACTAATATTGGTAATAGCGCATTTGGTTCTTGCTCCGAATTAAAAGAAGTACATTGCAAGTCAGTAACTCCACCAGCAGCAATGACTTCAAGTTTCAGTTACATAAATAGTACATGTAATTTATATGTTCCTAAAACAAGTAGTACAGCCTACAGAAATTCAATAGGTTGGACTTCTTTCACAAGTATTATTGAAGAAGAAGCTACTTCAATATCTGAGACACAAGAAAACAATATAAAGGTTTATACAGAACAAAATACAATAGTAGTAACAGGAGCATATTTAGGAGACGAGATTTCTGTTTATAATGAATCTGGAATATTATTACAAAACACCAAAGTAACAAATAACATCGTTAAAATCAATGTTATTCCCAATCATATGTATATGATTAAAATAACAGGTAAGACATTCAAAGTTACTCTATAATTATTAATCCAGAAAAATTATAAAAAGTCCTTTATTTAATAAAACCGACATCCTTATCCTTTATCGACTTACAAATAATTGGTTTATCAGATGATTAATTCAGTAATTTTTGATTTAACCACCGTTATTTTCTAAATAAATAAATGACAAGAGAGCTATAAAAAAAATATTCAGACTTCTTAGGCTACTTTTTTTGTTTCTTTACTTGGTTATTCTTACCTTTGAGCATCTTAATCCTTTTTTAATATACACATATGAAAAAACACATCACTTTAATTGCGCTGTTATTACTCTCATTAACTGTAAAAAGCCAAATCGTTTATCATGATGCTTCAATTTTTCCTTTATTAGGCAAAGCCACACAAAGTACAGCAACCCGTTATGAACGCTTGCCGGATTCATTGAAAAATATTTCTCGTAAGCCTCTTTGGGAACTGGGACAAAACAGTGCCGGACTAGCATTGCGCTTTAGTTCTAATTCTACTACGATAGCAGCAAAATGGGATGTTCTTTTGAATCGTAACATGAACCACATGACGCCAACAGGTATAAAAGGTCTCGACCTATATTGTTTACAAGATGGCAAATGGGTATTTGTTAATAGCGGACGTCCATCAGGAAAAGAAAATACTGCTACTATTATTTCTAATATGAAGCCGGAAAAATGTGAGTATCTATTATATCTTCCGCTTTATGACGGAGTAACGTCCATGGCTATTGGCGTTGATTCTTTATCTGACATTTCTCAGCCCACAATAGACTTACCTATTCGCAAAAAACCGCTCGTTTTTTATGGCACCAGTATTATGCAGGGGGGATGTGCTTCCCGTCCGGGCATGGCACATACCAATATCCTATCGCGCTGGTTTAACCGCGAAATCATTAATCTAGGATTCAGTGGCAATGGACAGTTAGATCTGGAAATTGCAGAAGTGATAGCCAATGTAGATGCTTCAATGTATATCCTCGATTTTGTGCCAAACGCTACCGTAGAACAAATGAAAGAACTTGCCGACAAATTCTACACAATTATTCGCACCCGCCATCCGGAAACTCCAATACTTTTTGTGGAAGATCCTATATTCACACATTCTCGTTTCGACCAACGTATCGCTAATGAAGTGAAACGTAAGAACGAAACTATTAATACTTTCTTCCAGTCTTTAAAGAATCGTGGTGAAAAAAATATTTATTTTCTCTCTTCCAAAAATATGATAGGCAGTGATGGCGAAGCTACAGTAGATGGAATTCACTTTACCGATCTTGGCTTTATGCGTTATGCAGAACTGCTTTATCCTGTAATTAAAAAACATATGAAATAACTTAAAGGAAAAGTTTAAGAGCTTATACCAAACCAAGCATTTTTGAGTTTTCATCCATCACTCCATCACGGATGCATGCAACACGATGATTAGCAAATAATTATCACCGTGATGGATCGATTTTATCCATCACGGAAACATCACGAAAAGACATGATCCATCACGGTCTTAAATATTATTGACGATCTATAATACTTCCCCTCAAAAAGCAATATTGCGTTAAAAAATTGCTATTTCGTGAGGGATAACGTCTTTTCGTGAGGGATAAGTGATGGATTCGTGATGGATAGGAAAGCTACCATCACGGATAACCATCTCACATTTAATGTATTACAAATATCGTGATGGAGCGATGGATACTTTTCGTTTTTTTGTAGGATTTACGAAAAACGAGGTAAAAAACATTCGGTTATGTTTCAAAAAAAACTGGCGGGAGTTTCTTTTCAACCATTCACCAATAATTTTCAATTATTCGCCAATGGATTTAATTTAATGAGGAATAATTTGAGAATTATAACCCTTTTATTTCATCCAACAGAGAAGGAATTGTATTTTTGCAGTAACATTAAAAAGACTGAGTTTATGAAATATAATTTTGATGAAGAAATAGACCGGAGAGGTACTGATGCACTAAAGTTAGAAGCACTGAAACCAAGATGGGGAAGAGATGACTTATTGCCACTTTGGGTAGCAGACATGGATTTTCGTACTCCTCCATTCATTTTAGATGCAATAAGACAAAGATGCGAAAACGGAATTTTAGGCTATACTTGTAAACCTGTTTCTTATTACCACGCCATTGAAAATTGGTTGTTAACCAGATATGACTGGAGAGTATCCAAAGAACTGATTAACTTTACACCGGGAATTGTTCCGGGAATTGCCTTTGTGTTGAATTGCTTCACAAAACCGGGAGACAAAGTCTTGGTACAAACGCCTGTTTATCATCCGTTCTTTCTAGTTACAGAACATAACCATCGAGAAGTTGTTTATAACCCATTGATTCTTGAGAATGGGCAATATAAAATGGATCTTGAACATTTCAAAGAAGTAATTAAAGAATGCAAGCTTTTCATTTTATGTAATCCTCACAATCCAGGTGGAAGGGTTTGGACAAAGGAAGAACTGGCTGCTGTGGCTGAGATTTGTTATGATAACGACACATTGATAATTTCTGATGAAATTCATGCAGATCTTACATTACCTACTTTTAAACATACTCCTTTTGCTAAAGTATCAGAGAAAGCACGCTTAAATTCTATTGTATTTATGTCGCCCAGCAAGGCATTTAATATGCCGGGGCTATCCAGTTCATATTGCATTATAGAGAATGAAGAAGTGAGAAAGCAGTTTAGGACTTTCCTTAATGCCAGCGAACTTTCAGAAGGACATGTCTTTGCTTTTATCTCTGTAGCAGCAGCTTACGAGCATGGAACTGAATGGTTAAATCAACTAGTGGATTATGTTCAGGGGAACATTGATTTTCTGGATAGTTATCTGCAAAAGAATATGCCACTTATTAAAATAATTCGTCCGCAAGCTTCTTACCTTATTTTCCTTGATTGCAGGAAACTGGGATTTGCTCAAAAAGAATTAGTGGACTTTTTCGTGGACAAAGCTCATCTGGCTTTGAACGATGGTGCCATGTTTGGAAAAGAAGGGACCGGATTTATGCGTATTAACGCGGGATGCCCAAGATCTATTCTGAAAAAAGCTCTTTATCAATTGCAAGAAGCCTATGACAAACAGTTTGCAGGTTAATTACTATAGCCGTGGCAGTAAGCTTATCAAATTAATAATAAGCCCACTGCCGGGTGTTTTTTATTTCTTAATTTCAGATTCCTAACCCATCAATAAAAGAACCTTCTACTGCCTTTTGTTGTAAGATACTTGAATAAGGAGGCACAGAACTTGCCAACCACACATTTCCTCCAATAACGGAATCGTGCCCAATTACAACGCAGCCCAAAACTGTGGTATTTGAATAGATAGTAACATTATCTTCAAGAATAGGATGACGGGAAATTCCTTTTGGCAGTTCTTTATCGTTCAGCATAAAGCTCTTTGCACCAAGTGTTACACCTTGATATAATCTCACATGATTGCCAATCACACAAGTTTCACCAATTACAACGCCTGTACCATGATCAATACTGAAATATTCACCGATTCTGGCCCCCGGATGAATATCAATACCTGTTTCGGAATGTGCCTGCTCAGAAATGATTCGTGGAATAGTTGGAACACCCAGCAAAAGAAGTTCATGAGCCACCCTATGGTTTATCAAAGCCTTTACCGTAGGATAAGAAAATATAACCTCACCATAACTTTTTGCAGCAGGATCCCGGTCAAATGTTGCTTTTACATCCGTGCAAAGTAAACGTTTTATTTCAGGAATCTTTTCTATAAAGGTTATAGCCAATTCAGATGCTTTGGATTTAATATCCTTACCAACTATATTTTTTGTGCTAAAACAGATGCCATTATGTATTTGTTCAACAAGCAAAATATATAGTCTTTCCATATTCATGCCAATATGATACTTAAGTGTCTTTTGATTGGCTATTGAATCTCCAAAAAAGCCCGGAAAAAGAATTGATTTTAGCAATTCCACAATTTCGGCCAGCCGTTCTATAGAAGGTAATGGCTTATCATGCCGAGGTATATATTTATACTCTTCCGTTGAATGTTGAGAAAGTATATCTACATTTTTAAGTATAGTTTCAGTAGGACTTAACATGATGATTAATTTATTAATTGTGAGAGTTTTTTAAATGTAATATTCAGTAGGATCTATCAGCCCGGCTTTTATAGCATATATTGTAAGCGCATGAATGCTGGAGATTCCCAGTTTCCGAAAAATATTCTTTCTGTGAGTAACTACTGTGTGATAACTCAGATTTCTAATTTCGGCAACTTCCTTTGTAGTCTTACCACTAGCTATTAAAGAAACAACATCCTTTTCTGTTGGTGTTAAATGTACTTCTTCAAAGCTGGATTTCACCGGTGTACTATTCTTTCGCATCAAGATATTCAGCAACTCCGGCTGAATATAATAACGACCTTTCAATGTATAGCTTACCGCTATTTTCAATTCTTCCTCATCTATATTCTTTAAAAGAATGTTCGACTGCATTTCCTCTGCTATAAGAGACAATTCTTCTTCATTGAAATGATCTCCAATAAAAAGTTTACGAAGTTGCTTATGTTCTAAAAAGAAAAGGATTAGATCATCTTTTCCTGAAAAGTCAAATAGTTCCACATCAATTATTAACAATGCATTTTCATCAGACAATTCGAGAAGCGACTCTTCTAAAGTTTGTTTGTCCGGTGCTTCAATGATAAAACTAACCAGTCTATTCCTTTCTACCCAGGTTCTTAATGCAAAAGAGGTAAGCGGCTGATTGTCCGCAATGATAAGAGTTGTATTAGCCATCTTCTGTTTAAATTTTAAACAATAATCGATTCATCTTTATTATGATACAAAGATATACCATGATGACTAATCATAAAATCCCCTTTAAATGGCATTTAACTACCACAAATGTGGTAGTTAAATGGAGGTGCTTCTATCGCTGTATTTACTTGCAAAATCCATTGGGCGAACGCCAAACTGTTTCTGAAAACATTTACTAAAATAAGAAGGATTATTAAAGCCTACCATGTAAGCTATTTCATTGATTCTGTATTCGCTATTAATTAAATATTCAGCTGCTTTCTTTAACCGAATTAACTGGATAAGCTCATTTGGAGTAACCTCGGCAAGTGTTTTTATCTTAGCAAATAGACCCGAGCGACTGATACAAAGCTCTTCTGCCAAAAGATCAACAGAAAAATCTACATTTGAAATATTACTCTCTATAATACTATTCATCTTAGAAAGGAACTGTTCATCTGAAGAATTTCCGGCAATGGTAGTAAGAGAAACAAATGGCATTTCCGCATATTTATTCCGTAACAAGCGTCGGGATTCAAGAAGATTATTAATCTGTGCTATTAAATAATTAATAGAGAATGGTTTTTCTATATAGGAGTCTGCTCCAAAATTCAAACCATCTATCTTTGAATTCATATCTGTCTTGGCAGTTAATAGAATGAATGGAATATGACTCCATAACACATTGGAGCGAACAGACTGACATAGTTCCATGCCATCCATTCGAGGCATCATTAAGTCACTAATAATAAGGTTCACCTCATTAGTCTTTAACTTCTCCAATCCTTCTATTCCGTCACAAGCAGTTATTACCTGATAATTGGCAATAAAATTATTCCAAAGAAAACTTCGCATGTCTTCATTATCTTCCACTATAAGTAATGTTAACTTATTCGACTTGCTTTCTTCTGGAACAATTGGCGTTTCCTGCAAAACATCAGGAGATATTGATAAAAAAGACTGTTCCATTTTAACATCCTTATCAACAGCTAAATCCTCTTCGTTTTTTATTGGTAAAGTAACAATAAATGTAGCTCCTCTTGAGGCTGTATCAGCAACTGTTATATTACCATGATGAGCATCTACAAGGTTCTTCACCAATGATAGTCCAATTCCTGTGCCTGGTTTTGAACTAGAAGATATTTGATAAAAAGGCTTAAATATTTTCTCTTTCTCTTCATTCGAAATACCCAAGCCATTATCGGAAACACAAATTTCAAAAGTTCCCTGTTCCCGATTGGAACTACAAGTAAGGCTTATCTTGTTATTAGTGAATTTCATTGCATTAGTTAGCAAATTACTAACAACTTTAGTAATTGCCTCTTGATCTATAATTGCTTCAAACTCCGTATCGGGACAATCAAGTATAAACTCTATTTTATTCTGTTCTACATTAGGTTTAAACCTGTCGTAGGTATAATAAAGTAACTGATAAATATTCTGTTTCGTGAAATTCATAACCAAAGTTCCCTGCTCTGCTTTCCGGAAATCAAGAAGTTGATTTACCAGATGCAACAAACGCTGACTATTCCGATCTATGATACTCAAATCCCGGCCAATGAAATCAGGAAAGGTGAAGCCAGCAGTCATAATTTTTTCTAAAGGCCCAATAATAAGCGATACCGGAGTACGTATTTCATGAGCAATCATTGTAAAAAACTGTATCTTCGCATTATACATTTCCTTCTCTTTTTCCTGATTTAATTCTTTTATTTTCTCTTTGTGCTTTTGTTCGGAGCGCAATATTATTTTACTCATAATCAGTGAAACAATGACTACAATGATAATAAAATAAAAAATCTTAAACCCAATGGTAAGCCAAAAAGGAGGATGTATTACAATTTTCACTGATGCCCCCTGGGTATTCCATAATCCATCATTATTGGTTGCTTTTACCCGAAACACATATTCTCCTGCAGGAAGATTAGTGTAGGTTGCTTTATGTTGTTTGTTCACATAGTTCCAGTCTTTATCGAAACCTTCAAGCTTAAAGGCATACATATTTTTTTCTGGAGTGCAATAACTCAGAGCTGCATATCCTATACTGAAAACATCATCTTTATAAGATAAATCTATCTGTTTTATAGCACTTATAGCTTGTAAAAGTGGCCCGTCAGGATCTATCTCTACAGCCTTATTATTCACCTCCAGGCTAGTGATGGAAACGAGTGGCAGATGCTTATTGGTCACTATATTCTTAGGGCAAAAAGCATTAAATCCACGAGCTGTTCCTATGTAAATTTTCCCTTTAGAATTTTTAAATCCGGAGTTAGCAATAAACTGATCACTTAGTAGTCCGTCACTTTTGGAAAAAATCTGGCTGGTGCCATTCATTGTATTATAGCGCACCAGTCCTTTTGATGTGGTAAGCCAAAGAATGTCATTATCCTCAATAATACAACAAATAGTATTACCGGGAATATTAAGAGGGGCAATTTCAAAGATATCTTTCGCATAGTTATAACGACAAAGTCCGCATGAAGTACCAAGCCACAATCGCCCTTTATGATCAGCCAATATACAGTTCATTTGATTACACGGAAGGGGGCGCCCGTTGCTGAATAAGCTAGAATAATTTCGCCACTTATTGGTCTTTTGGTCAAGCCTGAATACTCCTTTTCCTTGAGTGGCAAACCATAACCATCCTTTCTTGTCCTGCTTAATATCAATGGTAGTGGCACTAAAGTTTTTCACACGGGTAAAGTTATCAGCTTTTCGGTTATAAAGATTTACCCCCGACATACTTGCCACCCACATTTGCTTGTCTATATCTCTATAGATGGCATAAATGCTACCTCCATCCAGTGTATGAGGATTCTCTTCTTCAGCATTGTAAAGTTTAAACTTACCGGTTTTTGTGTCAAGTACATTTAATCCGCCAGAGTAGGTACCAATCCAGAGTTTATCTTCGTCCCAACAAAGGGCATGTACATTGTGGTACGAAAGACTATTCTGACCCGGTTTGGGTGTATAAGCGGAAAATACCCCTGTGCTGGCATTCTGCACAATCAGTCCGCCATCATCCGATGCCATCCACATATTCCCTTTTTTATCTTCGGAAAAACGGCTAATCACGTTCCCATTTACAGAATTAACATATTTAGAGTGGGTATATCTTTCAAAGAGACCATTATTGGGAGAAACATAATTGACTCCTCCAAAATATGTACCTACCCAGATGCCTCCTTCACGATCTTTAAAAATAGGATAGACAAATTTATCAGAGAGAGCAAAGATATCTATCTCACTTGAAGTGAGTAAACGATGACTAAGATCTTTCGTATTAAAAATACTCAGACCGTCATCCGAGCCAATAAACAGCACATTGGGTTTATATTCACTGATTTCGTGGATATGAAGAATACCTCCGGGAGATTTAGGAGATAGGTAATTTATTACTTCCTTTGTTCTTCTATCGAACTTACATATTCCTTTATCCCATGTTCCCAACCAAAAATTATTTTGTGAGTCTTCAAATATTTTATAGATAGAGAAATCTTTCACTCCATTAATTTTTAAAGGAACAATCTGGAAGCTATTTTTAGGACGGTTAAAGAGAATAAGTGGATTATTAGGGGTTTTAGGTGCAACCCATACAAGGTTTGAATGATCAACATACACATAATTAATGAAATCGTAATTACAAATAGACGCACCTTGTTTAATTCTATTGTATTGTTCTAGTTTACCGGAAGAACTATTATAACGAAAAACTCCTTGCCCGTAAGTAGAAAACCATATATTACCTAGCTTATCTTGCACAATATTATTAACTGTGGATGAGATTATAGCCCCATTTGCCTTTACCTGAAAACGGGTGAAGGTCTCGTTGTCGGGATGATAGATATAAACGCCATTATCTGTTCCTATCCAGATATCACCTTTTGTATCTTCAAGCAAAGGACCAATATAGTTGCTGCCCAAGGAATATTTACGAGCTATGTTCATTCGAAATTCCTTGAATGTGTATCCATCAAAACGATTCAAACCATCTTCGGTTCCGAACCACATAAACCCATTACGGTCTTGAATGATACTACTAATGGTATTAGATGTTAAACCATCCTCTGCTTTATAGTGACGAAAACTGAAAGTATCAGCATTTAGTTTGACTGGGGAAAAAAATATAGATAAAAGGCAAATAATTATATACTGCTTTTTCATAAATAACCAACGTTGTTTTTTTCAATAAAGACTATGCAATATTACTACAATTAATTAGCAAAAACCATAAATATAGTCCACAAAGATAAAAAAATAGTCCAAATACATACGTAAATACACTGTTTATAAGGGTTTTACAGCTTTTGTAAAGAATGTTATAATTGGACTATTGTGCTATCGGAATAGACTATTTTACAAGCAACAATTACAAATATAGGCTTACTTCGCAACAAGGTCTAAGTGTAAAAAAACCTAAAAAATACAAATAAACTAAATTAATTAGTTAACCACAATTAAATCTATTAAACGTAAAGACATGAAAAAAAGTAAGAGTCAATGTCTCAGAAAAACAGAAATGAGAAGAAGATTTCAAATTGCCAGGATGGCAATTGCCGTAAGTCTTCTTAGTATTAACCCTCTTTTTGCTGGTAACAGCACAGAAAGTAACTTGTTTAATTCTTATTCTGTAGCTAAACAACAGACTAAGAAAATAACAGGACAGGTTGTTGATTCTAATGGAGCGCCAGTCATTGGAGCATCTGTTAAAGTAAAGGCATGCAAACGGGAACAATTACCGATTTAGATGGTAAATTTGAACTACTTGTAGATCCTTCAAACAAGTTACTTGAGGTTTCCTTTATAGGAATGAAAAAAGAAGAAGTTGCTATCGGAAATAAGACTAACTATTCAGTTTCTATGACTGAAGAGAGTGTAGGATTGGATGAAGTAGTAGTAGTGGGTTATGGTACACAAAAAAAGGCTACGGTTACAGGTTCTGTATCTCAGATAGGAGGCGACGAACTAAAAAAAGTAGCCTCTATAAACTTAAGTGGCGCTTTGGCAGGAAAAACAGCCGGAATCATTTCCAATACTCGTTCCGGAGAACCTGGTGAAGATGGGGCAAGTATATTAATTCGCGGAAAAGGTACGTTAGGAAGCACATCTCCGTTAATCGTGGTCGATGGGGTTGCTGATCGTAGTTTTAGCCGTTTGAATCCAGAAGATATTGAGACTATTTCAGTATTAAAAGATGCTTCTGCCGCTATTTACGGAGCACGTGCAGCAAATGGTGTAATCCTTATCACAACTAAACGTGGTAAAGAAGGTAAGGTAAAGATTAACTATAGTGGAAATGTTGGTATTACACAACCAACCCGTGTTCCTGAAATGCTGAACGCCTACCAATATGCTACCTATATTAATGAATATGACAGAGGTCATGGCTTAGTTGAGACCTATTCAAATGATGTTCTGGGAAAACTGCAAAACGGATCAGATCCAATCAATTACCCAAGCACAAACTGGTGGAATACTGTAGCCAAAGACTGGGCTACAAAAACACAACACAGCTTATCTGTAACAGGTGGTAATGAGAATGTTTCTTTCTATACATCTGTTCAATATTTATGGCAAGACGCTATTTACAAGGAAAGTACACAGAATTATAGTCAATATCAGTTTACTACCAACATAGATGCTAAAATAGGTAAAAGAGCTAAGTTCAGTCTGGATGTATTAGGTCGACAGGAAGTAAGAAACAGAGGTGTCTTTGAAACAGAATACTTATTTGGAAAGTTCCTGTCAACCTCACCAATGGCAGCAGCTTATTACCCTAATGGTTTACCTAGAACCGGCTATGACGGAATAACCAATAATGCAGCCATAATGGTAACAGATAAACCAGGTACAAATAAGATGAAATACAATATTCTTACTTTGAAGCCCACTTTCAGACTAGATCTTGATCCTATCACCAAAGGATTGTATGTAGAAGGATATGCCGCTTTGGATTTCTCTTTCAGAACCGGTAAAAGCTTAACGACTCCTTATGATTTATATTTATATAATAACGAGACCGAAGAATATGAAAACCAGAGATCAGGCACAGGAGTTATTAGTGTAAACTCATGGGCTGATAATTCAAACACCATTACTTTGAACGGACGTTTGGGATATAGCCGGACATTTAATGAATCACATAAAGTTGATGCGTTCGTTGCTTATGAACAAAGTAAATACAACTTCAGTTCCGTTTCTGCATATCGCACAAATTACATCTCAGCCGCTATTCCTGAAATATTTGCAGGAAGCAGTGTTCCTAAAGATAAAGATAATGGAGGCTCATCTGACGCTACAGTACGCAGAAATATATTCGGCCGTGTTAATTATAGCTATAAAAGCAAATATCTGGCTGAGTTTACAATGCGTTTCGATGGATCTCAGAACTTTGCAAAAGGGCATCGTTGGGGAGCCTTTCCGGGAATCTCTGCAGGTTGGGTAATCTCTGAAGAAAACTTTTTTGAAAATGTTAAGCCTATTGTCAGTTTCCTGAAATTAAAAGGATCATGGGGGCTAATGGGTAATGACAATGTGGCTGCATATCAATATCTAACAGAATATGCATACGGATCAGGTGCTACATTCGGAACAGAAAATGCTGTCAACAAAAGCATGTATATGGTAAGAACAGCTAACCCTCTTATCACATGGGAAAAAGCCCAAACATATAATGTGGGTATATCATCTCAGTATCTTGATGGGAAATTTGGATTAGATGTAGATTACTTCAAATCCATGAGACGTGACATCCTGATTACCAGAAATGCATCAGTACCTTCATATACAGGACTTTCTTTACCTTCTGAGAACTTGGGAAAAGTAAATAACCAAGGTATTGAACTTGTAGCAACATATCAGGATAAAGCTGGAGATTTTAAATGGAGCGCTTCAGGGAACTTTACTTATGCTAAGAATAAAGTTGTCTACATGGACGAGGCTAAAACAACTCCGGAATGGCAAAAGACAGAAGGTCGCCCTATTGATGGATTTATGTTATACGAAGCTACAGGCATTTACCAAACTCAGGAACAAGTTGATAATACTCCTCATATTGATGGTGCAAAACCAGGGGATCTTATTTACAAAGATAGAAACGACGATAATAAAATAACCTGGGATGATGCTTATCGTGTTAATGAAACAAGTACTCCACAAATAATGTATGGTTTCACATTAAATGGTTCATGGAAAGGATTCGACCTCAATATATTCTTCCAGGGTCAGGCAAAGGCTAAACAAGTTATTATGCCAAGTATGAATATGGTTACTGACTTTTATAAAGGAAGATGGATTGATACCAACACAGCAGAACAAAATGCAGATGCCAGATGGCCGAGAGCATTTATTAAACAGACTTATGGCGATGCATTCAATGGTGTGACATCTACATGGTGGTTAAGAGATGCAAGCTTCTTAAGGCTCAAATCTGTTGAATTGGGATACACACTTCCAAAAATCGCATCTAAATTCTTGAATATAGAAAATCTTAGAATTTATGCGAATGGCAACAACTTATTCTCTATAGACAAGATTAAAATCTGTGATCCAGAAGTTCCAGACGGTGTGGCAGGTACTAACTTTTATCCACAGCAAAGAATAATTACTGTTGGATTAAATGTCACCTTTTAATTAATGAGTAACAGAAAATTTATAAAAAAATGAAAAAAAGATATATATATACAGCAATATTGATGGCTGGACTTTTCACCTCATGTACTGATATTTTAGATCAAAGCCCACTCTCCTCTTTTACAGATAATGCAGTGTGGGGAGATCTCGCTCTGTCAGAAACATTCTTAAACGAACAATACAATAATGTGGAAGCTGAGACTCAGAAAGGGTCACGTTTTGCAAGTTATACGGAAGAGGTATACCAAATGCATAAATACGGAACAGAATCGATACAGCAAGGATTACTCTCTCCTGACCAGTACAATATTGGATGGGATGGCTCAACATGGAATCCATGGGATTTCTACTACAAAGCAGTACGAAATATCAATATTTTCATGGAGAACATTGAGCGTGTTCCAGCCTCTGGAGAAACAAATATACAGTGGAAGAATGAACAAATTGGTCAGGCCTTTTTCTTAAGAGGTTACTTCTATTGTCAACTATACAGTCTGTTTGGAGATGTACCTTTAATCACTAAATCTTACGGGCTTAACGATGACTTTACAAACGTGACCAGAGCACCGAAAGATGAAGTTGCAGAATATATTGTCTCACAATGTGATAGTGCAGCTATATATTTGCCTGTAGTATATAGTGATGACAGCGATTTGGGAAGAGCTACTAAAGGTGCCGCATTAGCTTTGAAGGCCAGAACTCTTCTTTATGCAGCAAGCCCTTTGTTCGGAACGCCATCACAAACTAAATGGAAAAAAGCCTCAGATGCCAATAAAGCTGTTATTGATCTTAAAGATGAAAATGGCACGCCAGCTTACTATTTACAGGATGTGTCAAACAGCGAAGAATATGCAAATTTGTTTGTTGACAGCAAGAATCCAGAGGTTATTTTTGAAAAGCTATATAATACACAAGGTGAAGGCGCCTATAATAACTCCTATTTATTTCAGGCTACCTTGCGGAACAGGTAGTGGTTTTAACGGATGGGGGTAATTTCCAGGCGACCCAAGAGATTGTGATCAATTTG